>ENA-UPXC01004544-UPXC01004544.1-human-gut-metagenome-genome-assembly--contig:-NODE-4544-length-12461-cov-4.250081_pt1 | contig 12461 bp, 13 predicted proteins | sample MGYA00250047_ERZ773371 | MGnify/ENA primary metagenome ERZ773371 (study PRJEB29103, sample SAMN06111975) | human gut metagenome | biome: human gut; feature: ankylosing spondylitis patient; material... | reverse complement strand
CATCCACTTCCACCGTGGCATCTTCTGCCTCTGCATCTGGGAGCGCAGCCGCCTCCGAGACCGCAGCCAGCGATCTGTAAATGTTGTTGACCAATTACATCACATAAATTTTTAGGTCGCATACGACTTGCAAGAGTTGATATCATATTATCTTCCTTTCATTTTAAAACTACAAGGTTACAGGACTGACTGGAGGGCGGGGAGGCTGGGGACTTCAATAGTTTTCCCCGAGCGGCGGATGAGGTTCGCCTGTTCCAGTGCATCAAAGGCCCGGTAGAGGGAGGCACGGCTGAGCCCCAGCTGTCGGGCCAGATCGGTGGCTGAGATGTTTACCGCTCCGTCCACGGCGTTGGCCAGCAGATATCGGGCCAGCTTGCCCTCCGCTCCCGCCTGAGTCACCGACTGGAGCCGCCCGGAGAGAAACCGAATGCGGCCGGACAGGTAGCGCAGGTAGTTGCGGCGCAGGACCGGCTCTTCCCCCAGCAGACGGTCCACCGTGGCCTGGGGAAAGAAAATGGCCCGGCAGGGAGTGTGGGCGGTGAGGGTGGTGGCGTAGTCGGGGGCGTCGTTGTAGAGGGCGGCGGCCCCGAAGAGTTCCCCGGCCTCTAAGGTGCTCACCGACAGGGCACCGTTGGTCACACGGACCTGCCCGGACAGCAGCACCCCCAGACAGCGAAGAAAGCGGTGGGGCTGATAGAGTACCTCCCCGGCGGCAAAATCCTGGACCCAGGCATCCTCCGCTCCGGCCACGCGCAGCACCAGCGCCTCGTCCGCGCCCAGCAGCAGGGGACAGCGGCCCAGCAGAGCGCGCTCTTGGACGGTAAGCTCGGTCACAGGGGACACCTCCAAACTGTCTTATTTGAGACAGAATGATCATACCACGCAGGCGTGCCCCGGTCAAGAACAAAAAAGACCGGAGCGAATGCTCCGGTCTTAAGAAATGAAAAGACTTATGGGTTACTGGAATCCAGCCGGGATTTGAAGTAGCCGTCGGCGCAGTAGATGGCGGCGGCGGGATTATGGCCGGTGGCCCGGTCCTTGGCCACCAGGGTGGTGACCAGGGCCTTGGAATATTTATAGAAGAGGGAGTCGTGGCCTACGCACAGGCCAAGGCAGATGTTGAACTGGGTGCCCTCCTGGTTGAGCAGCTCCGCCTGGGCTATGGGATTGCACATCACCTCATAGCTGCCCGGGCGCACCCGGTACTCTGCGGGCACTCCCACCCGGTCCTTGGGGATGGAGCCGGTCTTGCAGATCACCGAGGAGACCTCAAACCCATTCTGCCGCAGAATGCGGTCCACAATGGCGGCCTCTTTATGGAGCCCCGCGCAGAAGGCCAGCCCCAGCTTAGTGTAGCCCATCCGCTTGGCAAACTCCACCGTCTCACGCAGGCGGGGCCAGCGGCAGTAGCCCGCCGCCTCAATGACGGCGCTGGTGACGAAGAAGTCGTGGTTTTCCGGTTTGTCGTACTCCTCCAAAAGCTGCTCAAAAAAGGCCGGGTCGTGCATGGGGCAGTTCTTAGGCATCTTGTCCAGCTGCCCGGAGCGGCAGGCCTCTACGGCACATTGGGCGCAGGTAAACATCCTTTACTCCTCCTTTGCCGCAAGAGAATCAAGATAGGCGGCCGGGCCGCTCTCGTACAGGTCGCCGCCCTGAGAATCCAAAATTACCGTAAGGGGAAAATCCTTTACCTCTAAACGGCGCACGGCCTCACAGCCCAGATCCTCCCAGCAGATGATCTCCAGCTCCTTAACGCTCCCCGCCATCAGGGCGCCCGCGCCGCCCAGGGCGGCCAGATACACTGCCCCGTTGCGGACCACCGCGTCCTTCACGGCCTGATTGCGCTTGCCCTTGCCGATCATGATAGACTGGCCCAGGTCCAGCAGCCGGGGGGAGTAGGCGTCCATTCGTCCACTGGTGGTGGGGCCGGCGGAGCCGATGACCTGGCCAGGCTTCTCCGGGGTGGGACCTACGTAGTAGATGGCGCTGCCCTCCAGAGGGAAGGGCAGGGGCTCTCCGGCGTCCAGCCGCTCCATGAGCCGCTTGTGGGCGGCGTCCCGGGCGGTGTACACCACCCCGGAGAGAAGCACCGTATCTCCGGCCCGCAGGGGGGCTAGGTCCTCCCGGGTGACGGGAGTGGTCAGTTTATATTGCATGACATGGACCTCCTTTACAGCTCCACCGTGGCCCTGCGGGTCACGTGGCAGCTCACATTGACGGCCACCGGCAGCCCGGCCACGTGGGTGGGCGCGGTCTCAATGGACAGGCCCAGGCAGGTGGTCTGTCCGCCGAAGCCCTGAGGGCCGACTCCCAGGGCATTGATCGCCTCCAGCAGCTCCTGTTCCAGCTGAGCGTAGAAGGGGTCGGGATTGGGCTGGTCAATGGGGCGCAGTAGGGCGTGCTTGGCCAGATAGGCTACCTTGTCAAAGCTGCCGCCGATGCCGATGCCCAGCACGATGGGAGGACAGGGGTTGGAGCCGGCCAGACGTACGGTCTCGACAACAAAGTTTTTGACGCCCTCCACGCCGTCGGCGGGCTTGAGCATCCCCAGGCGGCTCATGTTCTCACTGCCAAAGCCTTTGGGTGCCACGGTGAGGGTACACCGGTCGCCAGGGACCAGGCGCACAGTGATGGCGGCAGGGGTGTTGTCCTCTGTATTCACCCGGCGCAGGGGGTCGCCTACGATGGACTTGCGGAGGTACCCTTCGCCGTAGCCCTGGCGCACGCCCTCGTGGATGGCGGCCTCAAAGTCCCCCTCGATATGCACATCCTGCCCCAGCTCCACGAACACGCAGGCCATGCCGGTGTCCTGGCAGACGGGCATGTGGGTCTCCTCGGCCAGCTTCATATTGTCCCACAGCAGGCCCAAAGTCTCTTTGGCCAGAGGCCAGGGCTCGGCCTTGCGCTGCCGGTCCAGGGCGGAGACGATGTCGGCGGGCAGGTAGGTGTTGGCCTGGATACACAGGCGGGCCACCGCCTCGGTCAGGGCGGCGGCTTGGATGGTACGCATACACATTCCCTCTTTCTTCGCGTTTTCTCCATTGTATCAAAATGGGTCCCGCTTTTCCAGAGGAGGGCAAAAAAATCCCGCCGGGAGTTCCGGCGGGATGGGCAGTTACTAGGGGAAGGGGGCGTAGTGCTCAAAGGTTCCGTAGGCGGAGCGGATGGGGCCGTAATCTCTGGAAGAACCGGAGCCGCCTAGGTCTTCTACGGAGCGGAAGGGGTAGTGGAGGAGGCTAGTTTGATGGCGCAGAAAGAGGTAGACATAGTCGTAGTAATCATAGGTGTTTTCCCGGTCTAACTGCTCGCTGGCATCGGCGGTGTAGGCCAGATAGCCTCTCAGCGCGGTGGCCTTTTGGGGAATGGAGAAGGAGAAGTAGGGGGTGTAGCGGAGGTGCCCCAAGCGTTCCAACTCTTGCTCATACCACCACTGTTGCTCTTCGGTGAGCTCTTCGGCGGTCTGGCCACCCACCAGCTGAACCTGGGGATGGGAGAGGTAGGTGGTCTCCCCCTCCTGCCAGAGCAGAGCGGCGGTGTAGTCGTCGTGGGAATCGTTGCCCGACACATCCAGGGAGAACTGTTCCTGGAGACGCAGGGTGGGCAGGGTGTCGTACCGGAAGAAAGAGTACCAGCGCACCTGCCACTGGGGAAGAAAGACCAGCCACACGGAGAAGCGGGCCTGGGCGTCGTCCAACGGGACGAGAAGATCGTTTCCTTCGGTCTGTGGGACCGTGTCATCCGTGAGGTCCAGGTCGCTCCAGGACCCGGTCTCCACGGCGTAGACGTCCTTGCAGCGTTCCAGCTCCGCCTCGTCCAGAGTGTCGGCCAGCTCCTGGGGCAGCCCCAGCTCCACCAGATGGTCCCGCACGGCGGTTTGGTCGCCAGCCAGGGGAGTGGTGATCTGCTGGGCCTCCCCGCTGGGTAGGCGGCAGCTGAGCCACAGAGCGGGGGGAATGGCCAGCAGCACCAGAAGAAAGACACCCAGCACGAAGGGCTTGCCCGGCACCCGCACCGGCACGGGTGCGATGTCATAGCCCCGGCCCGCCAGGGCCTCACTCTGGCGGAAGATACAGACCAGCAGATAGATCTGAAGAGCAATCACAGCAAAGGAACGGCCATTGTGGAGAAGCGGGTCCGTGATGGTCTGGCCAAAGAAAAGGCTGGGTTCCGTGGCCGGATCCAGGGTAGCCCACAGGGTAACGGCCAGAGACAGAAGGTAGGCCATGAGCCCCCGGCCCAGCCAGTCCTTGGGCTTTTCTCCCGTGATTGAGACAAAGCGGCGGCGAATTCCTGCCCGCAGGGCGAAGAGAAGCAATACATTAGCGGCCACTGTCAGGGCAATGAGGAAGGTGTTGGCCCAGGCGTTTTGTTCCAGGGTCGTGAGCAGGGGGGTGGCGGCGAGAATATCGGAGGCCATGTGGAACACCAGCAGGAAGGCGGACAGCCACCAGCACAGGGTAAACCAGGGGTCGCTTTTCCGCAGGGAGCGGTAGCCCAGATAGAGAAGGGTGGCTCCCAGAAGGGGCAGCAGGTACTGGAGATAGAAAAATTCCAGGCGGAACGTGACCAGTACCATGCCCCAGATAATCTTACGAATGGAGGCCCGCCAGGGGGTGTAGTCCTCCACCTCCGGGTCGGGGGGCGGGAGCTGGGACAGTTTGTCCATCAGCTGGAGGTCAAATTCATCCGGTTTCACAGCGCGTCACCTCCTAACAGTGTTTGCAGGCGTTTGCGGATGCGGTAGAGCTTTCCCTCCACCGCCCGCTCCGTGGTGCCCAGCTCGGCGGCGATCCGGGCGGTGGACTGGAGGTAGTAGTATTTGCGGTAGAAGAGGGTGCGGTCCCGGGCGGACAACCGGTTTACCGCCTCTTGGAGCCGCTGAATCCGCTCCTGGCGAAGCACTTGCTCCTCCGGCCCAGGGGCCGGGTCGGGGCGGCGGGGGTCCAGCTCCTCCCAATCGCCCTGGCGGCGCTGAGCCCGCAGATGATCGTAGGCGGCGTTGCGGCACAGTGCGGTGAGCCAGGTGGCGGGGCTGGCCTTCTCCCGGTCGTACTGGTGCCGCCCCTCCCACAGCTTGGAGCGGACCTGGGCCAGGCAGTCCTCACGGTCCTGGGGGTCGGAGAGCATGCCGGAGATAATATAGTGCAGCATGCCGTCATAGTGGGTCAGCAGCTGCTCCAGGGCCTCGTGGTCGTCCTGCCTGAGCCGCTCCATCCATGCCGATGGGTCCATGTCCTCACCTCCTGGTTGTTGTTTCTATTTGTATATACGGGGCTTTGGGGGAAATCCCACGAAAAAGTTTGCCCCGGGCCGTTGTGTGCAGCTCGGGGCAAAAAGATGATATTTAAAAGGGAAGCAGAGGCCCGGCGGCGGTAAACACCGCCCCAAAGACCAGGGCGGGCAGCATGTTGGCCACCTTAAACTTGGTGCCAAAGCACAGGTTGACGCCCACGCAGAAGATGAGCATGCTGCCCAGGAAGGACAGGTTGTCAATAACGGGCTGGCTGAACACGGGGGAGAGGAGTCCGGCGCACAGGGTGACCGCCCCCTGGAGAACCCCCACCGGCAGGGCGGAGAAGATGGCGCCCTTGCCGTAGGTGGAGGCGAAGATCATCACGATGAGGAAGTCCAGGATGGACTTGGTGTACAGGGTGGAAGGGTCGCCGGACAGGCCGTCCTGGATGGAGCCTACAATGGCCATGGCCCCGATGCACACCACCAGGGAGGCGGTGACGAAGCCCTGGACAAACTGGTTGTCGCCCCCTTTGCGGTCGGCCCGGGCCTTGAGCCACACCCCCAGCCTTTCCATCTTGCCGTCAAAGTCGAAAAATTCTCCCACCAGGGTGCCCAGGGCCAGGGAGAGGATCATAAACAGGGTGTCCCGGGTGCTGACGGTGGTAAGACCGCCGCCCTCCACCACCAGCATTCCGCACAGGGCCCCGCCCGCCCCAATAAACAGGGTGGCCAGGCCTAAAGAGCGGATCACGCTGTCCTGGTAGTGCTGCTTCAGTCCGCCCTTGGCCAGCAGGCCGATGCAGCCGCCCACCACGATAGCCAGTACGTTGGCGATGGTACCCATGCCCACCATAAAAACACCCCCAAAATCTGCTGCACTAACCATTTAGTATAGCAGATTTCGGGGGGATGTAAAGAGCGCGTGTCAGTCGTCGTTGTCCAGCAGGACCCCGGCGGCCGATTTGGCCAGCAGACCCAGGGTGCGGGCGATGCTCAGGCGGGTGCCCTCGTCCAGACGGGTAAGCCCTTGAAAGACGGTGTACAGGTTTTTAGGCTGGGCCAGGTCATCCAGGGAGCGGGCCTGGGTGCCCGCCAGGGCCTGGTATAGGCCGTCCAAAAAGACTTCACGGTCTGTGGGGGTGAGGGCCTCCAGCCAGGCTTTCAGGGTCTCATCCAGCTTCCGGCTGCCCTGGGTCACCTGGTCCAGCACCACAAAGCCGCCTCCCTGCACCTCCCAGGAGTAGGGGTCGTGCTGGAAGATACCCAGCTGACGGCTTTTGATCACGGTGTAAGGGTCCTCATGCTCCAGCAGCATCCCCACCACCGAGGACTGGGGGACAAAGGAGCGGATGCGGGGGATGAGCTCCAGATAGCCGGGGTCGGTAAGTACCTTTTTGGTAAAGCCAGGGCCGTCGTTGTTGTATACCGCCTTCACCCGGTCCCGTACCGTGGGAGAGGCCAGGGCGGCGGCATAGACAGCCAGGTTGCCCCCCTTGGAATGGCCGCCCAGAATGACAGGGCCGGGGCTGTGGGCGACCCAAGCGGTGAGGTAGTCCAGAGCGGCCTGCTGGGCGGGGACGGTGTCCAGAAAGCTCATGTTGAAGTCCTCTTTCCAGCCCACCAGGGTGGAGTCGGTGCCCCGGAAGGCCAAAAAGGCCGTCTCCCGGTTCAAACGGATGGCTAGGGCGGCGAACTGGGTCTCTCGCTGGGGGGAGAAGATATCCTGGTGGAAGGTGAGAGTCAGTCCGGAAAACCGGGGGGCATCAATCAGGGCGCGGAGGAGCTTGCGGTCATTGTCACACCGGACCCGGTCCTCCGTAGAAGCTTCCGGAAGGGAGAGAAACGCCTGGGCGGCCTGGGCCAAGGGCACGCCGGGGCCGGGCCGGTCAGGCACCAGATCCTGAAAGTGGACGTAGGCCAGGGTGGACAGAATGAGGGCGTCCACCGAATTGAGGGGGACCTGAGCAAGGGGGATATCTCCCCGCCAGGCCAGGTAGTCGAAGATGGTTCCCATACATACCTCCTTGCTGGATGGTGGTTCCATGATAGCAGGGCGGGGTGTCAAAGACAAGAAAAAATGCCCGGAACGGGAGATCCCGTTCCGGGTGGAAAGGAGAGAGGCTCACGCCAGGCCCAGCAGCAGATAAGCTGCGGTGCCTACCACGCCAGAGCCGAAGATGATGGCGATGGCGCTGGGGCGGAACTTGCGTAGGATGAACAGAGCGCCCACAAAGATCACGGCCTCGATCCAGCGGAAATTGGACAGGGCCACATGGGCCAGGTCGGACTGGAACACACCCAGCAGCAGGATGGACAGTCCGGCGGAGGCGATGAGGGCGACCACCGCAGGGCGCAGGGCGGACAGGACGGTCTGCACGCCGCTGAAGCTGCGGTACTTGTAGTAGAAGTGGGCCAGGGCCAGGCAGATGCAGAAGGAGGGGATGATGCAGCCCAGGGTGCACAGCAGCACGCCGGGGATGCCGGCCAGGCGCATGCCCACGAAGGTGGCGGAATTAATGGAGATGGGACCGGGGGTCATCTCCGCGATGGTGATGAGGTCGGTAAACTCAGCCAGGGTCATCAGGCCGTGGATGTCCACGATCTGGTTCTGGATGAGGGGGATGGCAGCGTAGCCGCCGCCCACACTAAACATGCCTACCTGAATGAAGGCGAAGAACAGCTGTGTGAGGATGTTCATTTACGCCACCACCTTTCGATTGCTGCGCAGCTCCATGGCCAGGTCAACCAGACCCACCACCAGGCAGCACAGGATCACGATCATAGCGTCCACGCCCAGGATGACCTTGCCCACAAAGGCGGTGGCCATGAGGAGAATGTAGAGGGTGCGCTTGGTGGCAATCACGTTCTTGGCCAGGTTGATGACCACGTCAAAGATGACTGCCGCCACACCGGCCCGCATGACCTGCAGGGCGATAGCGATGATGCGGTTGGAGCGGAACTGGGTGTAGAAAATGGAGATCACCGAGATGATGATCATGGGGGGGAGGGCGGTGCCCAGAATGGCCACCAGGGAGCCGATCACACCGTACATCCGGTAACCAAGAATGACCGAGGCGTTGATGGGGATGGGACCGGGGGAGGACTGGGCGATGGCGGTGATGTCCAGCATCTCATCCTCCTCCAGCCATTTCAGGTCTTCGACAAATTTTTTCTTCATCAGGGACACGATGACAAAGCCGCCGCCGAAGGTGAAGGCGCTGAGCAGGAAGGTGGCCTTAAACAGCTGCCACAGCATCCGTGCCGGGTTCTCTTTCGTTTTCATAACAGTTTGTTTCCCCTTTCATACTCTCTTTCTCTGAGGTGGCCTTATCATAGCATACTTTTTCCATAAAGAAAAATTGTTTATCTTTATTTATACATAATGTTATGTTATGATGAAACTAGGAGGGATACCTATGCTGGATTTTCGAATGGATACTTTTCTGGCTGTGTGCCAATATATGAATTACACCCGGGCAGCCGAAACTCTGAACATTACCCAGCCCGCTGTCTCCCAGCATATCCGCTGGCTGGAGGAGCAGTATGAGGCGCCCCTGTTCACTTACGCCAACAAGCGTCTGTCTCTCACCCGGGAGGGCGAGCTGCTGCGGAGCATGGCACTGACGGTAAAGCACGATGAGCAGATGCTCCGCCGCCGGATTCATGACCCGGGACCTGGAGCCCACCGGCTGGTTTTCGGTGTGACGCCCACCGTAGGTATGTCGCTGATTCCGGAGCCTCTGGCCCGCTACCACCAGATGTACCCCGATGCCCCCATCTCCATGCGGGTGTCCAACACAGAGAGTCTGTGTACAGCCCTGGACCAGGGAGAGCTGGATTTTGCCATCGTGGAGGGGTATTTCTGCAAAAGCGACTACGATTCCCTTCTCTACCGCCGGGAGCCCTATCTGGCGGTGTGCGGGGCGGAATACCGCTTTGAGCGGGAGCCCAAGGTGCTCTCCGACCTGCTGGGGGAGACCCTGGTGGTGCGGGAACCGGGTTCCGGCAACCGGGAGATCATCCGCCGGGCCCTGAGCCGGGAGAACCGGACGGTGGAGGACTTCCGAAGCGTCATTCAGGTCAGTGATATGAACGTTTTGAAACAGCTGCTGCTTCTGGGCTGCGGTGTGGGATTTCTCTATCAGGCGGCGGCCCAGCCCCAGCTGAAGCAGGGACTGCTGCGGGCGATTCCGTTGGAAGATTTCCAGGAGAGTCACGATATCACCTTCCTGTGGCGCAAAGGCAGTGTCTTTGCCCAGCGGTATCAGCAGCTCTTTACGCTGCTTGCTCCCGAGGATCAGGAAGAGAAGCTGTGTGGGGCAAGTGATTGACAGAGAAAGGGGATTCCTGTATTCTAGTATCTGTAAGAAAATGTCCAGGGCCGGCTGTACAGCAGAGGAAGGAGGGGAAGCCTTCCAGGCTCTTTGGACATGAAGCAGATTTATGCCCGGTGCTGCCATTCCTTGCAGCACGGAAAACAGGGAGGTACAAATACGATGAGTGAGAACAAGATCCCTCAGAGCGAGATCACCCGGGTCAAGGGCCTGGGCTTTTTGTGGGACAAGCGGACCACCGACCGGTTTAATGGCCGGGTCATCACCCGCAACGGAAAGATCACGGCGGAGGAGTGTGCAGTAGTAGCCGAGGCGGCCAAGAAGTTCGGCAGCGGTGAGATTGCCATGACTACCCGCCTGACCATGGAGATCCAGGGGGTCCCCTTTGAGAACATTGAGCCTCTGCGCCAGTATCTGAAAGAGCAGGCCGGCCTGGAGACCGGCGGCACCGGTGCCAAGGTGCGTCCGGTGGTCTCCTGTAAGGGTACCACTTGCCAGTACGGCCTCATTGACACCTACGCGCTGTCCAAGAAGATCCATGAGCGTTTCTTTGTGGGCTACAATCAGGTGAAGCTGCCCCACAAGTTCAAGATTGCCGTGGGCGGCTGCCCCAACAACTGCGTCAAGCCCGACCTGAACGACGTGGGCATCGTGGGCCAGCGGATTCCCCTGGTCCACCCCGATCTGTGTAAGGGCTGCAAGATGTGCGAGAAGGAGTGCCCCATGCACGTGGCCAAGGTGGTGGAGGGCAAGGCAGTCATTGACCCCAACACCTGCAATCACTGCGGCCGCTGCATCCGCAAGTGCCCCTTCCACGCCATTGAGGCCCAGACCACCGGCTACCTGGTGTATCTGGGCGGCCGCTGGGGCAAGCGCACCGCTATGGGCCGTCCTCTGGATGTGATCTTCACCAGTGAGGAAGAAGTGCTGGACATGGTGGAGAAGTGCATGCTGCTCTTCAAGGCCTACGGCGAGCCCAAGGAGCGCTTTGCTGACACCGTCACCCGTCTGGGCTTTGACGAGGTCAAGAAGATGCTCATGTCCAACGAGCTGCTGGAGCGCAAGGACGAGATCCTGGCTCAGTAACATCAAAATCACGCAAAAAAGTGCCCCAGGCTATTGCCTGGGGCACTTTTTATACACAAATTACTTACCGCAGAAGTCCTTGGCAACCTCCACGATGTGCTCAGCGGACAGACCGAACTGCTTGAGCAGAGCGGCGGCGGGGCCGGAGTGGCCGAACTCGTCGTTGACGCCAATGCGGCGCACGGGAGTGGGGCACTTCTCGGCCAGAACGCCGCAGACAGCCTCACCCAGGCCGCCCAGGATGTTGTGCTCCTCGCAGGTGATGATCTTGCCGCACTCGCGGGCGGCCTTCAGCACCAGATCCTCGTCCAGGGGCTTGATGGTAGCCATGTTGATGATCCGGGCGGAGATGCCAGCCTCAGCCAGGATCTTGCCCGCCTCGATGGCCTCGGCGACCATCAGGCCGTTGGCGATGATGGCCACATCGGTGCCGTCCTGGAGCACCTCGCCCTTGCCGATGGTAAAGGTGTAGCCCTCCTCCTCGTGGAACACGGGGACAGCGGCGCGGCCAAAGCGGATGTAGACAGGGCCCACATACTCGTAGGCGGCCTTCACCATGGCACGGGCCTCCACGTCGTCGGCGGGGGACATGACCACCATGCCGGGGATGGAGCGCATGAGAGCGAAGTCCTCACAGCACTGGTGGGACGCGCCGTCCTCACCCACGGAGATGCCGCCGTGAGTGGCGCCGATCTTTACGTTCAGGTGGGGGTAGCCGATGGAGTTGCGCACCTGCTCAAAGGCGCGGCCGGCGGCAAACATGGCGAAGCTGGAGGCGAAAGGCACCAGTCCCATGGTGGAGGCACCGGCGGCTACCGCGATCATGTTGCCCTCGGCAATGCCGCAGTCGAAATGGCGGTTGGGAAAGGCCTTCTGGAAGGTGGCGGTTTTGGTGGCACCGGCCAGGTCGGCGTCAAAGACGATCAGGTCGTCGTGCTGGGCACCCAGCTCCTTGAGGGCGTTGCCGTAGCTGTCACGGGTCGCGATCTTTTTCACGTCTGCCATCTTACATCGCCTCCACTTCTGCCAGCTGAGCCTTCAGCTCCGTCATGGCCTTCTCATATTCCTCGTCGTTGGGGGCCTTGCCATGCCAGCCCGCCTGGTTCTCCATGTAGCTGACGCCCTTGCCCTTGGTGGTCTTCATCACGATGGCAAAGGGTACACCCTTGGTCTCTTTGGCCTTGGCAAAGGCGGACTCCATCTGGTCAAAGTCGTGGCCGTCGATCTCGGCAACCTCAAAGCCGAAAGCGCGCAGCTTCTCGGGGATGGGGTAGGGGCTCATCACGTCGGCGATGTTGCCGTCGATCTGCAGGCCGTTGTTGTCGATGATAACGCACAGGTTGTCCAGCTTATAGTGGTGAGCCAGCATAAAGGCCTCCCACACCTGGCCCTCCTGGATCTCGCCGTCACCCAGCAGGGTGTACACGCGGCAGTCCTTGCCCTGGTACTTGGCGGCCAGAGCCATGCCGGCGGCAGCGGAGACGCCCTGGCCCAGAGAGCCGGTGGACATATCCACGCCGGGAGTCTCGTTCATATTGGGGTGACCCTGAAGGTGGCTGCCGATGTGGCGCAGGGTGAGCAGGTCGCTCTCAGGGAAGAAGCCCCGCAGTGCCAGGGCGGCATACAGGCCAGGGGCGGTGTGGCCCTTGGACAGGACAAAGCGGTCCCGGTCCTCCCACTTGGGGTTCTTGACGTCCAGTCTCATGTACTTGTGGTAGAGAACGGTAAGCATATCCATGACGCTCATGCCGCCGCCGATATGACCGCTGCCCGCCCAGTATGTGGTGTCGAGGCAAAGTCTGCGCA
>ENA-UPXC01004538-UPXC01004538.1-human-gut-metagenome-genome-assembly--contig:-NODE-4538-length-12481-cov-30.959207_pt1 | contig 12481 bp, 10 predicted proteins | sample MGYA00250047_ERZ773371 | MGnify/ENA primary metagenome ERZ773371 (study PRJEB29103, sample SAMN06111975) | human gut metagenome | biome: human gut; feature: ankylosing spondylitis patient; material... | reverse complement strand
GAGATGGAGAAGAAGGGCACGTTGGACTCACCGGCCACAGCCTTGGCCAGCATGGTCTTGCCGGTGCCCGGAGGGCCCACCAGCAGGATGCCCTTGGGCATCTTGGCACCAATGCTCTCATACTTGCTGGGGTCGTGCAGATAGTTGACAACTTCCTGTAAGTTTTCCTTGGCCTCGTCTTCACCGGCCACATCCGCAAAGCGGATGCCTGCCGTGGACTGCACATAGACCTTGGCGTTGGATTTGCCCATGCCGCCAAACATCATGGAGCCCGGGCCGCCGCCGGCCTTTTCCATCAGCTTTTTGTTCATCTGGTTGCCGATGGCCGAGAACAGGATGATGGGCAGGACGAACCAGATCAAAAAGCTCAGCACCGGCGAGGACTGTTCCACGATCTCGCTGGAGAAGGTGGCTCCGGCATCGTACAGCCGTTCGGTCAGGCCGGTGTCGTTCATCAGGCCGGTCTTGTAGACCTGCGTCTCGTCCTTATCGGTAAAGATGATCTGGTTGGATTCAATGTCTACCCGGCCGATGTTCTTCTCCTCGGTCATGGTCATAAAGGTGCCGTAGTCCACCTCTTTGATCTGGCGCTCCTCCATCCACGGCAGCAGCACAAGGTTGAGGAGCAGCAGCATCAGCAGCACGATGGCATAGTAGATCGCCAACGGCTTGCGCGGTGTCTTGACTTCTTTCATAGGATTTCCTCCTTAGTAGGCTTTGTCTCTACCCCAAAGCATAGCACGACTGATTTTAAGAAACCAGCCTTTTGAGGGCTTGTTTCCAAAAACTTCCCAGATTCTTAACAAACCTAGCATCAGGGCCAGCGGGTAGTACCCACGCAAGTGAAACGGGCCATTCCATCGCCCGCCCTATTGCCTACGGCAACAGGGTCCCACCCCAGCGGACACTTGCTTAGGGTACCACCCGCCGCCCCTGACCATACGCTTGGCGCAAAATTTGGAAAATTGTACCGCTCATGATGTGAATTTGTTTCATTTTTGATGTGAGCAAAACTTCTTGACAGCAAATCCGGCGTTTGGTACAATAAGCTCACTTTGAAACACAAAGACCAAATGCGTTGACGGGGAAAAAACGATCTTCTTCTGCTTCAGAGAGCTGCCGGGCGGTGCAAGGCAGTGCGGAGGGTTTCGGCTACTGGCCCCTGAGCGGCAGAGCTGAACGGAGAGTAGGCTCTGACGGATGCCCACCGTTACCGGGGCAGCGATTCGCCGCCAAAAGCTGATCGTGTGAGTGGCTGGTTTTCCAGCAAAGAGAGTGGTACCACGGGTGCTCTGTCAGAAAAAATGACAGGCCCTCGTCTCTTAAGGCTTATCGCCTTGGAGACGAGGGCCTTTTACTTTAATTTTAAGTAAGTGTAGGATCTGGAGGAAACGAGAATGATGGACGCAACCAAGTACGCACCGGGATATTACCCTGTCCCTGCCGGTTATGACAGCTGGGTGAAGAAGGATCACATTGAAAAGGCCCCGGCCTGGTGCAGTGTGGATCTGCGCGATGGCAATCAGGCCCTGATCGTGCCCATGAGCCTGGAGGAAAAACTGGAGTTCTTCCAGATGCTGGTGAAGATCGGCTTCAAGGAGATCGAGGTGGGGTTCCCCGCCGCCAGCGATACCGAGTACGAGTTCCTGCGCACCCTGATCGAGAAAAACATGATCCCGGAGGACGTGACCGTGCAGGTGCTGACCCAGTGCCGCGACCACATCATCCGCAAGACCTTCGAGGCCGTCAAGGGTGCCCCCCGCGCGGTCATCCACTTCTATAATTCCACCTCCGTGGCCCAGCGCGAGCAGGTGTTCCACAAGAGCAGGGAAGAGATCAAGAAGATCGCCACCGACGGCGCAAAGCTGGTCAAACAGCTGAGCCAGGAATACGAGGGCAACTTCCTGTTTGAGTACAGCCCCGAGAGCTTTACCGGCACCGAGGTGGACTATGCCGTGGAGGTCTGCAACGCAGTGCTGGACATCATGCAGCCCACGCCTGACCGCCCCATGATCATCAATCTGCCTGTCACGGTCGAAATGAGTATGCCCCATGTTTACGCCAACCAGATCGAGTATTGCGACAAGCACCTCAAGTACCGTGACAGCGTGATCATTTCCACCCATCCCCACAACGACCGCGGCACCGGTGTTGCCTGCGCCGAAATGGCCGTTCTGGCCGGTGCTCAGCGGGTGGAGTGCTGCCTGTTCGGCAATGGTGAGCGCACCGGCAATGTGGATGCCGTGACACTGGCTATGAATCTATACAGCCACGGCGTAGACCCCAGGCTGGACTTTTCCGATATGCCCGCCATCTGCACTGCCTACGAGCGCGTGACCCGGATGCACATCTACGAGCGCACCCCCTATGCCGGTCAGCTGGTGTTTGCAGCCTTCTCGGGCAGCCATCAGGATGCCATTGCAAAGGGCATGGCCTACCGCAAGGAGCGGGGCGAGCACCGCTGGACCTGCCCCTACATCCCCATCGACCCCCACGATATCGGCCGCACCTATGATGCCGATGTCATCCGCATCAACAGCCAGAGCGGCAAGGGCGGCATCGGCTTTGTGCTGGAACAGAACTACGGCTATAACCTGCCCCCCAAGATGCGCGAGGTGCTGGGCTACAAGGTCAAGAGCGTGTCCGACCACAGCCACAAGGAGCTGAGTGCAGGTGAGGTGCTCCGCATCTTCGAGGAGAGCTTCCTCAACCGTGAAAAGCCCCTTCGTGTGGTGGAGGCTCACTTTGCACAGGTCAACGGCATTACCGCCACGGTCACCCTGGACCTGAACGGTCAGCGCAAGGTGGTCACCTCGGTGGGCAATGGTCGTCTGGATGCTGTGGCCAACGCCATCCAGAGCGCCACCGGGATGGATTTCCATCTGGAAAGCTACTCGGAGCACAGCCTGGACGAGGGCAGCACCTCCCGCGCGGCTTCCTATGTGGGCCTTGCCTGGGGCGATGGCAGCGTGACCTGGGGTGCCGGCACCGACACCGATATCATCGTTGCCGGCATCAAGGCGCTGGTGAGCGCGATCAATAATAAGTAACTCCCTCAGTCACGGCGCAGCCGTGACAGCTCCCTCGGAGAGGGAGCCTTAAAGCCTCCCTCCTTGAGGGAGGTGGCATCGCCGCAGGCGATGACGGAAGGAGTTTGTCAACAGTATAAAAGGAGAGTATCACCATGGGAATGACTCTGACGCAGAAAATTCTGGCCGCACATGCGGGTTTGCCGGAGGTCAAGGCAGGCCAGCTCATCAATGCCAAGCTCGATATCGTGCTGGGCAACGATATCACCACCCCGGTCGCCATCAACGAGTTTGAGAAGGCGGGCTTTGACGGCGTGTTCGACAAGGCGCACATCGCCATCGTGCTGGATCACTTCGTCCCCAATAAGGACATCAAGAGCGCCACCCAGTCCAAGCAGTGCCGCGAGTTTGCCAACAAATATGATATCCTCAACTTCTACGATGTGGGTCAGATGGGGGTTGAGCATGCCCTCCTGCCCGAAAAAGGCATCGTGACCGCTGGTGACTGCATCATCGGTGCCGACAGCCACACCTGTACCTACGGTGCACTGGGCGCATTCTCCACGGGTGTGGGCTCCACCGATATGGCCGCCGGTATGGCCACCGGTATGGCATGGTTCAAGGTGCCCTCTGCCATCAAGTTTGTGCTCAAGGGCAAGTTCAGCCCCTGCGTATCCGGCAAGGACCTGATCCTGCACATCATCGGCATGATCGGTGTGGACGGCGCACTGTACAAGTCCATGGAATTCACCGGCCCGGGTGTGGCTTCCCTGACCATGGAGGATCGCCTCTGCGTCTGCAACATGGCCATTGAGGCCGGTGCCAAGAACGGCATCTTCCCTGTGGACGAGGTCACCAGAGCGTACCTGAACGGCCGCAGCCAGCGCACCCCGGTCTACTACGAGACTGACCCGGATGCCGAATACGAAAAGACCATCGAGATCGACCTGGACAAGCTGGAGCCCACGGTCAGCTACCCTCATCTGCCGGAGAACACCCACCCCGCCAGTGAGGGAAAGGACATCCGAATCGATCAGGTGGTCATCGGCAGCTGCACCAATGGCCGTCTGGAGGATATGGAGGCCGCTTACAACATCCTCAAGGGCAAGCACATCGCCAAAGGCGTGCGGGGCATCATCATCCCGGCCACCATGGCGGTTTATAAGGAGTGCATCCTGCGCGGCTGGACCGAGGCCTTTATTGATGCGGGCTGCATCGTGTCCACCCCCACCTGCGGCCCCTGCCTGGGCGGCTACATGGGCATCCTGGCCGAGGGGGAGCGCTGTGTCTCCACCACCAACCGCAACTTTGTGGGCCGCATGGGCCATGTCAAGAGCGAAGTCTATCTGGCAAGCCCGGCCACTGCCGCTGCCAGCGCCCTGACCGGCTATATCACCGACCCCCGCACGGTCTGATCGGAAAGGAGAAACAACGATGAACGCAAAAGGTTCTGTTTTCAAATACCCGGATAACGTGGATACCGATGTCATCATTCCGGCCCGCCACCTGAACACCCAGGACCCCAAGGAGCTGGCCAGCCACTGCATGGAGGACATCGACAAGGACTTTGTCCGGAACGTCAGGGATGGCGATGTTATGGTGGGCGGCTGGAACTTCGGCTGCGGCTCCTCCCGTGAGCACGCCCCCGTGGCCATCAAGGCCGCAGGCATCTCGGTGGTCATTGCCAAGAGCTTTGCCCGCATCTTCTACCGCAACAGCATCAACATCGGTCTGCCCATCATGGAGTGCCCCGAGGCTGTGGATGCCATCAGTGCAGGGGATACCGTCAGCGTGGATTTTATTACCGGCCTCATCACCGATGAGACCACCGGCAAGACCTTCCAGGCGGAACCCTTCCCGCCGTTTATCCAGAAGATCATTGCCGACGGTGGCCTGATGAAGTCCATCAAAAATAAGAAGTAAGGAGCTTTCCCATGGAAAAAAACATTGCTGTCATCTGGGGCGACTGCTCCAGCCCCGAGATCGTGAAACAGACCATCCGGGTGCTTGATAAGGTGGCCGAAAAGTACGGCCACACCTTCCACTATACCGATGCCGCCATGGGCGGCGAAGCCATTGACAAGTACGGCGACCCGCTGCCTCAGCACGAGCTGGACAAGTGCCTTGCTGCGGACAGCGTCCTGCTGGGTGCCGTGGGCGGCCCCAAGTGGGAAGGCCTGCCCGGTGAGCAGCGCCCGGAAAAGGGGCTGCTGCGCCTGCGCGCGGGCATGGGACTGTACTCCAACAACCGCCCCGCCAAGATCTGGCCCCAGCTGGCCCCGGCCAGCCCCCTGAAGCCTGAGATCGTGGCACAGGGCATTGACTTCATCATCGTGCGGGAGCTGATCGGCGGCGTGTACTTCGGTAAGCACGAGACCCACACCCTCGAGAACGGCGAAAAGCAGGCCATCGACTCCATGCCCTACTCTGAGCACGAGATCGAGCGCATCGGCCGCATCGGTTTCGAGACCGCCCAGAAACGCCGCAAAAAGCTCTGCTGTGTGGATAAGGCCAACGTGCTGGATACCAGCCGCCTGTGGCGCAGTGTGATGCACCGCCTGCAGGCCGAGTACCCGGACGTGGAGTACAGCGAGATGTTCGTGGACAACTGCGCTATGCAGATCGTAAAGAACCCCGCGCAGTTCGATGTCATCGTTACTGAGAATATGTTCGGCGATATCCTCTCCGATGAGGCTTCCATGATCACCGGCTCCATCGGCATGATCCCGTCCTCCTCTTTGGGCGATGGCACCCGGGGCCTGTACGAGCCCATTCACGGCTCGGCCCCCGACATTGCAGGCAGGGATATCGTCAACCCCACCGCCTGCATCCTCTCTGCCGCCATGATGCTGCGCTACTCCTTTGGCATGGCTGAGGAAGCCGATGCCATTGAGAACGCTGTGAACAAGGTGCTGGACAAGGGTCTGCGCACGGCAGACAACATGAGCGAAGGCTGCACCTGCCTGGGCTGCACCGCCATGGGTGATGCGATCCTGGCCGAGATCTGATCTGAAATGAATAGCCCTCTCTGTCAGCGTGAACGCGCTGCCACCTCTCCCGAAGGGGGAGCTGGCAAGGCCTGCGGCCTTGACTGAGAGGGCATTTTCGTTCTCCCAAAAACAAAAATGCAAACTTTTTGCAAATTCCTCTTGCAATTTGCATCCGAAGCGTGTATAATCTCCCTTGCACAAAAATGCAAATTGATTGCAATTTACTGCAATAAAGCACATTACAGTTGTTTTTGGAGTATCAAATGGAATTGTTTCTGGATGTTCTGGGCGAATCTCTGGTGGACACCGCCAAGATGCTGCCCTTCCTGTTTTTGGCCTATCTGTTCATTGAATATGTGGAGAACCGCCACGGCGAGCGCATCGAAGCCATTCTGGCGGGGGGCGGACGCTGGGGTTCTGTTCCGGCGGCACTGCTGGGCTGTGTGCCCCAGTGCGGTTTCTCTGCCATTGCGTCCAATTTCTATGCGTCCCGGGTCATCAGCCTGGGCACGCTGATGGCCGTGTTCCTTGCCACCAGTGATGAAGCGGTTCCGCTGCTGGTCTCCATGCCTGCCTACTGGGATAAGCTGGTGCTGCTCATGGTCATCAAGGTGCTCTACGCCATTGCGGTGGGCCTGGTGCTGGATTTTGTCCTGCGGGGCGTTCTGCCCAGGAGCCTGCGGGGCGGCTATACCGGCAGCGCCGATGAGATCGACTGCCACGAGGAGCACAGCGATGAGGAGGGCAAGCCCGCCCCCATCTGGAAAGCCGCCCTTCGCCACACGCTGGAGATCTTCGTGTTCATCTTTGTGTTCAGTCTGGTGTTCGGCCTCATTGTGGAGGGCGTGGGCGAGGATGTCTTTGCCGACGCTCTGGGCCGGATGGGGTTCTTCCAGCCGGTGGTGGCCGCACTGGTGGGGCTGATTCCCAACTGTGCCGCCAGCGTCCTGCTGACCCAGCTCTATGTGGAGGGAGCCCTCCGCTTTTCCAGTCTGGTGGCGGGGCTGTGCACCGGCGCAGGCGTGGGCCTGGCTGTTCTCTGGCGGGCGAACCCCTCCTGGAAACAGAACCTCTTTATCACCGGCCTGACCTGGGCCGCCGGTGCGGCTGTGGGTGTTGGAATCCAGATCGTGGTAGCCATTTTCGGTTAAAGTAAAATATTCAGTCAAAACGCCGTTTCGGGATATCCCGGAGCGGCGTTTTGTGTTATACTAGACAGTATCAAAACGATAAACTGGCTCACCCTCTCCGGCATCGCTTGCGCGATGCCACCTCCCCCAAAGTGGGAGGTCTTGACAGTCATTGGAAAGTTTCCGATTATGTCAAAAGCTCTCCCTTTGGGAGAGCTGGACGCGAAGCGGCCTGAGAGGGTGAGGATGCTGAAATAGGAGCAACGATGCAATATAAACTTCTGGCAAGCGATTTCGACAATACCCTTGTTCCCTTTGGTGAGCCCTGCCCCCGCCCGGCGGTGGTCAAGGCCGTGAAAAAGATGCAGGCTGCAGGCGGCAAATTTGTGCTGAGCACAGGCCGCGGCTACTGCGCGATCAATAAGCAGCAGCTGGGCGGCATCCGGTTCGACTACGCCATCACCAACAACGGAGCCTGCGTGGTGGACAGGGACGGCGCGATCATCGCCGAGCACCCTATGACCAATGAGGAAATGTACGCACTGGTGGATTTCTGCGAGGATTACAACTACCCCCTGCAGTTCAATTTCCGGGATGGCTACTATGCCTACTGCGAATACGAGAGCCTCCGGGATTTCTACGCCCAGCTGGGCGGCAGCGGCCTGACCTGCAAGGACGGCGAGGATCAGGACCGCCATCTCATCGATATGCCCCATGCCGCCTTTGCCTGCCTGCCCGATGAGGCGCTGGAGGCGTTCAACCGGAAGTACGGCCACCTGAACCTCCGCTTTATGATGGTGGGTGCTGTGCGTGAGGGCAGCTGGCACTGCTATGATATCGTCCGGGAGGGCATTGATAAGGGGGTGGGTCTGGCTGACCTGTGTGAAACCGTGGGCCTGACGCTGGCCGATGCTGTTTCGGTGGGCGATTCCGCCAATGATGTGGGGATGCTGAAGGCGGCGGGACTGGGCTGCTGCATGGCCAACGGCTCGGACGATGCCAAGGAAGCCGCAGACCGCATCATCGGGGATGTGCGGGAGGACGGCCTTGCTGCCCTCATTGAGGAGCTGTGGTTCAACGGCCCCCGTGCAGAGCCCTCGGGCCATGAACTTGGCTCCCCCTGGGGCCAGATGGAAGCTGCGGAGGAAAAGCAGTGAGCTTTGCACCGGTCTACAATGAACACAGCCGGGCGCTGATCCTGGGCACCTGGCCCAGCCCCAAGAGCCGGGAAATGTCCTTCTACTACGGCCACCCGCAAAACCGTTTCTGGCCCATGCTGGCGGCCCTGACCGGGGAGCCTGTGCCCGCCCGGGAGGACATCGAAGCAAAAAAGCAGATCATCCTGCGCCACGGGCTGGCCCTGTGGGATACGCTGGAAAGCTGTACCATCACCGGCGCGTCGGATGCGTCCATCCGGGACGTGGTGCCCAATGATATTGCCGGTCTGCTGGCAAAAGCGCCCATTGAGGCTGTTTTTTGCAACGGGGCTACGGCATATAAGATCTATACAAAGTATCTCGAGCCGGTCAGCGGCATCCCGGCGGTCAGGCTGCCCAGCACCAGCCCCGCCAATGCCGCCTGCAGGCCGGAAAAATTACGGGAGATCTGGAAGAAAGAATTGTCGAACTGGATTCTGCCTTGAATGCCGCGCGGACTTACCCGATCTGCCAGGGGCTCCCCTGTTCGGGGAGCTGGCGCGCAAGCGCCTGAGAGGTTTGACATTTCGATTTCAAACCTGTAAATAATTCGTGAAACGCTTGCGCCCCGCTGGAAAAGGATTTATTATGAAAGATACAGGGGGCGCAGCTCCCGGAAAAGGAGGAACCCATGAGCAAGATCATTCGCACCCGGAAGCCCAGCGTCCTGCCGTACTACGCGGCGGCGCTGGCATTTGTGGTGCTGTGCGCTGTGCTTCCGGTCTATCGGCTGTGGGCACTGCTGGCGGCGCTGGGCGCGGCTGTGCTGGCCTTTGCCGGGGCCAAAAAGATCTGCCCGCCCCGGGTGGTGGAGACGGAAGTGCCCTTCCATACCGGTGTGGACGATGTGGATGCCATGTTGACCGAGATGCAGCAGCAGCTGGACACCCTCCATGCCCTGAACGAAGCCCTGCCGGACCCGCAGCTCTCCGCCGCCATGGCCCGGATGGAAAAGGCAGGCCGCTCCATTGTGGAAACGGTGGAAGCCACCCCCGCCAAGGCAAAGCAGGTGCGGCGGTTCGCCAATTACTATCTGCCCGATGCCGTGAACGTGCTGCAGCAGTACGCCAAGCTGGCAAAACAGGGGGTGCGGGGCGAGAATGCCGCCTCCATCCGCGCGGAGGTGGAGCGCAACGCAGCCTCCATTGCCACGGCATTTGAAAATCAGCTGGATGCCCTGTATGCTGCCGAGAGCATGGACCTCTCGGCAGACCTGACCGTTTTGCAGAATATGCTGAAAGGGCAGGGATTGTAACAACCCTCTCAGTCAAAGCCTGACGGCTTTGCCAGCTCCCCCGAAGGGGGAGCCCTTGGCAAACCGGTTAGAAAATAGCGCACGCCGATAGGCGGCAGGCGCTGTCGTAATTGGAAAGGATGGAATCAACAATGGCTGACAACAACACTCTGAACTTCGATCTCGATGCTCCTGCAGTGCCCACCCTGACGCTGGACCCCACCCCGGAGGCTGCGGAGGAGAAAAAGCCTGAGCCCGCCCCGGCGGTCCAGCAGCCGGAGGTGCAGCTGACCCCTGAGGAGCAGGCAATGGTGGATTCCTTTGCGGAAAAGATCGATATCACCAACAGCCAGCAGGTGCTGCAGTATGGCTCCGCCTGCCAGAAGAAGATCGGCGATTTCTCCGAGGCTGCTCTGGCCAAGGTGTCCACCAAGGATCTGGGCGAGGTGGGCGATATGATCACCAACCTCATCGGGGAGCTGAAGAACTTTGATGCCAATGAGGAGCAGCAGAAGGGCATTCTGGGCTTCTTCAAAAAGAAGGGCAATGAGCTGGACAACCTGAAGACCAAGTACAACAAGGCCGAGACCAACGTGGAGAACATCCAGTCCATGCTGGAGGGCCATCAGGTCCAGCTGCTGAAAGACATCGCCATGTTGGATAAGATGTACGAGCTGAACATGGCCTACTTCAAGGAGTTGAGCATGTATATCCTGGCCGGCAAGAAAAAGCTGGCCGAGGTCCGTGCAAACGAGCTGCAGCAGGCCATGGACAAGGCCAAGCAGTCCGGCCTGCCCGAGGATGCTCAGGCCGCCCGCGACTTGGCAGACCAGTGCGAGCGCTTTGAGAAAAAGCTGTACGATCTGGAGCTGACCCGGAACATCAGCTTGCAGATGGGCCCCCAGATCCGCCTGCTGCAGAATAACAACACCATGATGGCTGAGAAGATCCAGTCCACCATCGTCAACACCATTCCGCTGTGGAAGAACCAGATGGTGCTGGCGCTGGGTCTGGCCCACACCCAGAAGGCCATGCAGGCCGAGCGTGCCGTGACCGACATGACCAACGACCTGCTCAAGAAGAATGCCGATGCCCTCAAGATGGGCACCATCGAGACCGCCAAGGAGAGCCAGCGCGGCGTGGTGGATATCGAGACCCTGCAGCAGACCAACAAGAGCCTGATCGAGACCCTGGACGAGTTGAACAAGATCCAGACCGAGGGCCGCGCAAAGCGTGTGGCTGCCGAGCAGGAGCTGACCCGCATCGAAGACGAGCTGAAACAAAAGATGATGGAGATCCGGAGCTGAAATGGCAAACGCTGATTTTTCCAGAGAACAGAATCAAACGCCCGGCGGCTTTGACAGCGGCAGCTACCGCGAGGCAAAGCGCCCGGACACCGAGGCAGTGCGCCTGACCCCCTTGCAGCAGAAGCTGGCCGGGCTGGAAAAGGCGCTGCCCACTGCGATGGCAAAGCAGGGCACAGCCCTTGTGCTGAGCGTGGCGGTCATGCTGGCGGCGTTCGTGGGCTTTGGCGGTGCCAAGGTCAGGGGAAAGTACAACGAGGCCCGCCAGTGGTTCACCACCGGCGTTTCGGCCGACAACGGCTATGCCCTGAGCGAGGAGCTGACCACCCGTGCCAACACGGCAGCGAATATCATCACCACCGGCGCAAACACGCTGGGGGCTGACAGCGCCGAGATGCAGGCCGCACAGGCCGCGCTGGATGATTTCTCTGCCTGCCTGGAAGCGGTGCAGAACGGCAGCAAAAAGCAGTCCCTGACCTCGTTGCCCTATTATCAGGGCAGTGCCATGCACGCCCTTTGTCAGGCCAATGAGGCCTTGGGCACTGTGATCGACCAGCTCTACGCAAAAATGCAGGAGCAGGCTGCTGACCCCATGAAGATGGGGGCAGTGCAGGGCCAGTACGGCCAGTTCAACAGCGCCGGCACCATCATCGGTAATCTGCAGTACAATGATGCAGTGTATGAGTATCAGAACGATGTCGGCGGTTTCCCGGCCAGTATGCTGGGCAGGCTGTTCGGCGTACAGGAGGTGGAACCCTTCGCATGAAAACGATGAAACGATTTGCCGCCCGCATCTGCGCCCTGTTCGTGGTGCTGACCGTCAGCCTGACGGCTTTGGTGCCCGCCGCCTTTGCGGCCACCAAGGCCCAGCTGCCCGATTTGCCCAGCAGTCAGTGCGTAGTGGATGATGCCAACATCCTGAGCAGCAGCACCAAAACGGCCATTGAGAACCTGAATGCACAGCTCACCCAGCAGTGCGAGGGTGCACAGATCGGCGTATTGACAGTGGATTATACGGGAAGTTTATCCACGGAGGATTATGCCGTGCAGGCCGCCAACACCTGGGGGCTGGGCAGCTCCAGCAAAAACAACGGTGTGCTGATCCTACTGGTCATGCAGTCCCAGCAGTACGCCGATGGCGACTATTACCTTGCCACCGGTGACGGCTTCCGCAATACCACGCTGGAAAAGCAGGCCAGCGCCATTGCCCAGACCATGGAGGATTCCTTCGCGGCGGGCGATTATGACGCGGCTGTGACCACCTGTGCCAACAATGTGGCCAGCACCATTGCCGATCTCTACGGTGTGACCCTGAGCGGGACCACCGGCACGGTCAGCAATGGCAATACGGATGGTTATAACAACGGAAATGATTACTATGAGGCCCCGGCAGCATCCTATCAATCGCCTTTCCTTACCCTTCTGGCAGTGGTGATCGTGGTGTTTGCCCTGACCTCCATCTTCGGCGGCATCCGGCGCGGCTTTGGCGGCGGCGGGTTTGGCCCCTTCTTCGGTTTCGGGCTGGGCAGATCGGAAGAGCACACGTCTGAACTCCAGTCACAGTCAACAATCTCGTATGCCGTCTTCTGCTTGAAAAA
>ENA-UPXC01004530-UPXC01004530.1-human-gut-metagenome-genome-assembly--contig:-NODE-4530-length-12505-cov-3.485919_pt1 | contig 12505 bp, 12 predicted proteins | sample MGYA00250047_ERZ773371 | MGnify/ENA primary metagenome ERZ773371 (study PRJEB29103, sample SAMN06111975) | human gut metagenome | biome: human gut; feature: ankylosing spondylitis patient; material... | reverse complement strand
ATTCGCCCCGTAATGACTAGTGACAGCGATGATGTGATTTCTGACGTTAAATATAAAGTCTCCTTTGGCCTTTTCAAGAATTTCTGTGACCGCGCAAAGCAATCGATTCAAACTAATCACGTTTTTATTATTGATGAGATAAACCGCGGCAATATTGCAAAAATTTTTGGTGAGCTTATCACGCTGATTGAGCCTTCAAAACGAATTGGGCAGCTGGAAGGAACTTATACCCGACTTCCATATTCAAAAGAGTCTTTCGGTGTTCCTGACAACATTTACATAATTGGAACAATGAATACAGCAGACCGTTCCATCTCTACAATCGACACTGCTCTTCGCCGTCGTTTTCAATTTAAAGAAATGCAGCCTGATCCATCAGTTCTAAGCGAAATTTATGTTGAAGAGCTTTCAATTCAACAACTTCTCTCACACATGAATCAAAAAATCAGCGTGCTTTACGACCGTGAGCACACAATTGGTCATGCCTATTTCATGCCGTTAAAGAACAATCCAACAGTTGAAACGCTTGCTTCTATTTTTAAAAGTGCAATTCTCCCTCTACTGCAGGAGTACTTTTATGAGGACTATGAAAAAATTCGCCTTGTACTTGGAGACAATAAAAAGGTAAATGAGAGCGAACAGTTTATTATTAAAAATGTGGTTGACTATGATGCACTTTTTGGCAGCACAGATTTTGATCTTGGCGATTCCTTTCAATATAAAATAAATGCAGCGGCTTTTTCAATAATCAAAGCATACCATTCTATTTAAAATCTATTTTTAAAATTGAAAGGATCATATATGTCAAAAACAATTTATCAGATAAGCGAATATGGCTCTTTTATCACAGGCAGACAACTAGAGGGCTACACTACTCTGCCGCCTGCCATATTTGAGCAGCTGGAAAACTTTATTCTCTCTGGTAAAAATGTAAGCTCCACTCATACATTTAATAAGTTTTTCGGCACAAATAGTGACACAGATGCCTTAGAGCTAATGGGAATTTCATTTAGAAAAGAAATCGGCAAAATTATAACTGCAAAAAACTATATCGGTGTTATTACATTCGATGATGGCACTGCCATTGAGATCTTACCAAAGATTGTCTCTAACTTGCAAAAAAACAATCAAAAAATCAAAAAACTTGTGACAGACATGATCAAATCACTCACGAATATCTCATATAAAAGCTTGCAAGTTACAGATGTCGATATTGAAAAAATGCCGATTCTTGATATCTTCATACGAATGTTTATCGTTGAAGCATTTTGTTTGGCAAAACATGGACTGCGCAGCAACTATGAAACCATAGCTGAAAACAGATCTTATTTTAAAGGAAAAATTTTGTTTCCTGAGCAGCAAAAATACAATATTTCCCATAAAGAACGTGTTTTCACAGAATCTGATGAATTTACACCTAACTGCCCTGAAAACAGACTGATCAAATCGACATTGATGCTTTTATATAAACAAACACACTCTTTGAGAAACAAGAACGATATAAAAACATTGCTTGCTGCTTTTGGTGATGTCCCGTTTTCTACAGACTATGCCAGTGATTTTTCAAAAATAGGACTTGATTACAATTCAAAAAACAATGTGAACTTTAAAAATAAAAGTCATAGCAGTGACTATTCCGCACTTCTTCTATGGTGCAACCTCTTCTTGAGCGGAAAAAGTTTTTCTTCGTTTTCTGGCTCTGGTATTGCATTTTCTCTTATGTTTCCTATGGAAACACTATTTGAGCGCTATGTTGCCGTGCAGTTTAAAAAATTTCTACCGGCAGAGGATTTTTCAATCTCCATACAAGATGCCACACATTATCTGTTCACACAGCCTAATAAGAAATTTATATTACGGCCAGATATTGTAATCACCAGAAAACATGACAACGCCATTTTTATTTGTGATACGAAATGGAAACTTCTTTCCAGCAAAAAAAGTAAATTGGGGAATCTCTCAGGCGGATATGTACCAGATGTATGCATATCAGAAAAAATACAATGCCAAAAACATTACAATGCTCTATCCAATGACTGAAAAAGTCAATCAAAAGATAGAGCATGAAAAAGAAATCAAGTTTACTTCAGATGATGGTGTGATCGTTAGATTACGATTCATAGATTTGTTTGACATCAAAAAAAGTTTAATGGGATTGATAGACCTGTGACTTACAAAAGCATTATAATGTACGCAGGAAATCTTCGATGAACCAACTCTCATACAGATGAGCTTTGATATTTGGATGAGAGTTTCTTCCTCCCACCTTAAATGCTTCCATGCGAAGCTCTTTTGCACGATCACAATGAGCAGGGTTTGTAGAGCGATGCATCATTGGTGTTCGTTCGTCTCCGTTTAAGTCGATATATGGAATGCCCCATTTCTTTGCCACCTCAATAGTTGCCAGTCGATAATCATCAGTCTCACATCCATTTGACACCAAAATGCCAATATGTGCATACGGATGATGCGCAATCAGATATTCCAAAACAACATTCCAAGCACCATAAAATGTAGTATTATCAGTATCCTCAATCGTACCCAGATGAATTATTCCTGTCTGATCTTCGCCATCGCTTCCTGTTGATGATGGTCTGTGGTGTGAATCATTGATTCCGTAGTACAATGTGATGTAATCAACATCCTCATCAATAGTCTTATAAATTCCATTGGAAAATGAATTGGAAAAAGTGCCTGGAACAGGCGGCATCGCCATTGTCTGGCCACCTACTGCCAAATGCTGCACTGTCATCTGATTTCTTTCAGCTATTAAATAACCATATGTCTTATATTTTCCGGCAAACGGACCATTCTCAAATGTCTCGCTGTAGCCTCCTGAAAAATCTCCATTTGTAAAACTATCACCGCAAACTGCCCATTTTTTTCCATAAAGAATATTTGTGCTATCCATTTTTTTCTCCTTGACTGTCGATTTTTTATTTAAAAATGCATTGCTGCAAGACGCTCATATGACAATGTTCCGCCAAACAAATCAAGCGCGCTTCCAATTGTCATATCAATCTTTCCTTTGCCCAGTTTTTTGAGAAGCTCAATATCGTCCCAACTATGAACTCCTCCAGCATATGTAACAGGAATGCCGTCATAATCAGACAGCATCCTAACAAGTCCCGTCTCTATTCCTCCATTTTTGCCTTCTACATCGACAGCATGTACTAAAAATTCATCACAATATGCAGACAGCTCCTCCAATAATGGCAGTGTAACTACTTCCTTTGTAAACTTCTGCCAACGATCTGTCATGATACAATAGCCTTCATCTATCTTTCTACAACTCACATCAAGAACAAGCCTTTGTTTTCCCACTATCTGTGTCAGCTTTTTCAAGCGGTCATACTGAATACATCCGTCGCAAAAAACATATGATGTGACAATTACATGAGATGCACCTGCACGCAAAAAATCAAGTGCATTATCTGGAGTAATACCTCCGCCAGCCTGCAGTCCTCCCTCATATGCATGCAGTGCTTCTAGTGCCTGTTTTTTTGTCTTTTCATAATACGGGGAGGACTGTGGATTCAAAAGAATCACATGTCCTCCCTGCAATCTGTCTTGCTTATAACGCTTTGCAAACCACGATGCATCACGATTTGCCACATAATTCTCTGACGCCTGATCATTCTCATCCTTCAAAGAACTTCCAACAATTTGCTTCACGATACCATTATGGATATCAATACATGGTCGAAATCTCATACTCTCACCTTATCCTGTCTGATCTATTATGTCAATGCAAAACGTCTGCATACCTTATCCGATACGGTTAATTCTGTGGATTCCCCACAAATTATCCCGTTTCAGATTCAGGTATTCATTGTACGCTCTCTCGAGTATCTGCTTTTCATTTGAAAACTTCAGCAGATGATACGCCTCATGATACTTATAATATCCGGAATCTACAAAATACTCTTCCTTCTGCGGCTTACTGTAGTAACTGTCTGCCATCATTAGATACCAGTGCACTTCTTTTTCTACAATATCCTGCGGTACATGGAATGTATACTCACTTACACCGATATATTTCACAATGGATGCCTCGACACCTGTTTCTTCCCGTACCTCGCGCAGCGCTGTCTGCCAATGCTCCTCTCCGGGTTCAACGGTTCCCTTCGGTAATACCCAGCCTTCATACTTGCTCTTGTAATTCTTATATAAGACTAAAATTTTACCGCGAAATATCACCACACCGCCACAGCTCGTTGCTTCTATCATTGCAATTCCTCCTGACTATGGTGTGTTTTGGCCAGGGCAAATCTCTGCCCTGGCATCATATAAAATAAGTATACTTGAAAATGCATACAGTTTCAAGGTTTTTTTTATCTGCTGAAATAATAATCAAAAATTTGTCCCGCAACTGGCGCTGCAACAATTCCGCCGGCGCCGCCCTTTTCAATCATGACACATACTGCGATTTCACTTACATCATTTGTTCCATAACCGCAGAACCATGCATGATAATTTTTTGTGGAATCATACTGCGCTGATCCTGTTTTTCCAGATACTCTCGCATATTGGCTGCCTCCGGCTGCTGCCGTTCCATTTGTAATAACATATGTTAGAAATTCATCCATCAGCTCTGCTTCTGCTTTTGTGCACACACTGCGCAGCGCCTTTGGCTTTGTCTGTTCTACAACATTTCCATCTGCATCCAGATAGTGATCTACCAGATAAGGCGTCATCATAACACCATCATTTGCGATAGCTGCATACATCATCAGATTTAATAACGGTGTTACAGTTGTTGTTCCCTGTCCAATGGCAAGCTGCATTCTTGACCACACGCTGTCATCTGAGGCAATATCAAAATGGCTCTTTTTGTACGGGAAATCCACCTGACTTCTGTCACTTTGATTGTATCCAAAATCCTCTGCCAGCTTCTGCCATTTTGTTGAATTAAGTGTCTGTGCTATCGTATCAAACGCGCCATTGCACGACATACCTAAAATTCCATAAATATCCAGTTCTCCATGCGCAACACCATCATGACAGTTTACGACGTAATCACCGTTTGTATATGTTCCGGTGCAAGTATAGTGAAAATCCTGCCATGTATCTGGATTTTCACGAATATATTCAAGTAATGTAATAAGCTTAAAGGTAGATCCCGGAGGATAAGTTCCCTGCGTTGCATGATTCATCATGTTCTGCGTTGTATTTTCCTCGGATGTCAGCCAGCTCCATTGCTCCTCTACTGTGTTTGGATCAAAATTAGGCGAAGAAACCATAGCCAAAATCTTTCCAGTAGATGGCTCCACCACAGTAATTGAGCCTGTTTTTCCATCAAGTTGTCTATAACAAAAATCCTGCAAACCAGAATCAAGTGTTGTCACAAGCGTATCTCCCTGTGTCTTAACACCAAGAAACTCATTTTTTAACTTTGTCCAAAAATCAACATGACTTGTCAGAAGATTTAACTTCTGAGTATCTTCAAGACCATAGCCGCCAAGCACGGAATAACCTACTGTATGCGCATACCAATTTGTGTATGGATATGCGCGCACCTCAGTTCCATCCTCTCTTGTCTGCGTAGTCGCCACTACAACACCATCACTTGTAACAATATCGCCCTTTCGAATCAGCTGTGCCATATTTTGCTGTCTTGTATTATATTTACTTGAAAGAACATCATCCTTTCCTTTCACCTCAAAATAAATAAAATACAAAAGCATTGCACCAAGCAGGGATACTAAAATTGTACCTGCCACTTTAATTTCATGCTGGCGGCTTGTCGGCTTTTTTTCTTTTTTTACCCCTTTTTTAGTGGTGTTTTTTACTTTTTTCTGCGCCTTTGGTTCTTGTTTTATTTCTTCTTGTTTTATTTTTTCTTTTTTGATTTCTGGCTTTTGCTCCTGTTTCTCTGCAGCTGTTTCTTCATTCTTTTTTTCTGGTTTTACTTCTTCGTTTTTCTTTACAGCTGCTTCTTTCTCGTTAATAATGGACTCTTTCTTTGATTCTCTCAAGTCTTTCCACCTCATTCTGACGTTTGATATACAGTTCCTGCATGATTCCAAAAATAATAAATGTACTTAACACAGAGCTTCCTCCATAGCTGACTAGTGGAAGTGTTACACCTGTAAGCGGAATAAATTTAATTCCGCCTCCGATTGTCAAAAAGACCTGTGTGCCATATATGGCTGTAAGACCAATTCCAATCAGCTTATAAAATGGAAGATACAGCTCTGCTGCGACTGCAATAAACATTAACAGACATGCAATACAAATTAAAATCAGACAAATGCCAATTATACCGCCAAGCTCCTCGCAGACTGCTGTAAAGATACAGTCCATGATAACCTCTGGTGTTTTAGATGGCTGTCCTTTGTAAAGTCCCTGTCCGAACCATCCGCCTGTTCCAATTCCAAACAAGGAATTTCCAATCTGATTTCCTTTTCCGTAAAAATCAGCAAATGGATGAAGCCATGTCTGAACACGCACACGCACATGGGCAAACAGATAATACGCTGCGATGCAAGCAAAAAAGCCGACAATCAATCCAATAAAAAGATAAGCTTTCTGTTTCGTTGCCACATATAACATCATCAAGTAAGAAACAAAGAAAATGAGTGCAGCACCAAGGTCTCTTGAGGCAACAAGAATTATTCCGTGAACTGCTGCGATTACTGCTGACAAGAGTACACGCTTTATATCTGTGCGCTCACGAAGCAGTACCGCAATCAGCAATACAAAGCTTATCTTTACAAACTCAGACGGCTGAAAGCTGAAAAATCCCAGATTGATGTAAAGATTTGCACCTCTTGTAATTTTACCAAGCACAAGCACTATGCCAAGCATCAAAATACCGATGATGCCCATCACAATTGCCCAGTTACGTGCAGCCTTCAGTTTTGCAAACATTTTGGGAACTATTAGTGTAAGCACAGAGGAACCTACTACTATAATATACTGCTTTATTGACTGCTTTGGATTTAGCCTTGTAAGCAGTATAAAACCAATTGACAAAAACATAAGCATATGGCTTAGCAGCGCTAAATTTGCTTTTTTGTACATATGGCGGTATACAAGTAGATACACCATAAAATAAAGCATAATAGCTGCATAGTAGCCCACTATCAGTATGTTTCTCTCTTTCACTGCGATCACAGCAAAACCTAGTGTCAAAAATGAAAAGGTCAAAAGGTTCATTCCCCAATAACACCCTCTCATATTTTCAACACTCTTATATCGAAGTGACCAAAATGCCAGCACCGTATATAAGATCATCACAATGATCATCGAATATTTACATACACTCGTTAATAATGTTGTCATCTATTCTTCCCTTTCGTTGTCTAGTATACTGCTGACCTTTTTTTACTCAGCGCCTCTTTTATAATGACCGCGTGTTGTATTTTCAAGTTTTGCCGACGTCTTTCCTGTCTTAGCAAGCTCTTTGTATACAGCTAATACCTCTGCCATCTGCGTTTGTGTTTCTGTAGTAAAACTTAATCTTACACTGCGAAGCGAAAGTGTGCGCACAGACGACCACTGATCGGCCAGAGACAGCGGCAGACTGTTATAAATCACGTTATAACATTCCCTGCAATTATTTTTAACAGGAAAACGGTTTCTCATTCGGTCTACAAGTGTCAGTTCTACTGGCTGTTTTTTACATCCAATCGTATTTTTACAAATACACTGTGCAGACACCATCATTGGAAGCCTGCCATACACAATAAGTTCGCTTGTCAAATCTGCCGACGCTTCCAACTCTTTTCTATTTAGCTCAACAGAAAGCGTCCTGTATTGATTTCCCCATGAAGAAAGCTCCTTCGCAGCCTGTGTATTCCAGCTATACAAACTATGATCAGCTGATACCTTTCCTGGCAGCAGATACTTCTGCGCAAATAGCCACGCCTCCGGCGTAGAAGCCAAAATGCCATCAAAGCCTGCAGCACTAATGATTTCTTTATGCTCTAAATACCATGGCTCATTCTCCTGACGAAAGACCTTTGGCAAATATAAGAAACACATTTTTCCTGCCTGGTGTGCTTTTTGCACGAATTTCTCATATTGATCTGGCTCACATATATGACTGTCAATTGTCACCTGACTAATCCAATCCTGCGATAAAAGCACTTCAAATTGCTCTTTTGTCTCAACCGATGCATGCCAAATCAATGCCAAACCTTGCTCATCTGTCACTGTCTTCTTTGCTTTCTCTTTGAAAGTCTCTCCTGATATGACAGATTCTCTGTGCCATACTTTAAGAAGCTTATCTTTGATTGACTGTATTCCTGCTCTTCGAAGCTCGTTTAGCACACCAACTGGGCAAAATGATGCTTCATCTGTCTCAATCGTAAGAGCCTCCCATGAAAAATCAGTATCGCCAAGCTTTTCCATTTGCTTTTGAATCGCTTCCTTTGTGAGCGGGCGGCTTTTTGCTTCCTGCACCATACCTGCACTGACAGTAATCTCTTTTTTTTGCAGCACGCTCACATGACCATCTTCACACGCTGCAGCCGCAGTCACAGATAGTATAGCAGGTTTTCCCTGATAAATCTTTACCGTTCCTTTTATATTTTCTTTCAATTTTGTTCCAATATAGTCGGTACGGATCTTTTCAAGGAATACATCCTCTCCTGCACGAAAATCAGGTGCCGTATATGTTATCATGGAAGTGCCGTTATGTCTTGTATAATAGCCATCTGTAAATCCTTTTCTGTTAAACAGACCAAGCAAATGCTTCTTGTCTGCCTCAGACACACGATATGGCGCTTTTGGATTTGCCAGGTAACAATCAAGATACTTGCGGTAAATGCTGACTACACCTGCTGTGTACTCTGGCTTTTTCATTCTTCCTTCAATTTTAAGGGAATACACTCCTGCCTCTATAAGCTGTGGTAAAATTTCTATTGTACATAGATCCTTTGGACTTAAAATATAGCCCTTTTGCTGCGGCAAAATCACTTTTCCATTTTGTTCAACGCTATACGCCATACGACATGGCTGCGCACAGCGTCCTCTGTTGCCGCTTCGTCCGCCCGCAATACTTGAAAACAGACACTGACCTGAGTAGCAATAGCAAAGTGCTCCATGCACAAAGCTCTCAATTTCCAGATCACAGCTTTTATGAATGCTGCGAATTTCATTAAGTGAAAGCTCACGTGGCGTTACTATACGCGTTGCACCGAGTTCTTTTAATTTTTCTGCTGAAAGCTCTCCGCTCATTATCATCTGTGTGCTGGCATGTATCGCCAGATCTGGAAACCACTCACGCACACGGCGAAAGACACCAAAATCCTGCACAATCACTGCATCGAGTCCCTGACAATAAAAAGGCAAAAGATACTCATACAGTTCATTCATTTCCTGTTCTTTTAATAACGTGTTGACTGTAAGATATAATTTTTTCCCATGCAAATGTGCATAATCAATCGCATCTAAAAGTGATTCACTCTCTGCATTGTCTGCATAGGCTCTCGCTCCAAAGCGGCTTCCTCCTATATATACAGCGTCTGCACCTGCTGCAAAGGCCGCGTACATCGTCTCTACAGACCCGGCTGGTGCAAGCAGCTCTGCTATTTGTTTCATCTTTTATGCCTGCCTTTCCTTGTAAATTATCTTTAATTAATAACTATTGACTTAAAGCACAAAGCCCCGGCACACTGCCCGGGCTTTTCTATAGTTTATTTTTTCTTGTGTGCCGCTGCACTGTTTGCGAATGATCCATACGGCGGATATTGTTTTTTCTCTTGTGATGTCTGCGCGGTCTGTGTATTTTTTGCCTCTGTCTCTTTTGCTAACGACTGCAGATATGGACATACTGCCTGTGTCTTGGGCTTCTCCTGCAGCTGCTTTTTTAAGCTTGCTATTGTCATCTGCATATTGACCATCTCGCGCTTCATATTGTAAAATTCTGCTTCCTGCTGCTCGTACTTTCTTGTTGCTTCCTCTGCCTGCTGCTTCATGCGACAGTAATCATCTGCCATATTCATAAGCAAAATGATCTGGCGAAAAGCATTTGCCTGCTTGCTGTACGCTGACTGACGATGCAAAAGCTCCATTTTTTCATTAATATACTCTGCAAGCTCTCTTACGTAGGATGCGTCCTGATCGGTGCTGATCTTATACACCTTATCTTCTATTATAACATCTGTACTATTTTTTTCCATGTTCTTAAAACCCTCAAAAATCTCATACTTTAGGCACCGGTCTGTGAAGGTGCTCATAAGCTAAACGTGTGATTGCTCTTCCTCTTGGTGTACGCTCGATCAGTCCGTTTTGAATCAAATATGGCTCATAAACATCCTCAATCGTGCCTGAATCTTCGCCTAATGCAGCTGCGATTGTATCTAATCCCACCGGACCGCCGCCAAACTTGTCTGCAATTGTCTCTAAAATTGCGCGGTCTCCCTTGTCAAGTCCAAGGCGATCTACCTCAAGAAGATCAAGTGCATACTCTGCAACTTCTTTTGTGATAACACTGTCATAGCGTACCTGCGCAAAATCACGCACACGCTTTAACAGACGGTTTGCAAGACGCGGTGTTCCTCTTGAGCGGCGAGCAAGCTCTAACGCACCTTCTTTCTCAAGCGTAACATCCAGTACATTAGCAGAACGCTCAAGCACTTGCACAAGCTCATTTGTCGTATAAAAATCAAGCTTATGCACAACACCAAATCTGTCACGAAGAGGTGCTGTTAAAAGACCAACTCTTGTTGTTGCACCCACTAATGTAAATTTAGGCAGATCTAAACGGATAGAACGCGCTGTCGCGCCCTTTCCGATCATTATATCAATCTCAAAATCCTCCATTGCCGGATATAAAACTTCCTCGACCTGACGGCTCAGGCGATGAATTTCATCAACAAAAAGCACATCATTTTCAGATAAACTGTTTAAAATAGCTGCCATATCGCCTGGCTTTTCAATGGCTGGACCTGACGTAATTTTAATATTACTGCCCATCTCATTTGCAATAATTCCGGCAAGTGTCGTCTTTCCCAGTCCCGGAGGACCATATAAAAGCACATGATCTAGTGCTTCTTTTCTCTTCTTTGCTGCCTCTATATATACTTTCAAAATCTCCTTGGCTTTTTCCTGTCCGATATACTCTGACAGATACTGCGGCCTGAGATGGTTTTCCAGCACGTTTTCATTTTCTTCAAGCTGGGTCGTGATAATTCTTCTTTCCATGTTGTTCCTCTGTTCTTTTCTTCGCAGTTATTCGGCCAGATATACAGCAGACACTGCAGACACAATTTCTGACACCGCGGTTTTTACAATGTTTTCTTTAACGCAGCCTTAATGATTGCTTCTGTACTTAGTGTCTCAATATCCTTAACTCCAGAGACTGCTTTGACTGCCTCAGATGCACTAAAGCCAAGTGCTGTCAATGCCTCAATTGCCTCAGCACGATTTGCATTAGTTTTCGAATCCACAGCACCAGCTGAAACCATAGCAGACTGCTCTCCAAGAGTATCTGCAAGCGAAATTTTATCCTTTAACTCAAGAATCATTTTCTGAGCTGTCTTAATTCCAATGCCAGGTGCCTTTGCAATCGTCTTTGCATCCTGTGCATAAATTGCAAAACGAAGTGTGTCCATTGACAATGCTGACAAAATGCCAAGTGCTCCCTTCGGGCCAATACCGCTGACACCAATCAGCAGCTCAAACATTTCCTGTTCCTCTTTACTTATAAAACCATATAGCTGCATAGCATCTTCCTTCACATGAAGATATGTATACAGTTTAAATTCGCTATTCTTTGCCGGAAGGCGATTCAAAACAGTCTCCGGTACCCGGATACAAAAACCAATTCCGCCGCACTCAATTACCACGGCATCTGTGCTGTGTCCGGCATATATTCCTGAAATATAGGAAATCATTTCATTCTCCTTTAATACGCCCTCAAAACAAAAAGGCATGTTCGCTTTAGTATAACATGGAAAAAGGCACTTGGCAAGATGAAAGAAAAGACGTGTATGAGATAAAAATCCCAACACGTCTCTCTTACACTATATTAATTTACAGATTCGCATATGTTTACAGATGTGCAGCTTACAGATGCAATACACGTTCCTTAATCTCTTGTGTTCTTCCCTGATTCCAGAACTGAGTTCCGATGTAGCCGCATGTACGTCTTGCGACATTCATCTTATCCTGATCGCGGTTTCCACAATTTGGACACTCCCATACAAGCTTTCCGTCATGACGATGTAGCCATCATTGGTTTCGATGATATTGAGCTGGCATCCTATAGTGCATATAGCATAACCTCCTTTGTCCAGCCCATGGACAGCATGATTGAAAAGGCCCTGGCACTGCTGCTGGCAGAAGACAATACAGAGAACCCTACCAATCTTGCGCTGTTCCCCTGTACACTGAAAACCAGAGAAACCGCATGATGGAGCATTTCAGCATCAAAGTTTGTGTACCTCGTCCGATTATTTTTGTATAAAACAAGGCTTTCTGCGGGAATCAGACCAGAAAGCCTTGTTTATTACTTTATATATTTATTTTTTAAGCCTCTAATACCTCCAGGCCG
>ENA-UPXC01004529-UPXC01004529.1-human-gut-metagenome-genome-assembly--contig:-NODE-4529-length-12506-cov-3.957680_pt1 | contig 12506 bp, 26 predicted proteins | sample MGYA00250047_ERZ773371 | MGnify/ENA primary metagenome ERZ773371 (study PRJEB29103, sample SAMN06111975) | human gut metagenome | biome: human gut; feature: ankylosing spondylitis patient; material... | reverse complement strand
AAACACCACTTTCCCTTCGTCCGTGTCAATATTGATGTAGTCGGCACAGACCAGTGGGAACAGTTTTTTAAATCTCATTCTTTAACCTCCTTCAACTCTCCATCCCGCACTAGTTCTCGAATTTTTTTAAGCCGTTCAGTTAAATCGTCAGCATCCCATAAGAACGGTGCTTGGTCCCACGGTTTGCACAAGAAGTATTCCTCGTCGGGGCCGCACATAGGACAGTTTCCCTTGACCAGGCACTCATCGTTGTGATGTTGGCAATAAGTGACCAAAGCCTGTATCGCTTCTTTCAAGTCATCTTTCACTTTCGTCCTCCTTTTCAAAGTAAAACTTAATTTTCTTTTCATGGACTTCCACCAGCCCATACTTCTCAGCCAATCTAAACTGAAATGGCCTTATGGTGTTCGGCAGCAGGGTATGCTGAAGATTATTTCTAAATTCCTCCAGGGTCCCACCGCCCTTGTAAAAATTGCACATCCGGCAAGCTGGCATCAGGTTGTCCAGCCTGTTTAATTCATCCTCGCTCTTGGACTTCTCCCGGTGCCCCCACCAGTTGTAAGGGTCATTGAGATAGTAAGAGTCGACATGATCCACCTGCATATCTTTGTATGCCAACTCGCAGCCGCAGTAGGCACAATGGCCATGGCATTTCTCGTAGACCATCTGCCGGGTCTTTTTACTGAGCGCCTTGCGTTTCACATCTTTCCCTTCCTCTCCCATTTAAAACAAAGCCATTGTTTCGATTTTCACATCGGCTTTCTTACCTTTTTTCTTCCCTCGCTCCGGGTCATACTTTATTTCGTCAAACGCATCAAACGGAATAAATTGGAAATGCGGGCATTTATTCGTCCGCTTGGCTGCTTTCTCGCTCATTGTCTTTTCGTAATGGTTGCAAAAGACAACTTCTCCTTCAAAGCACAACACACACCATCTGCACGAATGAGCCATGTTTATTCCTTCTTTCTGGAGCTATTTCCAAAATGGAAACAGTTCCCCAACTTGTTCCATCCTGGAACAACTTCCTACGCAATCCCCCAGCGTTCTTTGGCCTTGCGCTGGTCCTCGTCCTTTCGTGCCTCCGCTTCCTTGTACGGGTCCGGCCATTCCCGGCCATCGTTCATACGCCAAAGGTGGAGGCAGTTCTTGGCAAGGTTGACGTATTCTGACTTCTTCGGATGGAACTCGATTGCTTCTTCCTCCGGCAGGAAAAACATATCTTTGATTTCGCACATCTCGTCCCAGGTGGCAATCTTGTTCGGCTTGTCCAGCGGAGTCACGGAAACATGATCCCAGCCGCCACCGTCCGTAGCGATAACTTGAAACCGCCGTCCGCTCTTGAAAGTCCGTACCCGGAACACTCCGTTTCCCTTTGGATCACCGCCGAAAAATGAGATGCTGATTAGAACCGCGTTCGGCAGCCGGTATTTATCTAGCTCATGCAGGTCTCTCATTGTCCTTGTCTCCTTTCGTCAACGCCTGGATAACCATTTTCTGCACATCGCATTTCGTGCACAGCTGGCTAATGATTGCCTGGTATTGGTCGATTTCCTGGCGCAGGTGATAATTCTCTAGCTCCAGCAGTTCAACGGTTTCCTCCAGGGTCGGTTCTTCAATCGACATCTTCGTCCACCTCCTGATAGATTTTCCGGTCCTCCAGTAGCTTTTTGTAGGCTTCTCCAGCCTTCTCCCTGGCTTCTCTGATCCGCTCCACCGGCACACTTCCGGGATCGGTGACTTCTGCGATCAGCACTTCCAGCAGTTCATTCTCTGCATCATCGTAGCTGTCGAACACCGCGGTGCCGAACGTGTAAACGTAGCTTGCACCGGGTTCAAACGATGGGTCTTTCAGCATTGCTTTTCATCCTCCTCCAGGTACTTGTGCTTGCAGCTCTCAGAGCAGAAGTACAGCTTGTGGCCGTGCTTCTTGATGAAATTGATATACCGACCTTGCGGCGGCAGTCTAAAGATTTTCCCACACCGGCTGCATACTCGCTGCCGGCGGTAAAAATCTTTCAAGCCTTCATTCATTCCCATTCGTGTCCTCCTCATCAAGCAGAGGTAACTCGAATGGCCGCTTTTCTGATGGTCCTGCCGTCTCTACGGAAAAGCAGACGCATGTAACTTTTCAGCGGCTCATGCCAGCCCTTGCACCGCTGAATGTCATTCATCAGCATCATTGCTCCCCAGATGAGTTTCTTACGCTTTTTTGTGTTAGTCATGAGTTTCGCCTCCTGTATTTGTTTCTTTCGGACTATCGCTATCCGGGTAGTTCATGACTTCTTCGATAGCCGCCAGCACAAATCTGCATGCCGGTTCGTCAAGATGATGGTCTCCTGACCAATGGTGCCAGTCTTGCAAGCTCCTGTCTATGCCTAAGTTGATGAGGCTTTCAAGGATTTCGAAGCTTTTGAAATCGTCCAGGTTAAACTCGCCTTGATCCCATATCTGGTCCTTGATGTACTCATTGATAAGGTCCTCTGCATCAACCTTGAAGTTCTCTTCCCGGATTAAATTGATGTATGCCAGCTTGTCTTGATAGCGGTAGTCCTCACGGGTTCCGTAGGTATAGTCCCGGAATGAGTCACGGATCTGCTGCCGAAATTCATCGGTCACAACAGATTTTGGAGTAATTCTTACTTCTACATCCCTGGGGAAATACAAAACCTTGCTTTTCATGTCTCTGCCTCCTTTATTCGTCCTCAATGGTGATGAGCATCACTACGTCTTCGTTCTTATTGGCACATGCAACGATTTCAAGAATTTCTCGATTCTTGATTTCTTCGATGGAATCCCACGTCATAGCCGCCGGATCACCATTGAGCATGGTTTCTCCATCCCGCGTCTGAACTTCAATGTTCGTATCCACAATCAGTGGAAACAGCTTCTTGAATCTCATTGTTTAGCCTCCTATTCTCTGATTCCTCCCGGTCACATACAGCCCGTAGGGATTAATCATCTCGTAGATCCGGCTCCCCAGAGCTGCATCAATCGCGGTTATATCTTTAATCGGGAACTCACTGGAAAAAATCGTGGTGAGATGGTTGATGTACCTGGCATTGATAAGGTCAAACATCAGCCGCAGTTCTTCCCGGTCCACGTCAGCAAGGTGCCCATCTTTCACCGTCCCTGCCAGCTTGAACAGATCATCGATGTACAAGTTTGGCACCGACTTCCACTTGTTCATGGCCGCGTCGTAATTCTCCCGGTAGCCGGTGGCTGCTTTCAGAAGCTCCGGGACCTCACTCCGGTAGCTGAAGTAATAGTGCGGTTCCCCGTATTGCCTGGTTAATCCCTGACACACCGCTATGCAGATGTGTGTTTTCCCCAGGCCGCTGCCACCGAAGATGCCGAATCCTGGACCGTTCTTTTTATGGCACCGCAGGTAATCTTTAGCCATATTGAGCATCCTGGCAGCTGTCTGGCTCCGGCTTCCGTCAAAGCTCTCCAGGGTATACCGCTTGTAGTCTTCCGGGCTGATACCGGATTGCTTCAAACGTCTGTTTACCTGCCTTTGTTCGTAGCATTCCGAACAATGAGCCATATACGTGCGTCCATTTTTGTTCACTTCAATCCATCCGGTGTTGTGGCACCGGGGGCAGATGATCCCATCTTCCGGAGGCGGAGGCAGGACCACCACGTTTTTGTGCTGAGCTGCCTTCTGTCTGATCCGTTCCAGCATGGCGCGGAAATCATCGTCCCGGACGGTTGCTTCAGCCTTTTCCATGCTTCTCGCCCCTTTCGCTATTCTCAACGACTCTTGTCAGGGCATAGCAGCCCATTTTCCCGTTTGAAAGTCTCACGTGGATTTCGTGCGGGTACAGTTCATCCTTGACTCCTGGGGCCTTATAAGGAATCCGGCAGCCCAAGTATGAGCAGATTCCCAAAGGCTTTATATGCAGCTTTTCATGCGCTTCACATTCCTCCGCGGTTTTAAAGATTGAGCCGCAGGTTTCACATTGATACACTGTCACTGTTTTCAGTTCTCTCATCCTTCGCTCCTCCATATTTCGTTTCTGAGCGTTTTTTATACCGCCCGCATAAACTTACCTGTTTTTTTGATTTCATCGTTTTCTAGGCCGTGTTTTGTTCACACCAGGGCCATCGAAGTCAAAAAGGAATGTCGTTATATTGGTCATCTAGTACGGGAGCACTCTTTTTGTCTGAAATTTTCCTGTGCCCTTTAGCTCTCCAGGTACGGAGAACTTTGTCGATATACGCGATTGACCTTGCCTGGTGGTCTATAGCTTCCTTGCAAGCGGCTATACACCATTCATCGCCGTATTCGTCCGCCAGATCCAGTAATCTTTCCCTCTCGTAACTGCTTGAAAGGGGAAAGACGTTCTTGTTGTAGAAGTCCACAGTTTTAACACCTACAGGAGATTGTTTACCGTGATTCCTTGTTAGTAGTTCTGTCTTAGAGAAGGTATTATTAAAAGCAGCAGCAGCAGCTAAACAATTATTTTTATTTTTAGAAGTAGTACCTTCTATATCTAGTTCTTCTTCTAATTCTTTTTCTTCTTCTAATTCTGTATGCGTCTCTTTAACGTCTGTAGACGGTCTCGGAGACGTCTTGGAGACGTCTCTTTTTTGAGAAGTCGTTCCTAAAAGTAGAGTTTTTTGTTTTTCCCTCCACCTTTTCTGCCGTTCATGCTTCTTTTCTTTAGCTCTTTCAATGGCTGCCGTTTCACTCTGGTACTTTGTCCAGTTTGTCAAAGCATAGGTGCCTTCAATTTTTTCCATCATTCCAAACTTTATGAAGGTTTGCAGGGCAAGTCTTACGGTATTGATATTCTCACCGAAGATACTCGCAAACATTTCTTCGTTGTAAGGAATCTCTTTTGTAAAACGAAAGACACCTTCATTGTCTGTCTTTCCGGCAAAGCAAAGAAGTTTCAGCCAGATGACAAGCATGGCTTTTCCGTCCGGCATCAATTCAATGAGTTTGATTTTCTCATCGTCAAACATGGCCGTTGATAATTTGATCCATGGCCGTCCCATGATTCAACACCTCCTTTCAGTGGGGAGAAATCTCCCCACCTGGTTATTTGTCTCCCAGTTCTTCAGGAGTGAAAGGAGTGCCGGGGTCAATGGTGCCCTGGGGCTGTTCCTGATCCGGAGCTTCCTCTGCTTCGCTGGCATTAACGTCCACCACATAGTCCGGCTTGTCCTCATCGTCAAAGGTACCGGTGGCAATCGCCTGGGCTGCCCGCAGCACGGAGGGATCCGCGCTCTGATAAGTGACACTCATCAGCCCCCACTTACCGATGAGCTTGCGCATGATGGTTTTCCGCATCATAGCGTCCGGGTTTTCCTTCCATCCCCGGCTCATGTAATTGCCGTGACGGAACTTCTTTTCATGTGCCTCCAGCTGTTTCACGGTCATGTAAATGGTCTTTTCCATACCATTTATCATCTGAAAGTACCCGACATAACCGATAATGGGCGCTTTCTCCCGTTCATCTTCATCTTCGATAAATTCCAGTTCAATATCTTCCCGGAGGCGGTCATAAGATTTCAGCTCCCCGGCTCTGACATCCACAACGTTGATCCGTTTGTATACTCCAGTCCGCAGGGCCAGCTGGAGCATGCCTTTATACCCCATGATGAAGCTGGCTTCCATACGATTCCGTTTGCTGTTGCGGAAAGGGACAAGGTACGCATATCCCAGTGCCGGGTTAATAGGAAGGTCAAAGGATGCTGCCTGGAGTGCGCTCTGGATAATGGTCACAGGCGCATCATGGAAAGCCGACATAAGCGCGCTGTCCGCGTTCATAAGGCTCACGATGCTGCTGATGAATTGAGGGGACCGTTTGCCCAGAAGTTCATCAAACCGTTTCTGATAGCCTTCGTTACTGAGCAACATGTTCATCAATGCCGCTGTCGATTCTTTCGCCTGGGGCTGTGCCTGGGTCATTTGTGCCTGCCGTTTCGCCATTAATCCACCGTTGATACTAGTCATGATTTATTCCTCCTTTAATCCTTTACACGCAATACCCGAATGGGATTGCCGACTTTCTTGCACGCTTCATATGCATCAGGAAAATCCTTTTGCAGTTTTTTGCGGTTGATAGTTACCCGCCCGGCCTGGGTTTTCCAGGTGAATACCCTCCCGGAGCAGGTGCCAACTTCGTTGTCGCCCAGAATCGTACACAGTCTGTTTTTCGCCGCATCAAAGAATAGTTTCGCGGTGTCGTAGTTCTCTTTTGTTATGTCATATTCTTTCAAAGCATCGGCAGCTGTTGGAAATTCCACCGGATCAGTCTGGCCACCGTGGAACTTTTCGGTTAAAGCCTTCTGGCAATCGGTGCTGCCGTCCACCGGTGGCATTTCACCGCCGATTACATTCTTTTCCCAGAAATCCTTTTCCATCTGGAAAAGCAGCTTTATATCTTCCTCATTTCGCGGGATTTCTTTCTGCACATAGTGCTGGCCGCCGATTAGACAAGCGATGTACCACTTGCTGATCCCCGTTACCAGCATGTAGTGCTGACATTGGAGATAATAAGAATCGGGGATGTTGTCGTCAGTCCAGGCCGCTTCCGCCCGTGCATTGGCCGTCTTGATTTCCAGGCCGGCATCTTCGCCGACCACCAGACGGTCCACGTTCGCAAACAGCCAGGGATATTCGGTGCTTTGCACCATACCCTGCCGGTGCACCTTCTTTCCGGTGACTTCCGTAAACCGGTCAGCCACAACTGGTTCCAGCTTAGTCCCCCAGAGAACGGCTTCATTGTCGGACAGATCATCCGGTTCCGCTTGTCCGGTCTTTTCCATCCAGAGCTTCCAGGCGCTTTTCCACGGATTGACACCTGCAATCACTCCGGCATCACTCCCGCCGATTCCTTTATTCCGCAGGTCAAGCCATGCTTGATGGTCTTTCATTTGCTCTACGCTCATAATGAGCTTGCAGTTCTTCATGATTCTTCCTTTCTCGCTACATCCATACCGGCTTCCAGCCCTAAAAGGTAGCTTTTCATCCAGGATATAACCTCTCGTTGCTGTTCCTCGCTGCCTTCCCTGAGCACATCTTTAATGGCTATGTTCAGTTTGGCTATGAGGTCAATCGTTGAAGGCGTTATTTTAACAACGTTTCTAGGAGGGGTGGCAGCTTCATCCGTTACTTGTACAGGAGCTTCTGCCACCTTTGACACCAGCTTTCGTTCGTCGTATGAAACGCGTAACGGCTCAATCGACTTTATATGTTCCGGAATATCCAATATCTGCCGAACTTTTTGTGCCATTAGATAACTTCTGGGCAGTCGATTCAATCTTTCGCAATAATTCCAGCTGCCAGCCGGCATGCCAATCTTGTGTGCGAAGGCTGTCGCCGTCTTGTATCCCTTGCTTTTCCTGCTGCCCTTCAGGGAGAAGGCGGGATGCCATTCTGGTCCTCTCATGATTTATTCCTCTCTTGCATAAGCGTTCTGACCTTCCAGGCAATCGTGAAATCAATCAGTTCCGAGTAAGTCATGTAGCTTTTATGGGATTCCTTCTTCGGCAGGTATCCTTCCCGGCCTTCCTTCTCACAACCGCTGATGTAGTTTGCATCCGTCTGTGCAAGGACCCGGCTGTCGTAATACTTGACAGTGCCTTCCCTGGTGTAAACGTCCGTGTAGTTTATCGTCTGCACCATCTTGACGTTCCGCTCCAGGTGGTATGTGCCGTCCTGATCCTTGACCACCTTCCAGCCGGAACGGCTTATTTCCAGTGCCTTGTTTGCCATATTGCGCCTCCTTTGTGGTATAATGAGGCTATAACTCTTTCATAAGAGTTTGTACCCATTATTTCCCCGTGTCGCCACACGGGGATTTTTTTATAGTCTCTGCTTGCGTTCTCAGAATTTTTTCAATCTTTTTTACTGCCTGGATGAAGTCTGCTCTGGACTTCTCCATGACTCCGAACAGAGTCAACAAATCTTCGGATTCAATCGGGTTCTCCCGGATTGATTTATTCACTTTAGCCAGTTCCTTTTTAAGATACTGGCCACAGCTTGCACAGTATTTCCGGTTCCCATTTTTTGTCTGCACAATCTGTTCACCGCACCGCTTGCAGTAAGTGATCCGCAGTTTCACGTTCTTTTTACTGGCATTGGTGCGCGGTTCCTCGGCGAACTTTTTCCATACCCGTTCACACTTCACAGGCTTAACCTGTGAGATATGGGCCAGCTCCACCTTTCTAACCAGTGTTTGCATGTCTGCTGTTGGCAGCAGCTTTAATATTTCTGTCAAGGGAGTAGTGAACCATCTTTCATATTCCGGTGACTGGAAATACTCCAGTGCCTCCGGATCAGTGGGATCCTTCTTTAGCTTGCGAAGGAACCCCAACATGATCCCCTGGGCCATTCCTCCCACGTCCCGAAATTCTTCGGGCTCCATCTGGTCCCGTTCTATCATGGTTGCCCCTCCTTTCAGTTCATCATCTCTTTCAGGCCAGGATCCAGTATGGTTTTCACTTCTGCATGGTTAAATCCTATGCCCTTTAGAATCATTTCAACGACTCTTTGAAGAACTTCCAGTTCAACTTCCGGAGGCAGTTCTTCTTTTTTAATTGTGTTCACCAGCAGTCCGGAGGATACCGCAAGGCCCATGCTCAGCCCCAGGTTATCCGTCATTCTGATGTCCGGTTCGATGTCCTCCTGTTCTTCTTCACCGTCTTCAATATCGGTGGCAGCGATAAAGAACTGTTTGAAACCTGCATCCTTCAGGACCTTTTCTGCTTTCTTGAAAGCTGGCCCGTTTGAAGCTGTCCTATTGAATTTCATTATCTTCACCCCCAAATAGCCATAGAGCAAATGAAAATAAACATGCCGACTGCCCCGAAGAATCCGAATACAAATCCCTGAAAGCGCGGGCCCAATGTTTCGAACCCTTCTGCAATTACGTCAATCGCCCAAGCCAACAGGCTTAATACCATACGGATCACGATGTACGGCAGCAGGACTAGCGACACAAGAAGCGGCGCGTTCTTTCTCTGTTTTCTTTCCATCTTTATGCCCCCTTTTATTGGCTAGCCAGGCCAGGTATTCGGCCTGGTGAGTGTTCACGTATTCCGTTATCAGCTCAGCTAGCGCGTTCATTTTCTTCCTCATCCTTTTTGTTCATGAGGTCCGCATAGTGTTGAGCAACGTCCTCAGTCCCGAACTGGGCTGTCACCAAATAGGCGGCCCCGCTCCGGCTGATTTCTGCCCGGAGAACATTTTCAACGCCATTGGAAACGATGTAGTAATCGTCCCGTTTGACCGACTTCCACATTCCTTTCATTGCGCCTCCTCCTTTTGTCGCATTTATGCGACTTTCTTTTCAAAAAAAATTTCGTTCAGTTCTTCATAAGAAAGGCATAGAACTCTGGCAATAGCCGTAACTTCTCCAATGGTAAAAGTTTCACCATTGGCCTCGAATCTCCGATACAGCGTAGCCGGATTGATGCCGATAGCCACTGCCAAGGAATAAATAGTAAATCTTTTTTCCCTGATTTTGCCTTTTAGTTTATCCAGATTGACCACTATTTTCACTCCCTTCTTTTCGCATTTACGCGACTTTTGATATGAACATATTATTCTATTCCTTTCTCGTTGTCAATATGTTTTTCTAAAAATATGCGACTTTTTTATAAAGCACAACATTTATTTATTGCATATTTGCGAAACGAATGATATTATATAGGCAAAAATAAAAGGAGGAAAAAGGCCGCTATGGATACCATTGGAGCGAGAATAAAAGAGTGCCGCAAACGCGAAGGTCTATCCGCAGAAGAACTTGCTAAAAAGCTGGGGAAAAACAAGGCAACTGTATATAGATATGAAAATGCTGATATTAAAGACCTCCCCATTACCATACTGGAGCCCCTGGCAAAAGCATTAAATACCACTCCGGCATACCTGCTGGGATGGGACAAAGAAGAAAGCAACAGCCTTTCAACCAGAGAAGAGAGAGAAATCGAATCTGACCTGGAAGATATGATGAATTCCGTTTCCTCCGCCGCCTACGATGACAATACAGATATGGAAGATATAGAAGCGTTCAAAGCTACAATCAAGGCAGCTATGATCCAGGCTAAAAAGATTGCCAAAAAGAAGTACACTCCAAAGAAATTCCGAAAGGAGTGATTGCCATGGATGTCAGAAAGAAAGTAAAACAGCTGGTACGCAAATATAAAACAGATGATCCGTTCAAGCTGGCGGATCATCTGGGTATTCATGTCATTTACGGGGACTTGGGCGGCAAGCTGGGGAACTACCTGAAATACAAACGTTCAAAATTTATTATCATAGATGATGAACGTACCCCGGAAAACATGCTACTGTTTGTGTGTGCTCATGAATTGGGCCATGCCCTCTGCACTCCCACGGCCAACACCCAATGGCTAAAGACCTATACTATGAGTGTAAACGCTGATAAAGTGGAACATACTGCCAATAAATTTGCTGTCAGCTTGTTATTAAACGAGCAGTATGTAACTGAATATCCTGATACCTCTTTGTATGACCTGGCCGCAAGCAGAGGCGTGCCAAAGCAATTTATCGCCTTATTAAAGGAGATGTGACATGATTATCAAGTTGCTTTTAATGATCGCTTATTTCATTATCTGCCAGATTTTAATTGCCAAATGTAGGAGTATTTCTTTCATTCTGGCGTTCGTATTCCCCATTGTGGCGTGGCTCTCGCCGCTTATCCCGCGATGGTATGTGTTCATCTTGGCATTTTCTACAGTGTCGAACGCGTTTGGGAATCCGGGCCGGATCCCAGTGTATAATCAGCCCCTCTATATGAGGAAGTACGGGACCATTCTTTCCATCATTGAAAATGGTCTGCTGCTCATTGGCCTTGTCTGGATGCTGTATTCTGCCGTGACTAGCATTATAAGTTTGTTTTAAGAGGTTATTACTATGGCTCAAAGATGCGTCATATACGCGCGCTATTCGTCCGATAGACAGCGTGAAGAATCCATTGAAGGGCAGATAAGGGTCTGTGAAGATTTCGCTTCCAGGAACGATTTAGAGGTTATACAAACCTATGTTGACCGTGCACTTACTGCCAGGACAGACAGACGGCCGGCCTTCCAGCAGATGATTTCCGACTGTAAAAAGAGACAGTTCGAGTATATCCTGGTGTACAAACTGAACCGTTTCAGCCGGAACCGGTATGACAGCGCCGTGTACAAGCACAAGATTGCCCAGTACGGCGTGAAAGTCCTGTCCGCTATGGAACGTATTACGGATGATCCGTCCGGCATCCTGCTGGAATCTCTGATTGAAGGGATAGCAGAATACTACAGCGCAGAGCTGGCGGAGAACGTACACCGGGGCATGACAGAAAATGTCCTGGAAGGAAAAGCAAATGGCCGGGCCCCTCTGGGATACAAGAAGGGACCGGACGGGAAACTGGTGGTGGACGAACGAAACGCCAAGGCCGTCCGCTTTATTTTCCAAAGCATCCTGGAAGGCCGTACCCTGAAGAAGATAGCCGGGGATCTTAATGCCATGGGATATAAAAATTCCTTTGGCAGGCCGTTCGTGTCCAGCAATTTCGGTAACCTGCTCAGGAATAAGAAGTACATCGGGATCTATCACTGGGGAAATGAAGATGTTGAAGGCGTTGTGCCTCCCATTATTGAGCGGTCTGTCTTTGACAAAGTCCAGGAGCTTATAGAATCCCGGAAGCACAAGAGTACAAGGAAAAGGGTGGACAGCTACCTTTTGACTGGTAGAATGACCTGCGGACTTTGTGGGGCCGCCTATATAGGTAAGAGCGGAACTAGCCACACCGGGACGCCGTATGCCTATTACTGCTGCTCTAACAGAGTCCATAGGAAGGGATGCAAGGGAAAGAACTACCGGCAGGATAAGCTGGAGGAATGGCTCGCAATGGAAACACTAAAGGCCCTTAACCATCCGGAGACCATACGCCAGCTGGCGAAGCAGGTTATGAAGATACAGACGGCAGCCGTAGCCGAGCCGGATCCCGTTGTAGACAATCTGGAAGCCGAACTAAAGGACTATAAAAAGCGGGTGGCCAATTCCGTTAAAGCGATAGAGGCCGGAGTCATATCTGAAACAATCTCCCAGAACATCACGAACTATGAGAATAAAATAAAGACCCTGGAGCAGGAATTGTCCAGGGCAAAATTGAAACGTCAGCCATTCACGTTGACGCAGGATCATATTGAATTTTTCCTAAGTTCTCTTTTGGCCGGTGATCCGGCAGATGCTAAATACCGCAGCCAACTCATTGACACATTGATAGCCGGGGCGGTTATCTATCCGGACAAAATAGAAGTGTACTACAAATACCAAAAAGAACTTCCTTCACTCCGGAATCCGCTCACGATTTCGGAAGAAGGAAGTTCGAATGGAAAAAAATTGGTGGGCCCACAAGGATTCGAACCTTGGACCAACCGGTTATGAGCCGGGGGCTCTACCGCTGAGCTATAGGCCAGATCGGAAGAGCACACGTCTGAACTCCAGTCACAGTCAACAATCTCGTATGCCGTCTTCTGCTTGAAAA
>ENA-UPXC01004511-UPXC01004511.1-human-gut-metagenome-genome-assembly--contig:-NODE-4511-length-12565-cov-13.694667_pt1 | contig 12565 bp, 5 predicted proteins | sample MGYA00250047_ERZ773371 | MGnify/ENA primary metagenome ERZ773371 (study PRJEB29103, sample SAMN06111975) | human gut metagenome | biome: human gut; feature: ankylosing spondylitis patient; material... | reverse complement strand
CGGCGGCATGATGGCCGTGCGCGGCGCGCGCAACCGCCGCGACGCGCTGACGCTCACGCATGACGGCGGCAATCCGGCCGCCTGACACATGTCCCGGCCCTCCAGGCCGGGGTTCCGCCGATAGGGGGCGGGGTCGCGTCCCCTATCGGCCTCTCATCACCGAATGATTCTTTTTTATCCGGCCCGCCACGAGGGGTTCGTACGGGTCTTGGCCCATCCGTCGGAAGACATTGCGAGGGATGGGGGAAGGAAAACCGATAATGCGCACATGGCTGAAACGGATGGTCGCCGGCATCGTGTCGGCGGGCACCCTGATGGGCGGCGGGCTCCTGATGGCGGGCACCGCGAACGCGGACGAGATCCGCATGCCCGACATCGGCAAGACCATCACGAGCCTGACGGCATCGGCCGCCACGACGTATCCAAGGGAGCTCGTCAACGGCGGATTCGACTACCTGCCCGACGGCGGATGGAAGACCGTTGACGCGCCAAGCTACATGACGAACGCATACACAAGCGTCGACCCGAACAACGGCCAGTACATGAGGAACGCGAAACACTCCGACGCCGATCTCGCCTCCTGGGTGGACTGGCCCGGTTTCGACCAGTCCAAATTTGCATGGAAGACCGACCAGAAAGGCGGCCACGACCAAGGCGGATTGAAGGACCGCGCGGAAGCGGTCGAACTCCAACAGGACAGCATGGACGGCAACACCTACGCGGAAATGGTCGCCTCCGAACCCGGACGCACCATCTACCAGAACCTCGCCACCATCCCCGGCACACTGTACAAGATCCGGTTGAAGCACACCAGCCTGTGCAAGGACAACGTCGACCAGATGCAGGTCGTCATCAACGGCACACCCATCGAGATGACCCGAGTGGCCGCGAACGGCAAGGCCGGCGACAAGGTCGGCGAGAAGTCCAAGACCATCGGCACGAGGGTCACGAACGAGAACCGCTGGCATCATTCCGACCAGTGGGAGACCTATGAGGGCTACTACGTCATCCCGGACGGGCAGACCACTACCCGGTTCGGTTTCAAGGCCGTCAACTATCTCGACCCCACCAAGGGCAATCTTCTGGATGATGTGACCTTCGCCCGCGCCTACAAGCTGTCCTACGACAAGAACGCGTCGGATGCGACCGGCAAGGTCCCGTCCGACGAGACCGCCGACACCGTCAGGCAGACCAAGGCCAGGACCACGGGAACCGTGAAGACAGTCGCGGACGAGAACGTCCGGTACGGTTCCCTCGCTAATGGCGATTTCTCCTACCCCTCGTTCTCCGACATTCAGGAGAACGAGCAGGGAACCTATGCCGATCTGCGCACGTTCCTCAAATCGGATGACGGCACGCTTTGGTACAACATGTCCGTCACCGATCTTTCCAAGTACGGAAAGATCGGGCAGATCCCCGGTTTCGACTCTTCCAAGTTCGCATGGTCCAGTACCGAGAACGGTTCAAGGGTCGAATTGCAGCAGGATCGCAACACCAAGAACACGTATGCGGAGATCGTCGCCCAACAGGACAACACCAGCATCTACCAGAACGTGTCCACCGGCAACGGCGGAGTACTGTACAAGATCCGGCTCAAGCACGCCAGCCGCCAATCCTCCCATGCCGACAAGATGCAGGTCCTCGTGGGCTCCGACACGGCCCACGCGACGCCTGTGGAGATGACCCGCGTCACCTCTAACGGCCATGGCGACAAGGTGGGCGGGAAGTCCACGATCATCACCACAAAGGTATCCAACACCGATCCCCGAGACCATGGCAGCCAGTGGGAGACGTACGAAGGCTATTACCAGGTGCCCGAAGGACAGAAGAACACGGTATTCATGTTCAAGAGCCTCGAAGGGTTCAAAGATGATGAGACCCGGCCCGGCAACAACGTCGGCAATCTCGTGGACGACATCGAATTCTCCCGTTCCTACAAGTTGACCTACGACAAGAACGCATCCGACGCGACCGGCAAGGTCCCGTCGAATCAGCGCGGCAAGGAGAACGCCGTCGAGCCCGCCGAATCGAAGACTACCGGAAACGTGAAGACGGTGGCGGATAATACGTCGAATCTGCCGGACCATCTGGTGAACGGCACGTTCGATTATCGCGGCAACGAGATCATCAACGAGAACCAGAGGGTCTACGGCGACACAACCGACCTCGCCATAATCAACGCGAAGACCGGCGTCATCGGCAACCCGCTGCACAGCAAGCTCGACAACTGGGATTCCGGCAAGTTCGGCTGGAGATCCAACGACGCCACCGCCGGCGTCGACACCGTCGAGGTGCAGCGCCGCAACCACACCCCGTATCCGACCAACGCGGGCAACGTGTGGGGCGAGATCGCCGCAGCCAAGCGAGGCAAGTACATCTACCAGGACATCGCCACCACGCCCGGCGTCGTGTACAAGTGGAGCCTCAAGCACGCGTCCCGCAACGCGGACCAGGACGACAGCATGCAGGTCATGATCGGCGAACCCGGCAAGACCGTCGCACAGCAGGCGACCCGCACCACATCCAACGGGTCGGACAAGACCGGCAGCGCCGGCACCACGATCACCACGCACGGCACCGCGCAGGACGGCAGATGGGAGACCTATACCGGCGACTACCTCGCCACCTCGACCACGACCCGCTTCACGTTCAGGAGCGTCAGGGACTCCAACGGCCAGGGCCTCGACTTCACCGCCGAAGGCAACTGCGTCGACGACCTAAGCTTCGACAAGGCGTACAAGCTCTCTTACGACAAGAATTCTTCGGACGCGACCGGCAGCGTGCCATCCAGCCAATACGGCAAGGAGAACACCGTACAGCCCGCCAAGTCCAAGACCACGGGCAGTGTCGGACTCGCGGCTGACAAAACCGCTTCCGGCCTGACGGTGCATGATCTGAAGAAGAACGACAAGGGCAAGGTGCCCTCCAATTCGAAGGCGGATTCCACGCAGCCGGCCGCGTTCAAGGCTCCGGACGCCAAGGTGGAGACCATCGCCTCCAGGGCCGCGGGCGACGAGCTGGCCGTGAACGGCGGGTTCGACACCCCGAAGTGGACGATCGCCAAGGAGGGGCAGGGCCTGCCCTGGGTGTATGTGACGCCCAATGCGGGCACGATCCGCTCCTACGCGCAGGCCATGGCCGGACAGACGGGCGTGAAGGCCGGCGGCCTGACCGCCGCCACGTTCGCCTGGCAGGATCTCGATGCCATCGGCAGCAACCAGAACTTCGAACTGCATCGCGAGAAGGACGGGAACACGGCCGCCGACGTGCATGCGGGCCGTACCGTCGCCCAGACCGTGAACACGACGCCCGGCGCCAGCTACACGTTCAGTATCCGCCACTCCGGCCGCTCCAAAGGCAACGCGGGCGGCGTGACATTGATCACCGGCCCCGACAAGGATCATCTCACCCCAGTCAAACTGACCCGCACCACGGTCTCCAAGACCGGCCAGAAGTACGGGGACAGGACCGGCGATGTGGGAACCGTAGCCTACACGCACTCCGATTCCATGGACGCCACGGAAGGCAGCCACGAACCGTGGGACCATTCCGACGACTGGGAATCCTACGAGGGCACGGTCATTATCCCAGCCGGACAATCCCGCACGATGATCGCCTACAGGGGCGTCGCCAAGGACGGTACTCTTACTGCCTCCGCCAATGACAGCATCATCGACGACCTGAGCTTCCGCCTCGCCTACAAGCTCAGCTACGACGCGAACGGCGGGGCCAAGAAGAGCACGTCGCAGATCAAGGCCTCCACCGATGGCAAGGTGAAGACCATCGCCGGCAAGACCGACAGTCTGCCGACCGAACTGGTCAACGGCTCGTTCGACTATCCGGCCGGCCTGATCGCCGGTGTCTCCACCAAATACCCGTGGGACGACTGGACCGTCGTCGACCCGATCAACGGCAGATACGCGCGGCACATCGGCATCGATAAGGACCCCTGGGCGCCAATCCCGGGATGGGACGCCTCCAAATTCGCATGGAAGTCGACCCAGACCAAGGGAACCGACTGGCAGCAGATCGCACAGGGAGTCGAACTGCAGAAGGACTCCAAGACCGGCAACCAGTACGCGGAACTCGTCGCGGGACAGGCGGGCACCGCCATCTACCAGGACATCGCCACCATCCCGGGCGTGTCCTACCGCTGGACGTTGAAGCACGCCAGCCTCGACAGGAACCACCTCGACGGGATGAGCGTCATGATCGGCGAACCCGGCAAGGAATCCGCCCAGGACGCGAGGCGAACCACCGTCAACGGCAACGGCGACCAGCCGGGCGACGTCGGCAAGGTCATCTCCACGAAGGTGAGCAACGACGCCGAGTTGAACCATTCCAGCCGTAACCATGACGGGCAGTGGGAGACCTACACCGGCACGTACATCGCCACCGGGACGGTCACCCGCTTCACCTTCAAGTCGGTAAGCTCCAGCAACAACGTCTACGGCAACATCCTCGACGATCTGAGCTTCACCAAGGCCTACAGGCTCGGCTACGACGGGAACGGCGGAACCGGCCAAGTGCCCTCGCGCACCGAGACGGGCAGGACCGAAACCGCCGCATCCGGGACGGATGGCACGGTCAGGCTTGCGGCCGACAAGAGCGCCGGACCGGAATCCGGAACCATCGCGGACGACCGCAGGGTGCTGACCGACACGACCGCCAGACAGGATGACGGGACCAGCCAGCGGACGATCACCCGATCCGACGGTTCCGTGCGCGTGGAGACCATCGCCACGACGGGCGCCGTATCCGGCTGCCAGGTCTATTATCCGGCCGGCACCAGGATCACATTGGCGACCGCGAAGGTCGACTCCGACTGCTGGGATTCCAGCCAGATCGGCAAGACCAACCGCACGTTCTACGGTTGGAGCGCGAACACGGACGCCAACGACAGGGACGTGCCCGTCGGCGACACCATGGACCGGAACACGCTGAACGCGAACGTCAGGACGGAGATCGTCATGCCCGCCAGGGCGAAGACCGTATACGCATTGTGGGCCATCAACCCCACCCTGTCGTACAACGTGAACGCGCCCGCCGGCAGCAACGCGCCCGGCACGCCCGCATCGCAGACCGTGCCCTACAACACGGCCGCCGCCGACAAATCCGGTTGGGCGGCTGGCGACACGGGCAAGATTCCCGGCTACCGGTTCGACGGCTGGTACACGGCCCCGAACGGCGGAAACAAATACGATTTCAACACGCCGCTCACCAACAACGTGACCGTGTACGCGCACTGGGTAGGCAACGGGTACACAGTCAGATTCGCCGGCAACGGGGCGACCGGCGGCAACACCCCGGACCAGGCGTTCCAATACAACATCGGCCAGAACCTGCACCGGAACGGGTTCGTCCGCGACGGGTACACGTTCACCGGGTGGAAGCGCGCCGACAACCAGCAGGCGTACGGCGACGGCCAGTGGGTCACGAACCTGACCACGCAGCCGAACGGGATCGTCACCATGGTCGCCCAATGGTCGGCCAACGAGGCCCACATCCGCTACAATCCGAACCCGCCCGCGGGCAAGACCACGGGAGGCCAGGGCACCCCCAACTGGGACGGCCACACCGGAGACACGCCGACCATCGGCCAGAACGGCTGGACGATCGACGGGTACACGTTCGCCGGCTGGACCACCAGCCCGGACGGGAGCGGCGCCAGGTACGCGCCGGGAGCCAGGTGGACGGCGAACGGCACGCTCACCCTGTACGCGCAGTGGACGCCCGGCCAGGCCAGCCTCACCTACGACGGCAACGGGGCGACCGGCGGCAAGACCGACCCGCAGACTGGCAAGACCGACGAGAAGATCAACGTGCGCGACAACGGATTCACCCGCGACGGCTACACGTTCGTCACGTGGAACACTCAGGCCGACTGCAAGGGCAATGCAGTGAAACCTAACAGCGAGTGGACGTTGCGTGGTTCCAGCACCCTATATGCCTGCTGGGCCGGTAACGCACAAACCCTCACCTATCACGGCAACGGCGCAACCGGAGGCAACACGGCGGCACAATCCGGCAAGACCGGTGACGAACTGACCACAAACGCCAATGGTTTCACCCGCGACGGATACACGTTCGTTCGTTGGGACACCGCCAAGGACGGTTCCGGCACCGCATACGGCGAAGGCAAGAACGGCGTCAGCCAGTACGTGATGAAGCCAGCAGGCAACGACCTGTACGCCATCTGGAAGGCAAACCCGGCAACCATCCAGTACCGCAACGACTGGCCGAACACCACAGGCAGCACACCCGACACCACCGGCAACACCGGCGACACGGTGACCATCAGCCAGAACAGCTTCGACCGTCCAGGCTACACGTTCACCGGCTGGAGCACCAGCAAACGCGGCGACCCAAGCCTGCAACCGGGCGACAAACACACGCTTGAACCGAGAACCACCACCGTGTGGGCCCAATGGAAGGCCGACCCCGCACACCTGGTGTACAACAGCAACATCGGAACCGTCGGCTCGGAAACCAAGACGGTGGACGGTGTTGTCGACCAGACCGTGAAGACCATCACGAACCCGTTCGACCGTCCTGGTTACACATTCTCCGGCTGGAACACGCAGGCCGACGGCAAGGGCAAGGCATACGCCACGGGAGCCGACTACGTGCTGACGGCCAACGACAAGTCCACGCCGAAGAACACCTCCGTGCTCTACGCGCAGTGGAAAATCAACGGTGCCAGCCTGAAGTTCAACCCGAACGGCGGCATCGGCCATGTCGATGACGTGACCGGCGACGCCTTCTCCACCGTCACCATCCCCGGTGACGCGAAGGAGCCGAAGATCACCCGACCCGGCTACCGGTTCGTCGGATGGAGCACGGAGAAGAACCCGCCCGCAGGGAGCACTTTCCTGCAGCCGGGCGAAGGCAAGGTCACACTGCCCGCCGAAGGCAGCACCACCGTGTACGCCCAGTGGGAGCCGAGCCTGACCACCCTGCCGTTCACGGGCGGACAGGCCCAGGTGCCGACCATCTGGCTGTACGCCGGATTCGCGCTCATGCTGATCGCGCTCGGCGTGATGATGCCGATGCTACGCATGCGCATGGGAGCCGGTAGCAAAGGCCGTCACGCCGGAACGCCGACCATTGGAAGGCATTCCCGGTGAGCATGGCCGTAGCGACATCGCGAGACGTGTGGGAGTCCATGCGTCTCGCCGTCGATGACAGGCGGGCCCGTGACAACCGGACCCGCCTGCTCATCCGCCGTTCCCGCATATACACCGCCGCCGCTCTCGTCTGCCTGGCATTGGGGCTGATACTCATTGGCATGCCCCGAATCCAGCAGCTCATCGGAGATAGGGCGACCGACGCTCAGGCGCGTTCCGTCAGCCAGGCCGCATCGCTGTTTCCCGAGGGTAGCCGTCAGAGCGCGATCAGATCAGCGGTCGAATACAACCAGCGACTTTACGAGTCGGGCCAGCCGCAGATCGGCGAACCCGTGTTCGACGGCAAGACCAAGGGCGACTTCGAGGGCGACGACGAATACCGGCGCCAACTGTCCGTCAACGGACTGGATGCGATGGGCGAGCTCCTGGTCCCGAAGATCAGCGTCGACATGCCCATCATGCACGGCGCCGGCCAGGACGTGCTCGAACACGCCGCCGGCCATCTCGCCGGCACCAGCCTGCCCGTCGGAGGGAAAAACACGAGGGCGGTGATCACCGGCCATTCGAACCTGAAGGGCGCCACCCTGTTCACCCGTTTGGGCGAACTCGAGAAGGGCGACCCGTTCTACATCAAGGTCATGGGCAACACGCTCGCCTACCGGGTCAACGACATCCGCATCGTCAGCCCCACGGACACGAAGGCGCTGAAGATCCGGAAAGGACGGGACGAGGTCACATTATTGACCTGCACCGGGCAGGGCAACACGCTCCGCCTCCTCGTCACCGGGGAACGCAACAGCATGCCCGACCAGGCCCCATTGCCCGGCGCATCGCCGGGCGACACGAAACAGGCTGCTCTTGTTTCCGGTGTCACTGTGACGGGGGTGTTGGCTGTTGGTTTTTCGCTTTGTCGCAGTCGGCGTGTTTCGGGCAGGCACATGTCTTGCTGACACAAAAGGAGGTAACAATTTGCATTAGTAAAAATTTGTGCTACTATCTGTAGGTGAAAAACATACAACGCCCCCCAGGGAACACAAACCCCGAAAGAGACACGACCAGGGAAAGAAGAGATCTTTCATGAAACGCAGCAACCTCACCAAGATCGCAGTGGCAAGCACAGCCGTAATGGCCACCCTCGCCTCGCCTGCAATCGCCATGGCCGACGAAGCCACAACCACAGACAACCAGACCAAGCAGGCCATCGCACAGGCGCAGGACAGCGTCGCACAGGCCCAGCAGAGCACAGTGGAAGCCAATCAGGCCATCGCGCAGGCATCCCCGACCGGCGTGACCGAAGCACAGGCCAAGGCCGACGCCGCCGCAGCCGCACTGGACACCGCCAAGCAGAACCTCGACGACGCCGCCGCCCAGCAGCAGACAGCCGCAAACAACCAGCAGCAGGCGCAGGCGAACTACGACGACGCCAACAAGGCCCAGCAGCAGGCCGCACAGGATGCGACCGGCACGGCCGACAAGATCGCCGCCGCCCAGCAGGCCGCGAACGACGCGTCCAACGCCATCAACGACGCCAACAAGGCCATGCAGCAGACCTCCGATGACCAGTCGAAGGCCGAAACCGACAAGCAGGCCGCACAGACCGCGAAGGATGAGGCCACGGCCGAATCCGTCTCCCATCAGCAGGCTGCCGACAAGGCCCAGACCGATATTGATGCGTCCGACAAGCAGGCCACGGACGCGCAGAAGAAGGCCGATGACGCAGATACCGCCATCAGTGATGCGCAGAAGAAGGCCGACCGGGCCGACGCGGACGCGAAGCAGGCCGCGGCCGACAAGGCCGCCGCCGAGAAGGAGCTGACGGAAGCCAGGAGGCAGCAGGCCACGGCGACCGGCGACAAGACGAAGGCCGACGAGGCGGTGAACGCCGCGCAAGCCAAGCTGGATGCGGCCAGGCAGGCCGAGGCCAAGGCGCTTGAAGCCAAGCGGAAGGCCGATGCCAAGGTCGAGCAATTGTCCAAGGATGATGGAGGTCTTTCCGACCTGGCCGCGAAGCTCGAAGCGGCGAAGAAGGCCGCAGCCGACGCCGCAGCCGCCCAGCAGAAGGCGGAACAGGCGCAGAAGGATGCCGATAAGGCGGTGTCCGACTCCTCTTCCAACGCCGAGGCGAAGCAGCAGGCCGCCGCCGATGCCAAGAGCGAGGCCGACGCCAAGAAGGAAGCGGCAGACGAGGCTCAGGACAAGCTGTCTCAGGGCGCAGTGGCCTACTTCGGCGACAAGGGTGCCTCTCAGGCAGTCAAGGTTCTCACCGATCCGACCGTCACCGAGTATCTTGACGCCATTCATAATGGTGCCAAGGGTGATGCGACCACGTTGGACAACATGATCAAGGCCCTGAAGTTCATCCAGGAAGCCAATCAGCTTCGCGCGAAGGAAGGCCTGCAGCCCCTCAAGGTCAGTGACACCCTGATGGCACAGGCCATGGCGGATGCGGATTATGCCAACAACAACGTGAACCATCCACTTCAATTCCCCGCCAGCGAAAACCTCGCCTGGGGTTACACCGATCCCTTTAACGGCTGGTACGACACGGAGAAGTCCATGTATGAGAAGGACATGTCCGACGGTGTCCTGGATTGCAAGGCCTCGGACGGCAAGCCCTTCAACCCCTGCGATTATGGCCATTACACCACGCTGGTCAACCCCGATTTGACCCTCACCGGTTTCGGCGTCAGCCAGAACGGCAACATCACGGGTACCAACGGGAACACCCATAGTCAGCTGTTCACCGAAAACGCTAACGGAATCGGCTCCGACGCGGGCCGCATCATGGACGTTGACGCATACCTGGCTGATTTGACTGCCTACCGTGACTCCCTGACCGGAGCCGACGCCGCATACCAGACCGCATTGTCCAAGAGCAAGCAGGCCGCACAGGACGCTTCCGATGCGGCCAAGGCGCTGGCCGCCGCCCAGCAGTCCGCACGGAAGGCCGCCGAGGAAGCCCAGCAGGCCGCGCAGAAGGCCAGGGATTTGCAGGCTGCCGCCGACGAGGCGCAGAAAGCGTATGACGAGGCCGTGAAGGCGAACGAGGACAAGGCCAAGGCGTTGGAGGAAGCCAGGAAGGATCAAGCCGATAAGAACGCGGCTTATTCCGCCGCCCAGCAGGCCACCAAGGAAGCCCAGTCCGAAGCCGACGCCGCCACCGACGCCCAGACCGCAGCCCAGACGGCAGTGGACAAGGCGAACACGGCAGTCGCCGCCGCACAGGCGAAGATCGATACCGCCGACAAGCTGACCCAGACCGCCGCCAAGAACAAGACGGATGCGGAAGCCACGATCAAGCAGGCCAACACGGACAAGACGAAGGCCTTGGCCGACCTGGCCGACGCCAAGGCAGCCAAGGCCGAGGCCGAGAAGGCCAAGCAGGCCACGCTCGACGCCAAGACCGTTTCCGACGCGAAGGTTGAAGCCGCCGCCAAGCAGGTCAAGGCCGCCGACGAGGCCATCGCCGACGCCAAGGCCGCATACGCGAAGGCGAAGGACGACCTCAACACGGCCACCGGCAAGCTCAACGACGCCCAGAACACCATCAAGCGTCTGCAGAACGCCGAGGAGAACCTCAAGAAGGCGAACGCGAAGCTGACGGAAGCGCAGTCCAAGCTGGACGAGGCGAACAAGGCCAAGGATGAGGCCGACAAGGCATACGAGAAAGCCAAGGCCGACTATGATGCCAAGCTCGCCGACAAGCAGGCGTCCGACAAGGAGCTCGCCGCCGCCAAGCAGGCCGAAGCCGAAGCCCAGAAGAAGGCCGAGGAGGAAGCCAAGAAGCAGCAGGAAGCCCAGAAGAAGGCCGACCAAGCCAAGAAGGATGCCGAAGCCAAGAAGCAGAAGGCCGAACAGGCCAAGAAGCAGGCTGCAGGTGTGACGAACAATAGTCTGGCCTCCACCGGATCGGACACCACCGCAATCGCCACGCTGGCGGCGATCATGACCATCGCCGGTGCTGGCTGCGTGCTCGTGCGTGTACGTTCCGCCAAGCATGCCGATGGATGGCATGCAGTCGAGGACTGATTCTCACCGCACCAAACGTGTTTTGCCCGCCTTCGACCCGAAACAGGGGAGAGGCGGGCAAAACCGTATTCCCACATACCGAAGCAAAACGGTAGCTTCTTTTGTTACTATCAGAAAAAAGTCAGTGAATTGCGTGAAAGGGTCTGGCTATGAACGATGTGGGCCATGCGCCACTCCCAGGCGACGTGCTGCTACACCAATACCTGCAACCAAACAACATCACCATGTACCGTCTGGCGAAAGCCATGAACCTGCCACAAACCACCATCAGTGGCCTGATACACGGGAAAAGACGCATCACCACAAGCCTCGCATACCATCTCGCCTACGTGTTGGACACGTCACCGGAATACTGGCTGGAATTGCAGATGAATTACGACATTGAAAACTACGACAAATTCAACGAAAGCGGACTGACGGTCCTCATTGATAATACGGTCGGCGACACTGTCCAATCAGAACGATGACGAGTAGAAGAATCCGCTAACGCCAGTTTCGTCCATGCCCACTTTGACGGCCTCGATTCCTCCAATTCGTTTTCCGCTGCCGCGCATTGTACTGCTGAGGATATTCTGTGCTGGCGCTTGTCCTTGTGTTCTCTCCCTCGGAGTGGCTGAATAGGGCTTGTTTCCATTGGTTTGCGGTCATGGGCATCTTCTTCAACGAGTTCAACCATTACAAGACGAAATCCGAATCGGGCCAGGTGTTCACGCCCGAGCATATTCACGGACTTCATGTACCGGTTACTCGAATGGGCGTTCGCGTACGACGACGGATCCGGCCTGCCGGACGCCGGCGCGTACGCGGCCGAGCTGAAGAACGTGACCGCCACGGCCGACGGCAAACCGGTCCAGGGGTTCGACCCGACGAAGACCGGCACATGGACCATTCCCGCCGGCACCCAAGTGAATATCGTCGACATGCCCGACGACTGGAAGCTCGACGGCAAGGCGGAGCAGCCGGCCGGCACGGTCGTGTTCACCGCGTCGAAGTACGGCACGCCCGTCGTCACCTGGACGTTCAAGAACGATTCCGCGACCGATCCGGACAAGCCGGCGGACCCCGGCACGGACGCGTTGAAGAACGTGGCCGCGACGGCGGACGGCAAGCCGATCGCCGGGTTCGACCCGACCAGGGACGGCGCCTACAAGGTCGCCGCCGGCGCCAAGGTCAGGATCTCCGACGTTCCATCCGACTGGAAGCTCGACAAGACCGAATCCGGTTCGAAGCTCGTGTTCACCGCCTCCAAGGGCGGGACGGCCGTCACCTGGACGTTCGAATACCAGGCCAACGGCGGCTCCTCCGCCACCGATCCGGGCAACGGCGGCGGGAGCAACGCCGGGGGCGACGGCCAGGGCGACCCCGGCAAGACGCCGGATACGTCCAAGCCCGCGGCCTCCCCGAAGCCC
>ENA-UPXC01004509-UPXC01004509.1-human-gut-metagenome-genome-assembly--contig:-NODE-4509-length-12575-cov-3.771563_pt1 | contig 12575 bp, 17 predicted proteins | sample MGYA00250047_ERZ773371 | MGnify/ENA primary metagenome ERZ773371 (study PRJEB29103, sample SAMN06111975) | human gut metagenome | biome: human gut; feature: ankylosing spondylitis patient; material... | reverse complement strand
CGAAGCATCCGAAGATTGTGCCAGGCAGAAAAGAACGAGTACGGATTGTGTTGAGTTTTTTTGATATCGCCGACATCATTTCCAGAACCAATCCCCGCGCAATCTTTTTGGAAAATGTTGAAAATCTTGTATCTCATAATAAGGGAGAAACACTTAGGCGTATTGTAACTACTTTAGAGGATGAACTCGGCTATCGAATTATCGGAGTAACTATGGACGAAGATGGTTCTTATGTATATAATACCAAGTCCTTTATACGTAATTCAAAGAATTTTGGATTACCTCAAAACAGGCCACGTACTTACATAATGGCTTTTAGTAAAAAAATGTTTGGGGATGCAGTAAAGGTGTTAACAGATGATATGCCATTTTCTAACCACAAGGTAATTTCTGAAGATTTAAATTCAATTATTGAACCAGAGGTTGACGACGTTTATTACATGTCCAGTGGTTACTGGGATACACTAAAAAAACATAAAATGCGTGAGCAAGCAAAGGGACATGGCTTTGGCTATGTGATAGTTAATGCTCCAGGGATTGAGCACCCTATTGCAAGTACTATCCTTGCTACTGGTGGTTCAGGGAAAGAGCGCAATCTGATTTTTCAACCCAAAGCTGGTATTGCAGGGAAAAAACTCCCGACAAAAAAAACCGGATTAAATAGTGAAGGCATCCGTGTAATGACCCCTACTGAATGGGGACGGTTACAAGGTTTTATAGGTTATGCATTTCTTGACGAAAACGGTCATGAAACATTTAGTTTTCCAGAAAACACAACTCGAACCCAGAAATATAAACAATTTGGTAATTCAGTTACAATTCCTGTTATTGAAGAAATGGCCCTTTTTATGTTGTCATGTTTTAAAAAAATGACAAAAGCCCAAGCGAATCTACTCTTAGAGTTGGCTTGGAGTCAAGATACGATCACTCGCCGTGATGTGATAGAATCTCTTCGTGTCTCAAATAACAGGGCGAACTACTTGTTACGCAAAATGAAAAATGCTGGCTTTTTGATTCCAATAGTAACTAAAGGTCGGGGAGCCAAATATAAAGCTGGAGTTACCCGGGGAACGAAGATAAATATTGAAGAATAACAACTTAATGCAGTTATAGTTAGAATGAAAGAATAGGTTATGGGTGATAGTGAATGACAGAAGTAGTAGCAGCCCTGATCTGGGATCAGGGCAAGTTCATGATCTGCCAGCGCCCAGCCCATAAGGCCAGAGGCCTTCTATGGGAGTTTGTTGGCGGGAAAGTGGAGCCCAGCGAAACCAAGGAGCAGGCACTGATCCGTGAATGCCAGGAGGAACTGGCCATCACATTGGATGTGGGCGAAATATTTATGGATGTGATTCACAAATATCCAGATTTGACTGTCCATCTTACCCTGTTCAACGCATCTATTCAAACAGGTATTCCTCAAAAACTGGAGCACAATGATATCCAGTGGATTGCAGTGAATGAAATTGATCAATACGCCTTTTGTCCGGCAGATGAGGAGATTCTAACAAGGCTAAAACTATCGACCAAGTAGAAAAATTAGATGGAAACCTCCTTGACTACACTGGGAAACACGAGCAGACAGAGAAAGGAAAAATGGGAGATGAACGTCATCTGCTTCGGCGATTCCAACACATACGGCTATGACCCCCGCTCCTATCTGGGTGGCCGCTACGCTGCGGACAGCCGGTGGGTGGATATCCTGGCCGAGGAAACCGGCTGGACCGTCCGTAACCTGGGTGAAAACGGCCGGGAGATTCCCACGTCGGTCCCTGACTTTCCTGCTGATACCGATCTGCTGATCATCATGCTTGGGACCAACGATCTGCTCCAGGGCAGAAGTCCGGAACAGGCCGTTAAACGGTTGGATCGGTTCCTCTCTGGCATCTCCCTGGATCGAAGCAAGATCCTGGTGATCGCCCCGCCGCCGATGACTCTGGGAGCGTGGGTACCCAGCCAGCAGCTCATTGATGACTCCCACGCCTTTGTCTGGCTCTGTCAGGCCCTGGCGGAGCATCTGGGCATCTGCTTCGCCGACGCCGGGAAGTGGGACATCCCCTTGGCCTACGACGGCGTCCACTTTATGGAGCAGGGGCACAGAGCCTTTGCCGCCGGACTTCTGGAGGAACTCAAATGAAACGAATCCTGCCTATCCTTTTATCTCTTCTGCTGTTGACCGGGTGCGGCGGAAACTCCGCGGATGGATACCAGCAAATCACCCAAGAGGAGGCCAAAGAGATGATGGACACCCAGGAGGTCATCATCCTGGATGTGCGGGAGCAGGACGAGTACGACAGCGGCCACATCCCCGGCGCGGTCTTGCTGCCGGTGGGGAGCATCGACGAGGATACCGCCGCTGAGGTGATCCCCGAAAAGGATTCCACTGTTCTGGTCTACTGCCGCAGCGGGAACCGCAGCAAGACGGCATCCTCTGCCTTGGCGGAATTGGGCTACACCAACATCTACGAATTCGGCGGTATCAACACCTGGCCCTATGAGACGGAGTCATAGACCCGAAATAGGGAGCCTGAGCACATGTACCCCCTGCAAAACCTGCATCGCCGATACAAAGAATACACGGGACGCGCCCAAGGGCGCGTCCCGCTGTTCATTTTCTGCCGATTCATCCTCACGGCTTCCCCAGCCAGTCCTTGAACTCGTCCAGGGTGATGACCTCCCGGTCGCATTTCTTTTTCATCTCTCTGGCCTGTTCGCTCCAGGCATAGAACTGCTCGTCGGTAATACGGCCGGCCTTGATCCAGGCGAAGCGCTTCTTGTACTCCTTCCGGTAGGCCTTGAACACCGGATCATCGGACTGCTTTTTGGTCCACTGCTGAAAGGCCCCGGCCTCCCGGCAGGTCTGCTGGCCGGAGGCCACTGGGCGCTCACAGTACTCCGCACTGACTCGGCCGGTCTGTGGGAACCAGCGGCCGCAGTTCTTGCACCGCCGGACGGTGATCCCGCGCTCCACACAGCTGCGCAGGGAGTAGTCGATCATGTCCGAAATATGGAGGGGATACAGGACCGACGAGCATCGGCCCAGCTCCACCGGCTCAAAGCTGAGGGGAATGGGGTGGAACACAAACAACTCCGGGTCCTTGGGAGCGTCGTAGAGATAGTGTGCCGCCGCCTGCTTCTGCGGGTCACGCCCCGCCTGATCCACATCCAGTACCAGGTCAAAGAACCGTTGCACCTGCCGCTGATACAGCGGGAGCTGCTCTGGAAGGCTCCGCAGTTCCTCCAGCATCTGCCGGTCCTCCTGTTCGCTGACCGGGATATCCGCACCTATCCGGGAGAAGCGGTCATACCAGCGCACATACAGAAGTTCCAGATAGATGTGCCAGCTCTTCAGTTGGCCCAGCTCCACCATGGTGGCTGTGCCAGCCTCCCGGTCTCCATCTTGAAACAGACGCTCCCAGCTCTCTGCGATCCTACGGAGCGATGGAGTCAATTCGTCGCAGTCCATTTCCAGAAAAGACAGCAGGCTCTCCAGGAACGGGAGTTCCTTGTAGGTCGAGGGAACGCCCTGGACCCCGTAGCTATCAAATTGGAAAACCTCTTTTTTCTCAGAGAAGTACATCTTGGCATACCACATGTCGGCGCCCTCCAAAATAGACAATCGTAAAAAATTTATAAAATAGTCTTGACAAGGGGGTAGGTTCACATGCTACAATACTCTCACAGGGAACTGTCAAAATAATCTTACAATAGTCTAACACCCACAAATCCGATTGTCAACGGGAAACTGGTCCCAAACATTCGGAATGGCACCTTGAAAACTGAATACCCATCACCAGAGACGATACTCTCCGGGGAAGCAGCGCCAGGACGTTGTCGCAGGGCTCTGACGGCTGAGCGTGCCAAGGGGAAGAAAACGCTGTGTTGGTCAAACAAGGCCGCAGGGCAGGAACAGGTATGGTGTATGGCCAAACCCAGAAAGACAGAAAAGAAAAAGACAGACCCTGTAAAAAAACCGCTGAACTGCTGCAACAGTTCAGCGGCCTGCCGCGTTTCGGAAAACACAGCCTGATCTGTGTCCCAGTTTAACAGAGAGACCTCCGAAACGCAAGAAATTTTTTCTCTGAATTTGAACACCGGAGGTACTAAACATTGAAACTGTCTGTCTACAAATCCTACGACGACCTGCCTCTGTTCCTCAACGCCAAGATGGTGGCGCAGGTACTGGGCGTGTCCATCTCCACCGCCTACGAGCTGCTCAACGATCCCGGTTTCCCCACGCTGCGGGTGGGGAGCCGTATGGTAGTTCCGAAAGAGAAGTTCATCCAGTGGGCGGAGGGACAGTCGGGAGGTACGAAATGAGAAAACAGCACTGGCCCAAGCGGGACCCCATCAAGAACTACTTCCCCCTCCCCAACGAGATCTTCTCCCTGGGACTGTCCGCCGGGGCGATCGCAGTCTACGGGTTTCTCCTCCACCGGGAGGACCGGAGGACCTACCAGTGCGTGGCCAGCTACCGGACCATCGGAGAGGCGGTGGGGATGAGCGTCAACACGGTACGCAAGTATGTGACCGAACTGGAGGAACGGGGCCTGATCCGGACGGAGCGCACCACCGTCACCACCCGGGACGGCCGCACCCTCAACGGCTGTCTGCGTTACTACATCCTGCCCATCCAGATGTCCATTGAACAGTTCTATGAGCGGCAGCTCCACGCAGCTGACCTGGCGCTGGAACGACAGAGAGCGGAACAACGCATGGCGGCGCTGAAGAGAAAGGAGTGTGCATCCGGATGCTGATGCAGATGATCGACTGCCTGATCGAGCAGGACCCGTCTCTGTCAGCACGGCGCACCATAGACATGCGGCGGTACATTGTCAACCGGTGGAACCGTACGCACGAGGAACCTATCGACGAAGACGGGGTGGCCCTGTTCCTCTGCGATGAGAACCGTGGAACCCTAACAGATGAACAAAGAATCTTTGCGAAGGAGTGTCGTGAGGAAATCAAGGCCTGCTATCGAAATGCGGTGTTCCAGATGTTTCAGTGCGGGGAGATGATGCACCGGCATCTGGTGTCCGGGCCGGAGGAATACTGCCGGATTTTTCTGCCGCAGTACGCCGTCCCCTGCAGCAAGCAGCTCTCCCCGTGTAACGGCCTGTGAGGGGCTGTGTGCCCTCTTTGGGGGCGGGGCAGAGTCCCTGCCCCACTGGGGGCTTTCAGGGCGGATTTGGCCCGATTTCGGGGGGCTTCGGGAGAGGGCAAAATGGGGCCCCCGGCGAGGCCCAGCGCAGCGGGTTCGCTGGGGAGAGGAGGAGCAGTGGAACGAGTGAGTTTTCGCCCCTGCGGGGCGGAAACGAGGGCTGTGGAGCTTGCGACGACGACAAGCAGGAGAAAGCCCTGGCGCTTTTATGGCGCCTGGGCGGTCACTTCCGCCCGCAGTGCGGGCGGTTTCAGGGGTTGGAGTTGGCGCTGTTCCGACCAACCTGATTTGAGATTGGCGCTGTTTTTTCTCAAAAGCCGCCTGAATCCACGCTGTGACAGGCTTTCGGGCGGCGCTGATGCAATAAGGAGAGGATTTTGAATTTGAAAAAGGAAAATAAGAAACATTCCGTCTGGCTCAGTGAATCCGCCTGGACCGAGGTGGAATCGCGCTACCGGCGAGATAACTGCTCCACCAGAAACGAATTTATTGAGAAGGCCATTCGGTTCTATTCCGGTTACCTTGACGCGGAGTCTGCCGATGCTTACCTGCCCCGGGTCCTCGCCGATGTGCTGGAAGGCAAGCTGAATGCATTCGGTAAACGGATGGGACACCTGCTGTTCAAGCTGTCGGTGGATCAAAACCTCATGGGGAATATCCTGGCCGCCGACATAGAGATTGACCCGGATCAGCTGCGAAAGGCCCGCGTCCGCTGTGTCAAAGAGGTAAAGGAGACCAACGGTGAGATCAGTTTCGAAGACACGGTCCGTTACCAAAAGGGGGCTGAGTGATGCCGGGACTAATCCAGAAGTCGGGCTACATCAAGCCGGGAAACGGCGGCAGTCACTACGCCGAGTACATCGCCACCCGGGAGGGTGTGGAGCTGATCGAGGCTCCGCCCCCCTCCCATGACGGCGGCGGATACCTGGAATATATGGCCCAGCGTCCCCGCTCCCACGGACTGTTCTCCGCCGACGGTCCCGCCGATCTGGAGAAAACCATGGAGGAGATCAACGGACATACCGGACCGGTGTGGACCTTTGTCTACTCTCTGAAACGGGAGGATGCCCACCGGCTGGGCTATGAAAACGGTGAGAGCTGGCGCAGGTTATTGCTGGCTCATCAAGCAGAATTGGCGACAGCGATGAAAATTCCGCCAAGCAATTTTCGTTGGTGTGCCGCCTTCCACGATGAGAAACACCATCCCCACATCCACATGATGGTCTGGTCGGCGGACCCAAAGCAAGGATTTCTAACAGAAAAGGGTATCGAGAAGATGCGCTCCCAGCTGTCCAATGAGATCTTCCGGGACGAGCTGCTGTCCCTGTATCAGCAAAAAGATCTGTCCTACAGCCAAGTGCGGGACGCGGCGACGGAGGCCATGGGGCGGCTCATCCGGGAGATGGAGACGGGCCTGTGCCACAGTTCGATTATCATGGAGCAGATGGAGACGCTGGCCGGGATGCTGGAGTGCCACAAAGGGAAAAAGGTCTACGGCTACCTGAAAAAGCCGGTGAAGGCCCAGGTGGACGCCATCGTGGATGAGTTGGCCAAGATCCCGGAGGTGGCCCAGTGCTATGAGCAGTGGAATCAGCTTCGAGATGAGCTGGAGCGTTACTACAAGGATTCACCCAGAGAATACCTGCCGCTCTCACAGCAAGAAGAATTCAAAGCCATCAAGAATATGGTCATCCGGGAGGCGGAGCGGCTCCGGCTTGGCACATTTACCTTCGAGGATGCCAGCATGAAAGATGAAGTGGACGAGGATCAGGATGCGGTGTGCTTCGCCTGGAACTCCAGCTGGCGGATGGCCGAGGTCTACCAGAGCGCCAAGGAGGTGCTGGAGGAGTACGAGAACCCAGAGAGCGAAAAGGCAGAACAAGTGCAGGTGCTGGAGCAGCTCTGGCAGAGAGGTTTCCTCCTGGCTGCCTATCAGTTGGGCAAGTGCTGGCGGGACGGGCGGGGCGTTCTCCCTGACGACGAGCAGGCGGAACTGTGGTTCCGGAGGGTGGCTGATGCGGGATATGACTTCGCCCAGTACACGCTGGGAAAACTTTTGCAAAGTCAAAACCGAATGGACGAGGCAGTATCCTGGTATGAAAAAGCGGCGGCGCAGGGGAACTCCTGCGCCGCCTACCGCCTGGGAAAGCTGTATCTGGAGGGGAAAGATGTCCCGAAAGACGTGCTCAAAGCGGTGTCCTATCTCACCGAGTCCGCCCAGCAGGGCAACCAGTACGCCCAGTACGCTCTTGGAAAACTGTACCTCACTGGGCAGGGCGTCAAACAGGATCGGGAGCGGGCCTGGGCGTATTTCTATGAATCGGCGGAACAGGGAAATGAGTACGCCGACTTCTTTCTGGAGCACTTCGATCAGGTGCGCAGGCCCAATGTGTTCCTGGCGGCCACCCGACTGCTCCACCATCTGAGTCAGATCTTTCGTGACAACTCGGTGCCGCCCGCCGCCCCGGTGGGACAGCGGGTGGACCGAAAGCTGCGGCGGAAGATCCAGGAAAAGAAGATCGCCATGGGCCACAAGCCGGATGACCATGAGGAAACTCCCCGGCAGGACATGGGCGGCATGACCATGGGGTGGTAGCAATCGCCAACGAAACCGCAGTAAAAAATGCTGTTGAATTTTACAGCAGATCGAGGTATACTAAGGGCAAGAAAGGGGCTGAATACCATGCCGAACATCAAACCCATCTCTGATCTGCGTAATTACACGGAGGTTCTGCATGACGTGGCAGTTGGCGCTCCGGTTTTTCTGACGAAGAATGGCCGGGGCCGCTACGCCATCGTGGACATGCAGGACTATGAGCGGACACAGGCCACCCTCCGGCTGATGAACGAGCTGGCGAAGGGCCGCAAGTCCGGGGAGGAAAAGGGCTGGTTGACGCTGGAGGCCGTAGAAAAACATCTCGGAATCGCAGATGAATAACCTGCATTTATCCGACGAGGCGCAGGCTGATTTGGACGGGATCAAGTCCTATATCGCAAAGAATTTGGAAAATCCCAGCGCAGCGATCTCCACGGTACGGAACATCACAAAGGACATCCGCAGATTGCGGGAGCACAGTCTGATTGGCGCGTCCCTGTCCTCGATTGCCGATGTCGAGAGTGACTATCGTTTCCTGGTGACCGGCAGTTACCTCACTTTTTACCGAGTTCTTGACAACGATGTCTATGTGGATCGTGTGCTCTACGGCCGCCGGGATTATCTTCGCGTCCTCTTTGGAGATGTGCAGGATGACGAAACAAACGAATAGAGACAATCTTCTCCATAGGGAGAAACGATTTGTCACCGGAACCGTCTGCAGAGATGCAGGCGGTTTTTCTATGGCAGGCATATCAAAATCTGGACCGCAATACAAAGATAAAATCCTGCCCGCAGATGATAACTTTCTGAAAATAGTTGCAGTTGGGGGTAGCTATTGGAAGGAAGTTCGGGTATTGTGTGTTGCTGACAAAGGAGGCGGCACACATGCGCGACACACTGGAAAATCTGTACTTTGGAAACATCACCCCCAATGATCAAATTGTCAAATCGGGGACTGCCCTGAAAAAGGCTATGGAACAGTCAGCAGAGTGCGAGGAGAAACTCACCGCCCTGCTGGAGGACAAAGAAAAAGCGCTGCTGCTCCGGCTCATCAACGCGGAGAATGAGATCGGCAGCACCATGGCCCTGGAGAACTTCATCCTGGGGTTCCGTCTGGGAGTCCGCATGATCCTGGAGGCCCTGGACGAGGACGACGGCAGCCTGCTCGACCCAAATAAGGAGGAATAGCCTATGGCAAAACGCAGGCCGTCCGGCGACGGCATGGTCCGAAAGCGGGAGGATGGCCGCTGGGAGGGCCGCATCGTGGTGGGCCACAAGCAAAACGGCGAGCCTATCTTCCGGTATGTCCTGGCAAAGACCCAGAAGGAACTGCTGGACAAGCTTCACCGGGACCTGGAGACCTTTCAGGATGTGGAACTCACCGAGGACAGCCGCATGACCCTGGGGGAGTGGCTGGACCGGTGGATGGAGGACTACGGCGCGGCCACCCTGCGGCCCAACACCCTCCGCAGCTACGAGCAGTTCATCCGGTGCTACATCAAGCCCTATCTGGGGGACAAGATCGTCTCCCGGGTGACCCGCATGGACATCCAGAAGCTGTACCGAAAGCTGAAACATGAGGGCCGCGTCCGCGAGCACCCGGAACACGGTCATGAGCTGTCGGACACCATGGTACTCCGCATCCACGCCATGCTCCACCGGTGCCTGAAGGACGCGGAGGCGGCCCACGTGATCGCCCGGAACCCCACCGACGGGGCCGTGGTGCCCAAGGCCAACCATCGTCCCAAACAGATCCTCACAAAGGAGCAGATGGACATCTTCCTGGCGGCGGTGGACCGCAACGAGATCTGGCGTGACTTCTTCTACACGGAGCTGACCACCGGTCTCCGTCGGGGCGAGATCTGCGGCCTCATGTGGCAGGACTTCGACGAGAAGGCCGGGACGCTGAAGATCCTTCGGTCCGTGAATGTCCCCAAGGCCGGGGAGCTGGAGATCGGCGAGACGAAGACCAGCCAAGGGCGGCGGACCATCCGCCTGCCGCCCAGCACCGTCCAGCGGCTGAAGGAGCGGAGGAAGCACGCCGTCAGTCAGTGGATCTTCCCGGAACCGCTGGCTCCGGAGAAACCGGTGCGGCCCAGTGCCGCCTACTACTGGATGAAGCGGATCTTAAGAGAGGCGGGCTTGCCTGCGATCCGATTCCACGATTTAAGGCACACTTTTGCCACCCACGCCCTCACCAGCGGCGTGGACGCCAAGACCCTGTCCGGCATTCTGGGCCACACTAACGCCAGCTTCACCCTGGACACCTACACCCATGTGACGCCGGACATGCAGCAGGAGGCCAGCCACATCGTGGGCGGCTTTCTGGAAAATCTCCTGGGGAAAGACCTGAAACCGTGGCAGAGAGACAGGCCGGAAGGAGGTGCCCGCCATGGGTAAGCGGCGGAAAAAGGGCGAGGGCTCCGTCCGCCAGCGGAAAGACGGCCGCTGGGAGGGCCGGGTGGTCATCGGCTACGACGAGAAGGGCCTGCCCAGGACGAAGAACGTCCTGGCCAAAACGAAACGGGAGTGCCAGGAGAAGCTGAAGCAGCTCCGGGAGACGGTGACCGGTCCCAGGACGGAGAAGGTCCGTCCGGAGATGCCCTTCGGGGAGTGGCTGGACTTCTGGTATCAGAACTATGTGAAGCCCCAGATCCGCCCCACCACCCAGGCCAACTACGAGGCGAAGATCTATCAGCACATCATCCCGGAGCTGGGGAAGATCCCCCTGAACCAGCTGGCCCAGAAGGACCTCCAGCAGTTCTATGCCCGGATGAAAACGAGCGGGCGGCTCATCCGCACAGAGCAGTTCGGCAAGGGGCTGTCCGACTCCATGGTGCGCGGCCTTCACGCCGCCTGCCGGTCCGCGCTGGAGAAGGCGGTGCAGGAGGGGCTCATCCGCACCAACCCGGCGGTGGGCTGCAAGCTGCCGCCCAAGCGGGGCCGGGAGATGCAGGTATTGGGCCGGGAGGAGCTCCAGCGGTTCCTCATCCAGGCCCAGGCAGAAGGTTATTTCGAACTGTTTCTTCTGGACTTATGCACCGGCCTGCGGCGGGGCGAACTGCTGGCCCTCCAGTGGGACGACCTGGACTTCAAGACCGGGACCCTGACCGTGAACAAGCAGGTCTACGAGGTGAAGGGGCGGCTCCAGGTGAGCATCCCCAAAACCCGCGCCTCCATCCGCAGGCTGGTCCTGCCGCCCGGCGTGGTGGAGGTGCTGCGGCAATACCGGGAGACGGTGGACTCCCGGTGGATGTTCCCCTCACCGGTCAAAGAGGACACCCCTATGACGCCGGGAGCGGTGCGCCGGCGGCTCCAGATCATTCTGGAGCGGGCCGGGTGTAAGAGAATCAGATTTCACGATTTACGCCACACCTTTGCCACCCTGTCCCTGGAGAGCGGCATGGATGTGAAGACCCTCTCCGCCATGCTGGGCCATGTATCGGCGGCCACCACCCTGGACATCTACACCCACGTCACCGGGGATATGCAGAGCGAGGCGGCGGCCAAGATCGACCGGGGGCTGGGCAACGAGATACAGGAGGAATCCGTTCAAGCAGAACAGGACTTGGCTGCGAACTTCCAGCCAGTGCTGAGAAAGACCCGGAAGCCCGGCACCGGGTGCATCTCTCAAATCAATGACCACCTGTTTGAGGGGCGCTACTCCCCCACCTGGCCGGACGGCACCAAGCACTCTAAATGCGTCTACGCTCATACCCAGGAGGAATGCGAAGCGAAGCTGAAGGTGCTGATTCAGCAGATGAACGCAGAGCGGCAGGCCCTACGGGACAAAATGCGGGGCATCACTCCGCCGGATAAGCTCACCAAAACGCAGAAGAAAATCTGGTTGTTCATGAAGTTCCACCCCGACGTGACCAGCTATCGAGCTATTGCCAGGGGCGCCGGGGTGACGAGGCATACTGCGGCTAAGTGGTATGAGATGATGCGGGGAATGCTGGGGCGGGCGGCGTAAAAAGACGGCCTGCCTATCTTATCAAATTTTATAATGCATCATCAAAAGTATCATTCTGCCTTGCGGAGCGCCGCCAAATATCGTATGATGAGCACAGGAGATGCCGGGGGAGGTGCTGAAATTGAGTATCCAAGAGGCTCTCATCACGATGTTTACCGACGATCCTGTCAACTGGCTCAAATGGGCAATCGTATTCGCCGTCCTGATCGGCGGCTATGCCATCGCGGTGCCGCTCTACAAAAAGGTGTCCCACGGCGTCAGCTGGGAACGGAAACGGGACATCGCAAAGAGCAGGGACCACGTCATCAAAGCGTCTCTGGCGGACAAGCACCCCTCCGGTGAAGTATCCCGCTATGATTGGCACGCTACCTACCACTACACGATCGACGGCAAGGAGCGGCAGTATACCGCCTATTTCAAGCATCCATCGACACCGCCCCTGTACCTGTATCTCTATTATGTCGATGATCCTGACAAGCTGTTCTCCTGTGAGGAGTACCACTACGAAAACCACAAAGGGCTGCTCCTGCTTCCGGTCATCTTTCTGCCCTGGATCCTGGCCGGCATCGCCCTCGTCCTCCTGGGCGTAGACCTGTCGGGATTTTGAAAGTCATATCGGCATTCTGAACGTTCAAAAGAGGTTGGTATCACAATGTGATGCCAACCTCTTTTCTCAAGGTCATTTCTTGCTTTCCCTCTCTCATCCCCGCCAGTTTGCCAGTGGATAGGAGCCGTTTTTCTCTCGGTATTCCTGCAGCAATTGTCGTTCCCGTTCTCCTGGGTTTTCACAGGCTTCGTAAGCAAGCAGCAAAAGTCCGCAGTCCGAGATCTGCCAGACAGCACGT
>ENA-UPXC01004504-UPXC01004504.1-human-gut-metagenome-genome-assembly--contig:-NODE-4504-length-12593-cov-5.012544_pt1 | contig 12593 bp, 10 predicted proteins | sample MGYA00250047_ERZ773371 | MGnify/ENA primary metagenome ERZ773371 (study PRJEB29103, sample SAMN06111975) | human gut metagenome | biome: human gut; feature: ankylosing spondylitis patient; material... | reverse complement strand
ATCCAGATAAGACAGAATGCCTACAACAAATGCACCCAGAATCATCTTTTTCTTTCCGATCTTCGGTGTCAGCTTATTAACCGGTATATAAAATACCAGAGATAATGCAGTCATTCCAACAAAATAAATCGTTGTCATTGTCTCCGGAAGACGTAACAGACTGGTCACAAAAAACGGAAGTCCGGTCTGGAACATGGTCAGTGCAATCCAGTAAAAAATATCAGATCCGACAAATTTGCGAAATTCCCCATTTTTAAATGTTTCCACAAGAGAACGAAATGCAGATTCTTTTGCCGGAACCGTATTGACATAATCTTTTTCCCGGATACAGAACACCGGAACAAGCATGCAGATAAATGCGATCACTGCCATAATCGTAAAAGTCACACGAATTGCCCCGACTCTTCCAAACGCCGGAATAAACATGCCCCAGATCGTCGGTGCCAGATAAGCGACTGCAGTTCCTGCAATAAATGTAAAAGAAATCACTGTGGAAATATTCAGACGCTCCTGCTGCGTATGTCCGAGTTCCGGAATCAGCGCATTGTAAGGTGTGCAATATGCCGTAATTGATAAATAATATGCCAGAATCATAATTAATAAAAATACTGCATTGATCCGGCTGTTTTTATTCACCGGTGACCAGAACACCAACACCGTGGAAAGTGCCAGGGGCAGGGATGCCCATTTCAAAAACGGAATTCTTCGACCGTGTTTCGAGGTACACCGGTCGGATAACGATGCGATCATCGGATCGGTAAACGCATCAAAAATACGTCCGAACGCGGTAATTCCTCCGATAATCGTAAAAATACCAAATACCACCAGTCCCTGTGGAATAAATACCGTCTGTCCCTGACTGATTGCTGCCTGATCCGGCTGATAAAAGTATACCAGCCAGTTTGAAATAATTCCTGACAGCATTGCCCAGCCAAACTGACCTGCTGCAAACTGCCATATTTTTGCCGTTGAAAGTTTCTTCATAATAATACCGTCTCCTTTTCTATCTTATCTTTTCTCATGATTCATCATAAAAAAATTTAAACTACATTATTTATCTGTTATTCTATAATGGAATAACCCCTCCAACCATCTCCAAAGTCCACACAGCATCATTCATAATCAGAACCATTCTGTGTCAGTCCCTTCAAAATCAACCTTGTCATCACCTGAAGCTGTACGTTTCCTTCTACCATCTGATCTGAAGTTAAAATGTCTCCTCCCACTGCCAGTTTTTCCATCAGTGACAACAGGGTATGTGTCAGTGAAAAATACATTTCATCTACCGAACAGGAAAAAGTAAGACTCCGATCTTCCAGCCCTGTTTCCAGTGCATTTGTCACATATGGTTTCAACTTCAAAATGCCATCTTCGTAATCAGACAGACCTTCTTTGGAAATCTCATATTTTTTTACAAACACATCAAATTCCTGTAAAAATTTCAAAAATGCTTTCTCTTCTTCAAAAATCCGGCAGAAAATATGTAAAATCTGTTCCAAACGCTGATAACCGCTCCACTTCTTTAAAGAAACAGATTCCGCTCTTTCCAGCTCTGTCAGATATTTTCCTGCCACCTGTTCCCAGTAGTGTCCCGCAGTTTCAATCACCAGTTCGATTTTCGTAGAAAAATAACGATATACCGTCGCAGCACCCACACCGGCATGTTTCGCAATTTCTTCTATTGAAGTGTCTTCGATACATTTTTTCTCAAACAAGGTTATCGATGCCGTCAGAATCTGCTTTCTTTTCTGCTGTGCCTGTCGTTCTCTTGTGCTGAGTGCTATTTTATCTCCACTCATATGTTTATCACCTTCTTTTATGATAGTAATACTATCACTTTTATCCTTATCTTACAATATAATTCTACAATCATTTTATTTTTTATATATTTTTACCAATTCCAAACCTTTTCTGATATATCTGCCAAAATAATTCGTAAACTACTTACAATAACGTCCCGGCTGTTTTTTATATAGCTTTGTACAACAAAAAGAGAACCTCCGATTCCTGCCTGAGACAGGAACCGGAGGTTCTCTCTTCTTATCCAATATTTATTTCATCAAACACATATGAATATTCTTCGTCAACGATCTATTATCTTATCTTAGAAAAATAACAGTCCACCAACCTGTAAGAACAGTGGGGCGAATACTAATGACACGATTGTCATAAGTTTGATCAGGATGTTGATAGATGGACCTGATGTATCCTTGAACGGATCACCTACAGTATCACCTACAACGGCTGCCTTATGAGGTTCACTTCCCTTACCGCCGTGAGCACCGCCCTCGATGTATTTCTTTGCATTATCCCATGCACCACCTGCATTTGCCATGAAGATAGCCATAAGAACACCTGTTACTAACGCGCCGGCTAACATACCGCCAAGAGCGCCTGTACCGAAGATTACACCCATAGCGATAGGAGCTGCTACTGCGATGATACCAGGAATAATCATTTCATGAAGTGCTGCTGCTGTAGAAATACCTACACACTTCTTGTAATCCGGCTTGCTTGTTCCGGCAAGGATTCCTTTGTCTTCCCTAAACTGTCTTCTTACTTCTTCAATCATCTTGTAAGCTGCTTTTGATACAGATTCCATTGTGATTGCTGAGAAGATAAATGGGAGCATACCACCTACAAATAAACCAACGATAACCTTAGGATCAAGTAAGTCAATGGCATTTACACCTACTGCATTTGTAAAGGATACGAATAATGCAAGTGCTGTAAGTGCAGCAGAACCGATTGCAAATCCCTTACCAATAGCTGCTGTTGTATTTCCAACAGAGTCTAACTTATCTGTGATGTCACGGACACTTTCTTCCAGTCCGGACATTTCTGCGATACCACCTGCGTTATCAGCGATAGGGCCATATGCATCTACTGCGATAGTGCTTCCGCTGGTTGCAAGCATACCAACTGCTGCAAGTGCGATACCGTAAAGACCATTTGCACCGCCGCCTGTTACGAAATATGCTACGATAATACCGATTGCGATAAAGATAATCGGAATAACGGTTGACTTCATACCTACTGCAAGACCTGAAATAATGTTTGTTGCAGCACCTGTTTCAGACTGTTCTGCAATCTTCTTTACAGAACCGTATTTGTCTGATGTAAAGATTTCTGTTGCCTGTCCGATGATAAATCCTACCACAAGACCTGCGATAATTGCTACTGCTTCATTAATTCTTCCAAACATTGTGTAGCTTAATACACAGGAAGCGATGATAACGATTACATATGCAATGTCACTTCCGAGGTTTAATGCTTTCTGAGGATCAGAACCATCTTTACCCTTAACGAAGAAGTTTCCAATGATAGATGCCACGATACCGATTGCAGCAAGGATTAACGGGAAGAAAGCACCCTTTGTAGGATCTGAGCTGTATGCTAAGATACCAAGTGTGATAGCTGAAATGATAGAACCTACATAAGATTCAAAAAGGTCAGCACCCATACCTGCAACATCACCTACGTTATCACCTACGTTATCAGCGATAACAGCCGGGTTTCTAGGATCATCTTCCGGAATACCTGCTTCTACCTTACCAACAAGGTCAGCACCTACGTCTGCTGCCTTTGTATAGATACCACCACCTACACGCGCAAATAATGCGATAGAGGATGCACCAAGGCTGTATCCGAATAAAATATCTGCATTTTTTGTAATCAGATAGATTATGCTTACACCGACAAGTCCAAGTCCTACTACGCAGAGACCCATAACGGAACCGCCCTTATAAGCTACGTCTAATGCACTGCTCATGCCGCCCTGTTTTGCAGCATTTGCTGTTCTTACGTTTGCATCTGTTGCTACGTTCATACCGATATATCCGGCAATGATTGAGAAAATAGCACCGATCAGGAAACAAACTGCTGTCATCCATCCTGTTGCAATACCATCAGAACCGGTAAATAAACCGATCAGTACAAATAAAACTACGATGAAGATGACAAGAATCTTATATTCAGCGAATAAGAATGCCTGAGCACCTTCTTTAATGGCACCTGAAATTTCTTTCATTCTGTCTGTGCCAATTTCTTTTTTCTTGATTACCTGTGTTAAAACGATCGCATATGCAAGTGCAATCACAGCAATCACAGGAACAAGCCAGATTAAATTTTCCATTTCTGCCTCCTTAAATACTTTTAAATGAGAAAATTTTTCGTATGCACATTCTTTACTTGCACACAATAACTTTCATACTATATCATTAAATAGAGTAAAATGTCAACTCAAACCACTTTTCTAATCAAAAAAATAGAAGTTTACACAAGTTTTTTTTCAAAATTTTAATATTTATAAGGCATTTTTCATAGTTTTTATGATACAATCAAAGCAGGTAAAGACTTCTTTGCCGTACTCATAGTTTATATAATAGGAGGCTTATATGACAAACTGGCTAATCAAAACTTTCATCAGGGATGCAAATGCTCCCAATACCGCATGTGGCAGAATGTTATACGGAAAATTATCCGGTTGGGTTGGTATTATCTGTAATTTTCTTCTGTTTACCGGAAAATTCATTGCCGGCAGTGTTTCCGGCAGTGTTTCTATCATGGCAGATGCGGTAAACAACCTATCCGATGCCTCGTCCAGCATTATCAGTCTGCTCGGCTTCAAACTGTCTTCCCGTCCGGCAGATGAGGAACACCCCTTTGGACACGGACGTTACGAATACCTCTCCGGACTGATGGTATCGGTGCTGATTATGGTAATCGGTGTCGAACTGTTAAAGAGCAGTTTTGAAAAAATACTCCATCCGGCCCCGGTTGAATTTAACATATTAATTGCCGTAATTCTGATTGCTTCCATCCTAATCAAATTATGGATGGCATTCTTTAACCAAAAAATGGGAGAGCTTATCCACTCCCAGACATTGATTGCAACCGCCGCCGACAGCCGCAATGACGTAATCAGTACACTGGCGGTTCTTACAGCCGCCGTTATCTCACACCTGTCATCCCTTAACCTGGATGGTTTTATGGGGTTTGCCGTAGCAATCTTTATTCTCTACAGCGGCTTTGGACTGATTAAAGATACTTTAGATCCCCTGCTTGGCAAAGCTCCGGATCCGGAACTTGTAGAATCCATCCGTGAGAAAATCCTCAGCTATCCGGGAGTCCTCGGCACCCATGACCTCATGGTCCACGACTATGGTCCGGGCAGACAGTTTGCCAGTGTCCATGTGGAAATGGCTGCGGAACAGAATGTTCTGGAATGTCATGATATTATTGATACGATAGAACGTGATTTTAAGAAAAACTTTAATTTACATATGATTATACATTATGATCCGGTTGTAACCAATGACCCGGCTGCCAGAGATCTCCGCCGCTGGATTTCGGACGAAGTGAAAAAAATCGATCCCGGTCTTAGTATCCATGATTTGCGTGTTGTTCCCGGAAGCACTCATACCAATGTTATTTTTGACTGTGTCGTTCCACACAATCTCAGTATCAGTGCATCCGAAATCACAAGGAGAATCACAAAAACGGTTGCAGATAAATATCCGGGGTATGTCTGTGTTATTACCATAGATGCCAGTTTTGCTGCTATTCCAAAATAACCAGTCTTATACTTCATCCTCTGTCAGGAATTCAAGCAGTTTAAAAGCACATAAAAATTCCAGTTTTACATCCGCATCGCTTAATTTTTTCCCTGTCAGCTCTTCTATTTTATTTATCCTGCTGATCAGGGTATTGCGATGTATAAACAGCTTTTTTGCCGTAACCGTCATAATTTTCAGAATGAAGAATTTCTCCCGCGATTTCTTTCGTTACATCAATCAGCTTCACATGATATGGCATGGAAAACACTGCCAGATGATTCCGATTTGCAAAATCTATTGTATCTTCCGGAATTTCCAGAATAAAATCCGGCCCGCACAAAAAGACAAAAGCGGAGACCTTTGCCTGAATCCCCTCTTTTAATAATTCTATCTGTAGTTCTGCCGTATCCGCCTGATGAAATACAAAGATCATTTCTCCGCCATTGAGCCACGACCCTATTTCAGCCGTCTGACGGATATAGGGCCAGGTTACCATGGTATCCAGCCCTGTTTCATCCGTTACAAGTGTGATTGTATGTTTAAACCAGTCATGCTTCATAAGATTTCTTAATGTTACCGCCATAATCTTCACTCAACTTTCAAAAAAATCAATATCCGTTATTAAATCAAAAAATATCTGTCATTATTACCGCCGGTTTTTTCTCAAATATAGTCCTTCCTTTTCTTACACTTCGTATAATTCCCGCACGTTCCCGGACTGCTTCAAATTCATTTGGTGCATCGATAACGATAAACGAAGCAGAACTGCCTTCTCTGATTCCATAATCACTGAGATGCAGGGTTTTTGCTCCATTTACCGTGATGTAATCCAGAGCATTCCAAATCTGTTCCACACTCATCAGATGGCTGATATGGATAGCAAAATCCAGCTGGTTCATCAGGTTGCCATTTCCGAGCGGATACCACGGATCCGAGATGGAATCCTGTCCCAGACTCACATTCACGCCTGCTGCAGTCAGTTCATCAATTCTGGTAAGCCCCCTGCGTTTCGGATAGTTGTCATATCTTCCCTGAAGATATGTATTTTCCGTCGGACAGGATATGCAGTTAATTCCGGACTGTGCAAGTTTACTCATAAGTTTGAATGCATAGGCATTATTATAAGAGCCCATGGCACAGGTATGGCTTGCCGTCACCCGGTCCTTTAATCCTGAAAAATATGCTTCTGCCGCTATCATTTCCACGAATCTTGACTGATCATCATCGGTTTCATCGCAGTGGATATCAACCAGTTTGTCGTATCTGCAGGCAAGTTCAATGGCTTTCTTTACCGACTTTACACCATCTTCCCTTGTAAACTCATAATGCGGAATACCGCCAACTACATCTGCTCCCATTTTAAGTGCCTGTTCCACCAGCTTGTCACCATCACGGTATGCATACATTTCTTCCTGTGGAAATGCAATAAGCTGGATATCGACTTTGTCTTTTACCTCTTCCTTTACCTCCAGCATTGCCTGAAATGCCGTAAATTCAGGATCTGTTACATCGACATGCGTTCTGATATACTGCACCCCGTTTCTCATTTCCGTTAATATTCCTTTATATGCTCTTTTCTTAATATCTTCTTTGGATAACTGATGCTTTGAGCCGGACCATTTTTCAATCGCCTCGAACAGAGTTCCGGATGCCGTTTCCTCTGCCGGAATATCCGCTGTATACACATAGTCAAGATGGATATGGGATTCCACATATGGCTCACATACCAGCCTTCCTCCCAGATCCACAATCTCGGCATCGCTGTATTTTCCGGCACTGTCTTTTGCAATCCCGATTATTTTTTCTCCCTCAGTTACGATATCATATAAACCTTCTCTATGTCTTAATTTTTCATTTTTATATGCTATTATTTTTCTCATATTCTTATCCTCTTTTCTTATCCTATTCTTCTCGAACGATATGCTATAATTTCTTTTACGATATAAGTACCAAGTGTAAGAATAATCAGGTACATTGCTGCTACTGCTATGGTCGGATCCATATATGTATTTAATCTTTCCCACATAACAAGAGGCAGAGTTTTGGTATCTGCACCGGATATAAAGAGGGAAGCGGCTACTTCGTCAAGGCTGGTTACAAATGAGAACAGCACGGACGAAATCAAAGATGGCTTTACAACAGGAAGCACGACCTGGATAAATGCTTTTGCAGGGGAACATCCCATGCTCATGGCTGCAAGTTCCAGATTTGGATTTACACCGCCAAGTCCGGAACTCATGGTTACGAACACCATAGGTAAAGCCAGCAGGGTGTGCGTCAGTATTAATCCTGTAAATGTATTCGTCAGTCCCATAAACAACCCTTTTCCTTTGAATTCCAGCTTCTGACCTATATTCATATAGTACCTCCTTTTCCTAAAAGAAAAAGGCGCTGGAAAACATTCCTGTTTTCACAACGCCTTTGTTGTCATTTGCTTTATTGACCTAAATCATATCAGATAGATTCTTTTCTGTCACTGTGCATCTTGCACTATTTTTTATTTTAATTAACAACATTTTGCACATTGTCCAACAGAATTGCAAATAGTAACATACTATTATCATAACAAACAGGAGGTATTGATATATGAATAAATATTTAATGACCAACATGACCTGGAAAGAATACGAAGCAAAGAAAGACCGCATTTTAATTCTTCCCATTGGTTCTACAGAACAACATGGCCCGCATCTTCCTTTATCGGTAGATGCCGTAATTGCTGAAAAGATTGCTTTAAAATTTGCAGAAAAAGTAGATGGAATTGTCGCTCCGACACTCAGCTATGGTTACAAATCAAAACCTCTCAGCGGGGGCGGACCGCTTTTTCCCGGAACAATCGATTTAAACGGCATTACCGTTATGAATCTGGTCTGTGACCTTTTAGAAGAATTTATTAAGGATGGCATTACAAAGACTTTCATATTAAATGCTCATTTTGAAAATGAAGCTTTTATTTTGGAAAGTGTAGACCTTGTATCTCAGAAGCATCCTGAAGTGACAATCATCGAATCAAACTGGTGGGATGTTTTATCCCAGGACACCATCGACAAAGTATTTTCTGAGGTTGCTTTTCCCGGATGGGCATTTGAACACGCCGCAATTACCGAAACTTCCCTGATGATGTATCTCGCCCCGGAACTGGTACGCGAGGATAAAATCTCTGATGAAATGGGAGCTGAACCTGCAGCCTATGTAAAATATCCAATTGTAGAAGGAATGGTTCCCGCAAGCGGTGTTCTGGCCCCTGCAGTGCCTTCTTCCGCCGAAAAAGGTAAATTAATGACCGACGAAGCCATTTCTGCATTTATCGAAATTGCAGACAGAAATTTTTAATACAAAGGAGGAGTTTTATGGAACAGAAATATTGTATTACTATTGCAAGACAGTTCGGAAGTCTCGGCCGTCAGATCGGAAAACAACTTGCCAAAGAACTGGATATCGCCTACTACGACAGAGAACTGCTTGAACACGCTGCAGAATCCATGGGACTTCCGGTTTCTTCACTCGCCGATCTTGACGATAAGATGTCCGGTACATTCCAGAAAATGCTGTACCCCTTGGGAATCAGTTCCTCTGCCACCCAGAGCAAGCTGTTTGAAGTACAGAAAACCATGATTTTAGATGCAGCCAACAAAAGTTCCTGTGTCATTGTCGGCAGGTGTGCAGATTATATTTTGAAAGATTTTCCCAATGTACTGAATGTATTTGTTTATGCAGATTATGAACAACGTCTTTCAAACTGTATCAGCGACCTTCATTTATATCCCGAAGAAGCAAAGCACCTGATGAACAATGTCGATAAAGCACGCAGGCTTTACCATAAATTCTATACCGGCTGTGACTTTGATGGCATTGCCGGAAAACATATTTTAATCGACAGCGGTGCATTTGGCCTGGATGGATCGGTTGCCCTTCTGAAAAAAGCAGCCAGTCAGAAATTCGTATTGTCGAACCCATAAAAATATGATATACTCCTTTTTGCTGTCACTCCCATACTGACGCAGAAGGGAGGTGTAGCCATATGTCAACACTGTTTTCGTTTGTCATATCAGTTGCCGCTAGTGTGGTTGCTTATTACATATGTAAGTGGTTGGATAACGACAAGAATGACAGCAACAAATAAATAAGCACAGAATCAAAAAAGAGCATCCAATATCTCGGCAGGTTTGGATGCTCTTTCTGTGTAGTCACACAACACTGTTTTCTTATCCGGCACGTTCTGCGCCTGACAATATTATAATATGCAGTACATAAAAAATCAATACCTGATTTTTAATTTTTCCATATGCAGCCAACCATACTATTCTTCAACATATGTTATTTGCTGGGGTAGCATCTTTTGCATTTTGTAAAATATCATTTTCCCCAAATTCTCTAGTGATCCTAAAAGCAGAAAATATCAATTTATACGAAAAAAGCACTTCCCCAAAGCTCATGCGTCTTCAAAAAAGTACTTTCAAGTGCGCGATCAGGGGTTCGAACCCTGGACACCCTGATTAAGAGTCAGGTGCTCTACCAGCTGAGCTAATCGCGCTTATTTATTTTTCTTTTGTCGTATCTCTCAACGACAAGGAGTATTATATATCATGTATCGAAAAAAGTCAATACTTTTTTTCAAATTTTTTTAATTTTTTTATTTTCCCGATTTTCCCCCTAAAATAAAGGCATTTCCCCCATCGCTGACGATGAGGGAAATCTTTTTTAACGACGATATTCTCTTGTAAAATATAAATATTCCTGATATACCCCCTGTTTATTATAACTTCCAGTGGAATATCTCACTTCTTTATCACTCTCATTCAGTGATTTTTCAAATACATCTGCAAATCCCACAGTAGTTTCTTTCTTATCTGACTGTTCATTTCTCTGCCGGTTATTTGAATAAGTTAATTTATTTACCTGAGAAACCGTTGGTACTGAGTAAACCTGATTATATCCATATACTGCTTTAATCTCCTCCTTGAGTACGCACACATTGTTATTCACAATGTAATGGTTGCATTGTTTAACAGTAGCAACTTTACATATATTATATCGTCATCTATCTGAATATTTTTATATTAAATCTTATTTTTTAGAATTTATTTCACTCATCCTATCCAAAGCTTACACCAGAAGATAAATTTGTCAGATATCTAAAAAATTTCTCCTGTTCCTCCGGAGTCTCCAAATATTGAATCGTATAATTCTGCTGGCGGCATGGAATAATCTCAACATTACAAGCCCTGTTTTTGTATACAGTCAGCTGTACCATAACTGAATACTTATCTTCTCCATTGAACCAGAAATCGCCCAGACTATACAAAATCGGAACATCCCCTATAAATTCCATTCCCTGGACTACATGAGGATGTCCGCCTATGATTGCACTGACTCCACATTCTACCAATTCTTCCGCAATATTATGCTGATACTGCCGGAAGTATTCACTGTCTTCCGTTCCCCAGTGAAGATATGCAATAAGGAAATCACATTGTGAAGAAGCTTCTCTGACAACCTCTTTTAACCGGGTATCATCATACATCCAGAACACCCCCGGTTGTGTATCCGTTGCCTGCGGTGTAATTATATTCTTCTCTGCCCTCGAAGCTGCCACAAATCCGATTTTTATTCCATTTATTTCATAATATTCCACTTTTTCTGCCTGCTCACTATCCATTCCGCCCCCTACATGGCGGATTCCATTTTCATCCAGTAACGCAAGCGTATCCACAAATGCATCATATCCATAATCATATATATGATTATTGGCCAGTGAAACAATATCGACACCCATTTGCTTCAAAATTTCCATTCTGGACGGATTTGCGCGAAATGTATAATATTTATTAAGCTTACTTCCCCTGCCGCTAATCGTATATTCATGATTCAGCATAAAAATATCCGCCTCATGCATCCTGCTCAGCAGATAGGGTGACATACATGCCTCAAGATTCTGTCCCACTTCATCATAATGATCCAGTACAAATCCATCCTCCTCCAGACATATATCTCCTGCAAAAAGAACGGTTGCCGATGAACCGCTTTCTGTATCAGGTTTTGGCTCCGATTTCGGCGCTGTACTCTCTTCCGTTTCTGATCCTTCCTCTGTTTTCGATTTTGTTTCTTCGTTTTCTTCTGCTTCCAGCTCTTTTTCCCCCATATTTTCCTTTGCTGCTGCTTCCACAGCTTCTGATGTTTCCTCGGCTGTTGTTATTTCTCCGGTAGTAGTTTCTTCAACTGTAGTTTTCACTTCTGTCTCTGCTGCCTGTCTGGCATTTACCTTCGCTATCTGGATATCCGTACTGTTCTTTGCACATCCGCCCAGTACAATTTGTATTCCCAGCAGAGCTGCACATATGGGTACCATTTTCTTACTTATCTTCTTCATCCCTTACTAATCTTCTCTTTCTATATGCCATTTTTTTGATATTGTAGCCAAAAGTATTTTACCACAAAATAATTCTTTTACAATTTTTTCTTGTTCTTTTTACCTTTATATGTTAATTTAAATGCACTGGCAAAGGCGCTTCTATGAAAATAGGTGTGCCTTTTTTGTATAATAAAAGATATACTTATCTGCTCCGCACAAATTTTCAACAGAAAGAATAGCACTATAGAAAACCGCCGAAGTCTCTATGTCAGACTCTGGCGGTTTACTCTTTTTTTTACTATTACAACAACACCTGTTATAATTACAATTACACTCTCCATTTTCAGGATATCGTTTTCTGTACAGACTGCTGTCAGAAAAAATGCAATTATAACCACTATATTTATGCCAAGCTGCCACACAAACTGCACCCTGCCAGTTTTCATCTTTTTTATGCTGTTCATCTTCTGCCAGAGCATATCTCCTGCTTTCACAAGTCCCATCTGGACAAAATATACACCTGCAACATTTAAAAATAATAAAAACAGTGCGACAACCTTTTGTGCTATTCCAGCATCTGCCGGCAGGATTTCCCCAAGAAAATATCCTGCAAGAAAGCCTGCCAGTATGCATGATACCACTGCTGCTACCCAAAAAATTATTTTTCCTGACTTTTTATTCAT
>ENA-UPXC01004502-UPXC01004502.1-human-gut-metagenome-genome-assembly--contig:-NODE-4502-length-12600-cov-5.173840_pt1 | contig 12600 bp, 8 predicted proteins | sample MGYA00250047_ERZ773371 | MGnify/ENA primary metagenome ERZ773371 (study PRJEB29103, sample SAMN06111975) | human gut metagenome | biome: human gut; feature: ankylosing spondylitis patient; material... | reverse complement strand
GAAAAGACAATCTACTCTCTACTGAAAAAAACAATCGGTATTGAGAACGGTAACTTTTTCCCGACTGCCGGTGCTGCTGTTCCCGATGAGATTAATGAATTCGTTCATTCGGTAGGAATCAATATGGTGGTAGGATATGGACTGACGGAATCTACGGCTACTGTATCTTGTACACTGCCGGTTGGCTATGATATCGGTTCGGTAGGTGTTGTACTGCCGGGGATTGAAGTGAAAATCGGTGAAGACAATGAAATCCTGCTTCGGGGTAAGACGATCACAAAAGGCTATTACAAAAAAGCGGAAGCCACAGCTGCCGCTATTGAGCCGGATGGCTGGTTCCATACAGGTGATGCCGGTTACTTTAAAAATGGACAGCTTTTCCTGACGGAACGTATTAAAGATTTATTCAAAACATCAAACGGCAAATACGTCGCTCCGCAAGCTTTGGAAACGAAGTTGGTCATTGACCGTTATATCGACCAGATTGCCATTATCGCCGATCAACGTAAGTTTGTCTCGGCTCTGATTGTTCCTGTATATGGATTTGTGAAAGAGTATGCCAAAGAAAAGGGTATTGAATATAAGGATATGACGGAACTGTTGCAGCATCCGAAGATTGTAGGATTGTTCCGTGCCCGGATCGATACACTTCAGCAACAATTTGCGCACTATGAACAAATCAAACGTTTCACTTTACTGCCTGAGCCATTCAGCATGGAACGTGGAGAATTGACTAATACACTGAAACTGAAACGGGCGGTGGTTGCCAAGAATTATAGTGAGCAGATAGAGAAGATGTACGAAGAAAGTGAGAAATAGGCGATAAGCGGTTTATCGTTAAAAATGAAACGATAAACCGTAAATGATAAATCGGAAACAATAAAGAGTGTATTGGAGCTCTCTTTAAAAGTATTACCCCTGTTACAGTTCAATTTGTAACAGGGGTAAACTTTGTGTTTAGGGGGGGCTTTGACACCTGCTAATTATTTATGGCCGGCTCGTTTCTTTTTAGTATCCGAAAATCTGTTCTTGGGTCAATTCTTCAATAGGACCTACAGCTTTCAATTTATCCAGCTCCAAATCTTTCTTATCTCCCAGGATGCAATAAACATACGTACGTCCTTTTACCCATTGCTTTTGGAAATCGACAATATCTTTTAGCGACATGTTCTGTATGTCGTTGTAGAGCTTGATGCGCGGGTCTACGTTTTGCCCTAAATCTTGTGCATTGATATAACTCCAGATAATGTCACCTTTGATGATACGTTCGGTGCGCAGACGGTTGGTTAATCCATCTTTAGCCAGTTTGAAAGCAGCTTCGGATTCCGGCATATTATTGATGATGTCATTAAATGTAGTGACGGCATCAATCATTTTGTCGTTTTGCGTGGCAATCTGTGTACGTAGTACATAGGGATACTTCAAGTAGCTCGGCGGCATTATGCTAGCCCAGGCGGAATAAGCCAATCCACGTGTTTCACGCATTTCCTGGAAGACGATAGAGTTCATGCCCCCTCCGAAGTATTCATCATATAATGCGCGGATAGGTTCAATGGCAGGATCATACTTCTTATCGAGATTGGATATCTGTGCCATGTATATTTGCTTGGCGTCATAAGGAGCTACTAGAACTTTAGTAACGGGAGTTTCGAGATAAGCATACTCGTTTCCGGCAGGAATATCCTTCAGGACTGCCGGAACCTGATGATATTGGTTGATGGTAGCCAGTAAATCTTTGCTGCTGCTTGGGCCGTAGTATAAAATACGGTGCTTGTAGCTGTTCTGATTGTGAATCCGGTCTACCAGTTCCTGTGGATTCATATTTGTCAGTTCCGCCTCCGTCAGAAGATTGGTGGCAGGGGATTTGGGACCGTACATGGCAAAGCTCATCAAACGGGAGAAGTTCTGTCCCTGATTCAGTTTGGCGTCCGAACGGGCTTTCAGTATATCGCTGGTCATATTAGTATAGGCTTCCTTATTAACCTGCGCATCTGCCAGTAGCTTTTCGAATAATTGTACGGCAGCAGGCATATTCTCATTCAGTCCGGAAAGTACGACATACGTGCGTTCGTTACCCGGAGAAACATAGAAAGTACAAGCCAGGCGATAGAATTCACTTTTCAGTTCTTCCGGTGTCATGTCCGAAGTACCGAGATATTCGAGATAATCGAATGCTGTTCCCAAAGCTTTGTCATGGTTGTTTCCCATATCAAAGACATAAATCAATTGGAACAGGTCATTGGCTACATTCTGTTTGTAAAGAACCGGAATATCCGATTTTGCCTTTAATTGGCTCATATCCTTTTGATAATCGAGAAACACTGGTTCAATCGGTTTGACTGCGCTTTCCTGTACCTCCACAAGGAACGGGCTGGCTACATCACGATTGGTTATGATAGGAGTAATCTCCGGTTTCGTCATCTTCTTTTCGTTCGGGTCTTTTCCTTGCTTTTTGTAGATAACGGCATAATTATCTTCTTTCAGGTATTTGTTGGCGAACGCTACGATGTCTTCTTTGGTCAGTTTGGCCATACGGTCGATGGCAGTAACTTCATTTTTCCAGTCTGTGCCGTTAATAAATGAGTTGACAAACATATCGGCACGTCCTTCGTTGCTTTCCATGTTTTGCAGTTCACCGAGCTTGAAATTGTTGATGTTCGCTTCCAGCATTTTCTCGTCGAACTCTCCGGCACGGAGCTTCTTGATTTCGCTGAGTAGCAAGTCTTTTACCTCTTCCAGTGTTTGTCCTTGTTTAGGAAGTCCTCCTAGCAGCAATGCAGAGTAATCTGCCAGTCCCATCGGGTAACCGTAACTATTCAAGACCTTCTGTTGCTGGTTCAGGTCAAGGTCGATAAGTCCTGCCTTTCCATTGTATAATACTTGCGAAACGACTTGCAGGATTTCAAAATCCTTGTCGGATACACCGGGGAATCTCCAAGCCAATGCGACGCTTTCGGCATCCGGACCTAACACCTCTTTTACAACAGGTTGCGTGATTGGCGCCTCTTTCGGAAGGTCCAGTTTCGGGAGTTCCGGATTGGGTTTCAATCCACCAAAATATTTATCGATTAATGCAATTGTTGCATCCGGGTCTAAATCGCCAGACATACAGATTGCCATATTGTTGGGCACATACCATTGTTTATAGTAGTTCTTGATATTCGTGATAGAAGGATTCTTTAGGTTCTCCTGTGTACCTAACACAGTCTGCGTTCCATAAGGATGCTTGGGAAAAAGAGAAGAAAAAATAGCTTCCTGTACTTTGCTGTTGTCACGGGTGAGTGACATGTTTTTCTCTTCATATACAGCTTCCAATTCAGTATGGAAACCACGAATTACATTGTTTTCAAAACGATCTGCCTGAATCTTCGCCCAGTTTTCTATCTGGTTGGAAGGAATGTCTTCCTGATAGACCGTCTGGTCATACCAGGTATAAGCATTGCTGCCGGTAGATCCGATGGCTGCCATTAATTTGTCATATTCATTAGGGATAGCATACTTGGAAGCTTCGTAAGAAAGGCTGTCGATGGTGTGGTAGATCGCCTTACGTTCCGCTTCATTCGTAGTCTTACGATAAATTTCGAACTGTTGTTCGATTGCATCCAGCAGAGGCTTTTCGGCCGCGTAGTCTTTTGTGCCAAACTTGTCGGTGCCTTTAAACATGAGATGTTCGAAATAATGGGCAAGTCCCGTCGTTTCTGCCGGGTCATTCTTCCCGCCCACTCTTACTGCGATAAATGTTTGTATGCGCGGAGTTTCCTTGTTTACGGTGAGGTAAACCTTTAGTCCGTTGTCCAGTGTGTAAATGCGGGCTTTTAGCGGGTCATTGGGCACTGTTTCGTAGCTATACTTCTTTTGTGAGCTACAGCTGCAAATCACTAATGCCAGGAAGAGTGACAAGCAAGAAAGTTTCAATCGTTTGTTCATAATATGACAACATTTTAATAACAAAAACAAAGGTAGCAGAATTTTGCTTATCTTTGTCCCCGATATCTGAAATTTGTAAATAATAAAATTGTAAATCAAATGATTACTATTGAACAACTTAAAGACGTGAAAGAGCGCACTGATGCGCTGAGGAGGTATCTTTGACATCGACGGGAAGAAAATTCAAGTCGAAGAAGAGCAATTAAGAACACAAGCTCCGGGATTCTGGGATGACCAGAAGAGAGCCGAAGCTCAAATGAAACTGGTGAAAGACCTGCAAAAGTGGATTGAGGGTTACAACGAACTCAAAACGCTGGCAGACGAACTCGAACTGGCATTTGATTTCTATAAAGAAGAACTGGTGACTGAGGAAGATGTAGATGCTGCTTATGCAAAAGCCAGTGAGGCGGTAGAGGCACTCGAACTCAAAAATATGCTTCGTGATGAAGCCGACCAGATGGATTGTGTGCTGAAAATCAATTCAGGTGCCGGTGGTACGGAAAGTCAGGACTGGGCTTCCATGCTGATGCGTATGTATCTGCGTTATGCCGAGACGAATGGTTATAAAGCTACCATTGCCAACCTTCAGGAAGGGGATGAAGCCGGAATCAAGACCTGTACTATCAATATCGAAGGTGACTTTGCTTATGGTTATTTGAAAGGAGAGAACGGTGTGCACCGTTTGGTTCGTGTTTCTCCCTACAATGCGCAGGGTAAACGTATGACCTCTTTTGCTTCTGTGTTTGTTACTCCGTTGGTAGATGACAGTATTGAAGTTAATATTTTGCCTGCCAATATCTCTTGGGATACGTTCCGAAGCGGTGGTGCCGGTGGACAGAATGTGAATAAGGTGGAGTCCGGTGTCCGTTTGCGTTATCAGTATAAAGACCCTTATACCGGTGAGGAAGAAGAAATCCTGATTGAAAATACCGAAACCCGTTCTCAGCTGGACAATCGTGAAAACGCTATGCGTCTGTTGCGTTCTATGTTGTATGATATGGAATTACAAAGACGGATGGCAGAACAACAGAAGATCGAGAGTAATAAGAAAAAAATTGAGTGGGGTTCACAAATCAGGAGTTACGTTTTCGATGACCGCCGGGTAAAAGATCACCGGACTAATTTTCAGACCTCCGATGTCGGCGGAGTCATGGATGGTAAAATCGACGGTTTCATAAAAGCCTACCTGATGGAATTCGGAGGTGTCGAATAAATTAGCCTAAGATGTTAGATTTTTCAAACAGTAAAATTCTGATTGTCGGAGATGTCATGCTGGATAAATATTATTTCGACAAAGTAGACCGTATCTCTCCGGAAGCTCCGGTCCCCATCGTCAACATTCAAAAAGAAGAATCCCGGTTGGGAGGTGCTTCGAATGTCGCCAACAACATTGTCAGTCTGGGAGGACATAGTTTATTATGTGGTGTTATCGGCCATGATCTTTTCGGTAAAGAAATCGAACGGATCAGCCGCCACAAAAATATCGACACCTTTCTGTTGAAAACTTCCTCCCCGACAATCACCAAAGCACGGATTATCGGCGGAAAACAGCAAATCGTCCGGGTAGACTATGAAGATAAAAGCGAATTGAATGCGGACAATAAAAAGCTATTCCGGGACACGATCAGCCGGATTTTACCGGAATACGATATCCTGGTGATCTCAGATTACGGCAAGGGCTTGATATCCGAAGATTTATGCCGTTATCTGATTAAGTTAGCTCACAAATACGATAAAAAAGTCATTATCGATCCCAAAGGGAAAAACTGGGAGAAATATTCAGGCGCCGATATCGTCACTCCCAACGTTAAAGAGCTGAGTGATATCGTCGGTTATACGGTACCCAATACCGACCGGGCCATTGAAAAAGCAGCCCGGGAAGCGATTACGAACAATCACCTGACCGCCTTACTAGTCACCCGCAGTGATAAAGGCATGAGCCTGATCGGTCCCATTCCCCCCATTCATATCCCGACCCATTCCGAAGAAGTTTTCGACGTCAGTGGTGCAGGAGATACTGCCGTAGCGACACTCGGACTTTGCCTGGCGGCAGGTTTTGAAATCAGCGAAGCGATGAGAACAGCCAATATTGCAGCAGGTATCGTCGTGAAGAAAGTCGGTACAGCTACGCTTACCATCGAAGAATTAGTACAACAAAAATAAAAAATCCTGTTCCCTGCCGAAACGAATATTTTCAGAAAGGGAACAGGCTTTTTTACTTACCGCTACACATACCGATAAAGTACTGATGAAATGCGGCATTTCCGGTCAACTCCGGATGAACAGAAGTCGCCAGCATATTCTTTTCGCGGGCAGCGACGACATGTCTTTCCACTTCACACAATACTTTTACTCGTTCTCCTGTACGGACAATATAAGGAGCCCGGATAAATACCAGCGGAATCTGTTCATCGCTTACCTCCGGAATCACCACCTGAGTATCGAAACTATCGATTTGCGTACCGTAAGCATTCCGTCTGACCGTGATATCCATCATTCCCAAATGCACAACCGGATCCTGATCCAACTCCTTTGCCAACAGGATCATGCCTGCACACGTACCCCAAACCGGCATCCCCTGCTGAATTTTTTCACGGAACGGTTCCATCATTCCGGTCCTGTTTAGTAATTTTCCCATGGTAGTACTCTCCCCTCCGGGTAAAATAATACCATCGATCTCGGCCAATTGTTCCGTATAGCGGACAACGACAGCTTCCTGCCCCAATTGTTCGATGTGTCGCTGGTGTTCGATGACAGCACCCTGAAAACCCAAAATTCCTATTTTCATGTAAAAAGTTACTGAGTTTAAATGGATATATCGGATTTACCAACCTCTCTCAGCATATTTATTCTCCAATGTTTTAATCTCGAGTCCTGACATAGCCTCTCCGAGGTTTTCCGACAGTTCTGCCAATTTCACCGGATCGTTATAATAGGTAACAGCCTGAACAATAGCTCTTGCCCGTTTTGCCGGATCACCGGATTTGAAGATTCCGGAACCTACGAATACCCCTTCGGAGCCCAACTGCATCATCAAGGCAGCGTCGGCAGGAGTGGCGATACCACCGGCAGCAAAATTCACGACAGGTAATTTCCCATTTTCGTGTACATATTTCACTAATTCATAAGGAGCTCCGAATTCTTTTGCCAGACTCATCAATTCTTCCATTCCGGCATTTTTCACCCGCCGCATATCATCGTTGATCTGGCGCATATGAGTCACCGCTTCAACGACATTTCCGGTTCCAGCTTCTCCCTTGGTACGAATCATAGCAGCCCCTTCACCGATACGCCGTAAAGCTTCACCCAAATTACGTGCTCCACATACGAACGGCACTTTGAAGGCTGTTTTATCTACATGATAAAGTTCGTCGGCAGGCGTCAATACTTCACTTTCATCGATAAAGTCGATACCGATGGCTTCCAATATCTGAGCTTCCACAAAATGACCGATTCTCACTTTGGCCATCACCGGAATAGAAACAGCTTTCTGAATGGCTTTGATCATCTGCGGATCGGACATCCGGGCAACTCCACCGTCACGACGGATATCTGCCGGTACTCTCTCTAATGCCATTACGGCACAAGCTCCTGCTGCCTCAGCAATTTTTGCCTGCTCTGCATTAGTCACATCCATGATCACTCCACCTTTCAACATCTGTGCAAGGTTTTTGTTTAATTCATATTTTCCCATAATTGTAGGTTATAAACAGTTTTAATAAAATATTATTTGAATCACTCAAATTCATTCAAAACCATAAATGGTCGTTTTCCGATAAATTTCTCCCGGCACTAAAAGTGTAGACGGAAACTCAGGATGATTGGGAGAATCGGGCCAGAACTGAGCTTCCAGAGCTACTCCGGCATAAGGTCCGTATTGTTTACCATCCTTAGCCTGCTTTACATTCAGAAATTTTCCCGTGTACACTTGCACTCCCGGATAATCGGAACATACATAAAGTTTTATACCTGTCTGATCATCAAAAAGTTCTGCCATTCGAATCAGTTTCCCGGAATTGTTGAATACAAAACAGTCGTCCAGTCCTCCCTGGTTTCCGATCACACCTTGTAAAGATGCCGGCGAAGTGAAATCATAATCTCCGGTAGCCGTAACAAAAGTCCCGTCCGGAATCAAATCGTCGGTCTTTAAATAGCGGTCGGTATATAATTTCAGGGTATGTCGTTTAATATCGGCAGCCTCCGGATTCAGGTTAAAATAAGGATGGTGAGTCAGATTGACAAAACATTTTTTATCGGTAACAGCTTCATAATCGATTCGTAAAGCTTTCTCCTGCAGCGAAAACCCGACTTTCACCTGTAGTGTTCCCGGATAGGCTTCTTCGCCGTCGGGACTGCAATAAGTCAACGTCAGCGAATCTGTACCGGCTTGTCCGACGTTCCAGATCTTTTTATCGAAACCACACAATCCTCCATGCAGATGGTTTTCACCATTATTTATCGCCAACTGATATTTTACACCGTCGATCTCAAATCTTCCCCGGGCAATCCGATTCCCATAACGTCCGATTATCGCTCCCAGATAAGCTCCGCTAGCAATATATTCCGGCGATTCGTAATCTTCGGCCTTTTCCATACCCAGCAACACATCTACAACCTTTCCCTGCAAATCTTTCGTCAGCATGCGGGTTAAAGTTGCCCCTAAAGTAGAAATATGTACTTCGAGGTGCGTATTTTTCAATATATAGATCTGTGGTTTCATACGTAAATACTTCTATTTATTCCAATTACTCTACCAATCCCTTACACTTTAAAACAAAAAATAACTAATTTCTTACTAACTGTTCGCAAAGATATTAATTTCCTTTAATAAAAAAGAGAAAAATCACCATCAATAATGAAAAGATATAGCGTGTATATCTTACCATTCTTTGAAGATTCACAATAGAAGTGCAATTCTCCGTCGGCATGCCGACGGAGAATAGAGTCAACAGGCAATACAAAAAAAGGGGACCGAAGTCCCCAGGAACAATTACTTTTGTATTGCAATGTATAAACAACTGTCCCGCGAGCAAAGATACGCAATCTATCTGGGAATTCAAGAAGGCAAAAGCCAGAAAGCCATTGCTCGGCAAAACAACATCCATCCCTCCACCGTCAATCGCGAGGTGAGGCGCAACAGCACGAAGCGCGGCGAGTATCAATGGCAACACGCGCAGAAGTTATCTGATGAGCGTCGTGAACGTCTTCCCGGCAACCATGCCGTCCGTCCCGATGTGATGAAGGAAGCCTTACGGCTTCTGGTAAGCGAGGATTGGTCACCCAAACAGATATCCGGGTGGCTGTCGCACAAAGGCATGACCGTCTCCCATGAAACGATTTACCGCCGCATCCGGGCGGATGTGAGCGGAGAACTGGTATCCCACTGCCGTCACAGGATGAAATACAGGCATCATGTAAAGCGCCCCCGCACAACCAAGGTGCGCAACATACCGCAACGCATCAGCATCCATGAGCGTCCGGAAGAAGCTGACGGAAAAAGGTTCGGGGACTGGGAGATGGACTTGATTGTTGGCAAGGGGCAAAAGGGCGCCATACTTACTTTATGCGAGCGGAGCGTAAACTACATGATGATGGGGAGGCTGCCGCAAGGAAAGAAGCCGGAGGCGGTTGCAGAGGCAGTGATAAGGATGCTGATGCCGTTTAAAGAACACGTCCTCACGATAACCACTGACAACGGTGGGGAATTCCGCTGCCATAGAAAGATTGCAGAAAGGCTCGCGACCACTGTCTACTTTGCCGATTCATACGCTTCCTGGCAGAAAGGTGCCATTGAGAAGACAAACAAACTTATCAGACAATATATCCCAAAAGGAACTGATTTCAGACTGCTTACGGATGAATTCATCAGGAATGTACAATATAAGATTAATAGAAGACCAAGGGAAAAATTGAATTTTTATACACCAAAGGAGTGTTTTTTCAAACTTTTTGCATAAAATTGCACTGGCTTGTTGACTCTACAGCCCTGATTCTTAACAGTTCAAGTTGTGCTACTAAAAAAAATGTTATATTTTTGTCCGAATATTTGCGTGCAGAGCATATAGAGCAGAACACAACTAACAATAAATATGAACACACTAGAATTAGAACATAGATTTGAAGAAATCTATGGGAAACGAGCGGAGCATACCTACTTTGCTCCGGGCCGGGTGAACCTTATCGGGGAACACACGGATTACAACGGAGGGCTGGTCTTTCCCTGTGCGTTGAGCTTCGGGACCTATCTTTTGATAGCGAAGCGTGAAGACCGTCAAAATCGTTTTTCGAGTGTAAATATGGATCGTTCTTACACCGCTAATGCAAACGCTTTCGAAGACAAACCTACCGCCTGGATCAAGTATCCGATCGGCGTGATGAAAGAATTTGCAGAACGGGGCTCCGACGTATGGGGGTACGATCTTTTGTACTATGGAAACATTCCGAATGGAGCAGGTCTTTCTTCCTCAGCTTCTATCGAGGTAGTCACAGCAGTGATGCTGAACGATGTCACGAAGGTACACCTCGATATGACCGAGCTGGTCAAAATTTCGCAAAAAGCTGAAAACGATTACGTCGGGGTCAACTGTGGAATTATGGATCAGTTTGCTGTCGGCATGGGCAAAGCCAATCACGCGATCGCTCTGGATTGTGCCAGCCTGAAATACGAGTATGTCCCTTTACATATGGAAGGATATAAGCTCGTCATCGCCAATACCAATAAAAAAAGAGGATTAGCAGATTCTAAGTACAACGAACGGAGAAGCGAATGTGAACAGGCGGTCGCTTCTATTTCAAGCCGGCATCCGATCACTTTCCTCTGTGAATTGACGCCCACCGAATTCGGGCAGTATTGTACTTCGATTTCCGACCCGATCGTTTACCGCAGAGCAAAACATGCTGTGCACGAGCATGCCAGAGTCAAACAAGCCATCGATGCCTTAAAAGCAGGTAAACTGACAACGTTCGGGCAATTGATGAATGCCTCCCACCGATCGCTGAAAGACGACTACGAAGTGACAGGGATCGAATTAGATACCCTGGCTGAAGAAGGTCAGCAGCTGGAAGGAGTTTTAGGATCACGGATGACCGGTGCCGGCTTCGGTGGCTGTACCGTAACGCTGATTCAAGAAGAACAGGTCGATCGTTATATCCGGGAAGTAGGGAAAATCTACAAGGACAAAACCCATCTGGAAGCCACATTTTATATCGCCGACATCGGTGAAGGAGCACGTAAATTAAATTAATAATCACATAAAATTTTATTATGAATCCAAGTTTTCATATAATTGATTTCGTAATCGTCGGAATATACGCGATTCTACTAGTGGGTGTAGGTCTGTGGGTATCACGGACTAAAAAAGGACACACCAAAACTGCCGAGGACTACTTCCTGGCCAGTAAAGCATTGCCTTGGTGGGCTATCGGTTCTTCTCTGATTGCCGCCAACATCTCAGCAGAGCAATTTATCGGTATGTCCGGTTCAGGTTTTGCCGGAGGTCTGGCTATTGCTTCCTATGAATTTATGGCAGCTCTGACCTTGATTATCGTTGGAAAATTCTTCCTGCCGATTTTTATCAAACAAGGGATTTACACGATTCCGGAATTTGTGGAAAAACGGTTTTCGACCAATCTGAAAACCATTCTGGCTGTATTCTGGATCGCTCTCTTTGTTTTTGTCAACCTGACTTCTGTATTATTCCTGGGTGGTAAAGCCATCGACACGATTGTAGGTGTTGGAGATGGCAGTATGATCGTTCCGGCTATTATCGCGCTGGCTATTTTTGCAGCAGCTTACTCATTATATGGCGGATTATCGGCTGTAGCCTGGACAGATGTCATTCAGGTTGCCCTGCTAGTCATCGGTGGTATTATTACAACCTTAATCGCCTTGCATTACGTCACTCCCGACGGAGGAATCCTGAATGGAATCTCTCACATCGCCGATGCTGCCAGTGATAAATTCGATATGGTACTCTCCCGCGATAACAAGGAGTTCAACAATCTTCCGGGTATCTATGTATTGATCGGTGGACTGTGGGTAGCCAACCTATACTACTGGGGCTTCAACCAGTACATCATCCAACGTACCCTGGCAGCCAAATCACTGACAGAAGCACAACGGGGTATCGCCTTTGCAGCCTTCCTGAAAATGTTGATTCCTTTCATCGTAGTTATTCCGGGAATCGTTGCCTGGGTAATGTATTCCGAAGACCTGTACGGCGCCAGAAGTGCTTTCGAAATTGCAGGTTCTACCGCATTGAACAATGACAATGCTTATCCCTGGCTGATCAGTACCTTCATTCCCGTCGGTGTGAAAGGCCTGGTACTAGCCGCCTTAGCTGCAGCGATCGTTTCTTCGCTGGCTTCTATGCTGAATTCAACTTCCACCATTTTTACGATGGATATCTATAAACCATATATCAATCGCGAAGCTTCGCAAACAAAACTGGTCAACGTAGGCCGTTTAACAGCCGGTATCGCCTTGATCATAGCCGTATGTCTGGCCCCGCTATTGGGAGGTATCGATCAGATGTTCCAATACATTCAGGAGTATACCGGTTTGGTAAGCCCGGGTATTTTGGCTGTATTCTTAATGGGATTGTTCTGGAAGAAAGCAACGAACAAAGGAGCGATCTGGGGTGTACTTTGTTCCATTCCAATCGCTCTGATCTT
>ENA-UPXC01004499-UPXC01004499.1-human-gut-metagenome-genome-assembly--contig:-NODE-4499-length-12604-cov-88.876028_pt1 | contig 12604 bp, 17 predicted proteins | sample MGYA00250047_ERZ773371 | MGnify/ENA primary metagenome ERZ773371 (study PRJEB29103, sample SAMN06111975) | human gut metagenome | biome: human gut; feature: ankylosing spondylitis patient; material... | reverse complement strand
CTAAAAATGACAACGTAGCCAGGCGTCTCACAACCGGGCATAATTTTAGCACTCTATATACTAGAGTGCTATGGGGGTTAGTCTGCTCTGTTTATAACAAATCTTTCATGAACCACTTTTTAACTTCCGGTGGCAACATATCGTGTACCTCTTTTTTCAACTGGCTGATACCTGCCAACAAGTCTTGCAATCTCTTTTCTGTCTCTTCAAGTTCAAATTCAATAGTTCTTAATTTCTTTTCCATATTTTCAACTTCCTTTCTTCTATCTGTATCCATTATACACTATCCATATATAAAATACAACTTTTTTCTTGCATTTTCTTTTTATAAGGGTTATAGTTTAATTAAGGAGGCGATTATATGGTATTTACTCGTAGAACATTCGAGTGTAGGTGTATTAATGATTTTTACGTTAACATACGCAACGAGAGTGTAAAGGTGGCAACGGCCGGAGAGTTTATGGAGGGATACTACTCAAAAAACGATGGCGTGCCATGTTTTAAGGTATGGTGTGGGGAGTACTCTATAACTCTATATGATGATGAGTTTAACCACTATTTTAGAATATTTGGAGGGTTTAAGAATGGCTAGAGACATATACAGAAATAGACTAAACGAACTAAGAGAACTTAAGCAGGCACGTAGCCAGGAAATGTTCGCTGAGACAATTAAACAAATGGCTACGCAAGTGAATCAACGATTATATAGACTAGAAAAAGCCGGGCGAGATAAAGACACGGCCTATCGTTATGCTAAGAAAGAAACGGGGAAAGATAAGCCACGCTATACAACGAATATTAACAAGCTAAAGGAAATGAGCATCCAGGAGCTTTATGATTTAGGCGTGCAGCTTAATAATAAGCTAGTTAGTAGGACAAGTACAATTCCTGGACAAAGGGCTATTGAGGACAAGAGACTTGAAATGGCAGCTGAAACACTAAGTTCAGCGCCAGGCATGAAACATGCAGTGACGAAAGACGAGCTTAAGGCTTTTATTGATGCAGGAGGTGGAGAGTTGCTTAATAGCAAGTATTTAGATAGTTATCAAATTATAGAAGACTGGAAAGAATATACAAAGCCTGGGGGTGTAACTGATAAAGAGTTTATAGATGCTTTTAAGAAGTACGAGGATAAAGTCGTCGACTATGGAGACGTATTACGTAGTCTTGACAATCTAGTAGATTCGAGGCGTGAAGACAATGATTAATTGCTATGTTAAGACAATAACCGGGTATGAATGGCGCAAAGCCTATTCTCCCGCTGAATATCACGCGCAGGAAAAGAAGTATACAAAGAAATATTGTGAGACCTTTCTTACATTCGATATTGAGACTTCCACGTATGCTTATATCCAGGATACAATGAAAGAACTAACATATCAGTCTTTTATGTACCTATGGCAAATAGGCATAGAAGACGACGTTATCATCGGGCGAACATGGGATGAACTATTGGAGTTCTTGAATAGGGTTTACTTTGAGTTTGGCGATGATAAGAAGATAGTTATATACGTTCATAACCTGGCCTATGAGTGGCAGTTTATGAAGACGTTTTTTGAATGGAAAGACGTGTTTGCAATAGACGACCATGTCGTCTTGAAATGCGCAACGGATAAATTCGAATTCAGATGCTCTTATAAGCTATCTAATATGAATTTAGAGAAGTTCGTCGAGAACACACCAGGCCATTATTTGATTAAGGGGAAAGACGACCTCGACTATAAGAAAGTGAGAACGCCGTCTACACCATTAACGCCTAAAGAGTATGGATACGCATATAATGACGTAGGGGCGTTGTGGCATGCTATAAACCATCTATTAAAAGAAGATACCCTGGAAAGCATACCTATAACGTCCACGGGTTACGTTCGTCGTGAGTGCCGTTTAGCGTGCAGGAATAAAGAAGACAGAAAGACGTTCAAGTCTTCAATCCTGGACATGACAATGTACAATCTATGCATTGATGCGTTTAGGGGTGGAAATACGGCCTCTAATCGTTATCTATGTAATATGATTATAGATAACGTCCATTCATTTGATATAGCCTCTAGCTATCCATATGTCATGATGTCGTGCGAATTTCCTCATGGAAAATTCATGTATACCAGCATTAAGTCAATAGGGGAATTAACTAAGTACAATAAAAAGTTTTGTACACTAGGGCGCTATATATTCAAGAACATAAGGCTTAGGGATATAAACGAGCCAGTGCCTTATTTATCATTTTCTAAGTGCCAAAAAGCAGACAAAAACTCTCTATGCTACAATGGGCGTGTCATGGAAAGTGAATACATCGAAACGGCTTTAACAAATATTGACTTTGACATTGTCAATAGGATGTATGACTACGATGAGTTATATGTATATGACTTCCATTTTGCTAGAAAACGTCTCTTGTCTAAGGAATTAAGAAAAACGATTATGAAATACTTTACTGACAAGACGATGTTAAAAGACGTTGAGGGGCAGGAGTATTTCTATTCACGTCAAAAGAATAAGCTTAATGCTATCTATGGCATGTGTGTATCACACATATTGAGGGATACATATAGATATGATTCAATAACACATACTATCAGCATGATAGAGGCCGGCGATGAAGATAGGCAAAAAGAAATGGATAAGTATAATGATAGCTGGAATTCTTTTCTATGTTTCCAGTGGGGCGTGTTCGTTACGGCATATGCTCGTGCTAGGCTACAACAGGCGATCGACATCATAGGAACAGACGTCGTCTATTGTGATACCGATTCTGTCAAGTATATAGGCGACCACGATGTGGAACTCGAGGCATTAAATAGAGAGGTCATCGACAACGAGAAATACGTTGATATACCTTATCACGTTGTAAGAGACGGAGAAAAAGTATATATGGGCGTATGGGATAAAGAAAAAGACTATGAGCGCTTTATCACGCTAGGCGCTAAAAAGTACGCATATGAGCAATACGATAAGAAAGGCAATCTAAAATTGGGCGTTACTGTTTCCGGATTGTCTAAGGAAAATGCACCTAAAGAACTGGAAGAAAAAGGAGGCCTAGAGGCATTCACGATTGGAACTATCTTCCATAATGCCGGCCGTGTAAGTGCTAAGTACGTGGACTGTAACACTCATTACATTACAGTTAACGGGGAAGACATAAAGACCGGCTCTTATGTATCATTGCTGGATACAACGTATACTTTAGGAATCACTGATACAATGCTAAATATAATTAATACTTGTCAAGCATAGTTATATGTGTTATTATATAGACGTCAAGATAAGTTAATAAGGAGGAAAAGAAAATGAGAAATGAAAACACACAAGAAAAAGAAGTTAACGTATTGACAAAACAATTAAAGGGGGTTGCTTTATGGCCTCGATTAGAAGATGGAACTTTCAGTTTTAAACTATTATTAAGTGACATCGATTATGGTGAGTTAGAAAAAGAATTATTGAATATGGATGGAGAATTAATTACAAAGGATATTGCTCATAACAATCAAGATTATATTGGTATTAATGTTAAGACTTCGTATGAATGCCCGGTATTTGATGCTAAAGGTACATTGTTAGAAGATGATAAGTACGAAATCTATCATGGTGCTAAGATTATTGCAAAGGTTCAGTTCAAGGTGCAACCTTACAAAAGAAGAAATTACATTGTCGGGTATTTAAAAGGCGCAGTAGTTATTGAACAAGGGGAAAATTCTAATGAAACAAAATTTGAAGAATTTGAAGACCTGCTCAAAGACGTCACAGCGTTCTAGCATTTACACAAACGTTTACGAGGTTATTGATAGATACTATCCTAACCTCGTTTTTTTCTACTTCCAGGGAGGACGTGGAAAAGGAAAGACATACTCGACATTAAAGGAAAGCCTCAATAGAATCACGCCAGACAATAAGCTTTTCTATGTGAGGCGTACTGACAGACAGATAAAGGCTTGTACTAAAGCTATCTCAAACCCGTTCAAGGCAATCAATAAAAAAGAGAACAAGAACATTATTATGAAGACAACAGAGGACTTATCGCTCATTTTAGATATATCCGATGAGGATAACCCGGAACTACTGGGCTATGGAGGTTCATTGTCTACGTTCGGGAATATGCGAGGGGCTGATTTTAGCGACGTTGGAATTATTTTTTTCGATGAATGGATAAACCTAAGCCCAGTCAACACGCTTAAGGATGAGGCGTACTTATTCTTTAACTTATACGAAACAATCGCACGTAACAGAGAAATGGAGGGCGAAAAGCCACCTCTATGTATTTTCTGTTCAAATGCTGAAACGATAAACGACAATATGATACGTACTCTAAAGTTGTCTAAACCTATCATGGAAATAGCAACCAGCGAGAAAGAATATGGCGTTTATATTGATGAGGATAGGCTATTGTATTATGAGATGCTCCCAAACGATGGGGAATTTGAGAAAAAGAAAAAAGAGACAGCTCTTTATAGACTGACTAAGGGAACGCGATATTTTGATATGGCCGTGGAAAACAACTTTACAAAAGATTTCTTCGGCGATATTAAACGCTATCGTCTTAATGAGTTCAATCCATACGTAGCCTATGAAAACGTGTATTTCTACGTACACAAGGCTGGAGGCTGGCTATATGCAACGTATAGGAAATGCAACTGTCCTCATTATTATGAACGTACCATGAAACAGTTTAAACGTGATTATGGTTATCGTTTCATGCAGGAGGTAGAGGGAGGAACTATACGCTACATGAACTATGACGTGAAAATGGATGTCATTAATATATTTTAGCACTTGACATTATGGAGTGCTAATGCTATTATATCTACGAGGGAGGCGCTGAAAGAATACACCAGCCAGAAGCCGGCGCGCCACGGAGGTATCCGTCAACGTCCCTCGTTTTATTGCAATAAAAAGGAGGATGTTAAAAATGAACCCAAAAGAACAATTACCAGCTCTGGAACCAACTCCGGAACCAACTCCGGAACCAACTCCGGAACCAACTCCGGAACCAACTCTGGAACCAACGCCGGAACCAACGCCGGAACCAACTCCGGGGGAGCCTCAAGATTATGAGGCATTAATTGAAACAGTTAACAAACAAGCCCAGCAGATTACTGACCTTACAGACCAGGTCGGCAACTTGGTGCGAGCGCTGGGAGGAGGACACGCACCGGAAGAAAATTTCTTCACACAACGTTATTCGAGATATCATAGAAAAGGAGGTAAAGAATAATGGCAACAGGAGAATACACACAAGTATATCAAACAGTCAATGCAGTAACACAGCAAGCCTTTGGTCGTGAAGATTTAGCAGTGTATGAAGAAAAAGGCTTGATTTCTTTAGGAGATTATCTTTTCACTTCAAATTCAGTAGAAACATGGTTTAATACCCTTGTAATGCGAATCGGTAAAACAATCATTTCAGCTAGAGACTACAAAGGGAAATTTAATGGCATTCTACGTGACAATATGGAATGGGGAGGAGTTATGCAGAAGATCTCTTTCTTAATGCCAGAGGCCGTAGAAGACCAAAGCTTTGGTTTGAGCGATGGTGCATCGGTTGATATGTACAAGATTTCTAAGCCTAAGTTTATTCAAAAGCTTTTCTACAAAAGCGCGCCTTATCAGTTTGCCATGACTTTCTACAAGCAAGAACAGTTAGACGTGGCATTTACTGGTGCTGCTCAAATGGATGCGTTCTTTAATGGTTTATATACGGCTATTCAAAATAAGTTAGAAGTCGTAAATGAATCTATGGGACGTAACTGTGTAAACAACTATATTGCAGAAGTTGGAGGCGGTACAAGAGAAATTAAGCTTGTAACAATGTACAATACAGAAAAAGGATTGCTAAAAGATGCTCAACTTACACCAGCAACGGCTTTGTTTAGCGATGATTTCTTGCGTTATTGCGTTGCAAAATTCCAGGAATATAGCGACGGGTTCGAGGATATGGGAATCAATTATAACGATGGTTCTATCGAACGACATACGCCTAAAGCTTTCCAACGTATGTACTTATGGACAAGATTTTCTACCGCTTTATCAACTGTCACATTATGGCAAGCGTTCAATAAAGAGTATCTAAACTTTATGGACTATCAAAACATTAATTTCTTCCAGTCTTCTAAGGCAGGAAATCAAAACACTGTTAAAGTCAACCGCGCAAGTGATGAGACTGAAACAACTGTACAGAACATCGTTGGTGTATTATTTGACTACGAGGCTTTAGGTACTTGCCGTGAAAAGGAATGGGCTAGTACAACACCATTCAATAGTGCGGGTGGTTACTATAATACTTTCTGGCATTACAACAAAGCATATTTTAACGATTTAAGCGAAAACTTTATCTTGTTCACATTAAACTAGTAAAGGGGGATACCACATGCAAGTGACACTTTTCAACTTCCAAAAACGCAACAATTCTACAAAACGTCCTAGCAGTGGATCTTCCTTAACTGTAAGATTGAAAGACGGGACATCACTCTATGCTCCGTCTTTTCAACTATCAGGAGTTGATAATATCTATCAATACAACTACTTAAAATGGGATGATAGATACTACTATATAACAGACATTATCGCTACGAATGGCACTTTTGAAATACAATGTGACATTGACGTGCTGGCAACATGGAAAGAGAAAATAGGTTCGACTACGGCGTTTATCATGTATTCTACGAGTGATTTTAACACCGGTTTACCGGATACAAGGCTATCTAGTAATGATGATATTATTATTAACAGTTCAAGCGCTAGTATTTTAAATAATGATGGTTGTTACTTTGTTTCATTTGTAGGAACCTCCAGCAATACCCATTTAATTGTTAAGACACCTGGAGAGTTTAACATTTTATGCTCAAAATTAATGGATGATGATCTTTATGAAAGTTTACTTGTACAAGCAAAGGAGTATTTATCAAAAAAGATTAATAGTGCTAGTGACACTATCATAGATGTACATTATTTACCATTTACCCCAGAACTTGGTGGAAGTATGAACATACTTCTGGGGGGTGGATATAACACGGGAGTAACTGGACACGCGACAGACCACAACACAGCAGATAGCGTATCTATTTCAATACCTTGGAATTTTAACGATTTTAGAAACAGGTCACAATATACGTCTCTTATACTTTATCTTCCTGGATATGGCGCAGTGAATCTAAACGCAGACGACTTTATAGGAAAAGCCAGTATAACAATAAATGTTGCTTTTGACCCATATAGTGGAGGGTTAAGCTATCTTATAGATGGAAAAATAAAATGTGATTGTAACGTAGCAGTGCCTATTCAAGTTGGAACTAGCACGAGCCCTAGTCTTTCTAGTTTAGTTGGTAGTGTTTCCTCTATTGGTGCAGGAGGCTCGATTGGAGGCGCATTCGGGGCTTTAGGTGGCGCATTTGCAAGTGTACTATCTACTATGGAACGTAGCTATGGAAGTGTTGGAAGTAACGGAGGTTCAAATAGCTATGACATAGAAAAGAAAGTAAAACTATATGTGTTATCTCATAACACGAACATAGAGCCGTCAAGTATGGCGAGTGTTCAAGGCAGACCATTAAAAGGCGTTAAAACAATCAGTTCATTATCGGGTTATGTAGAATGTGTTAACGCGAGCGTTCAATGTTCAGCTCCGGAAAATCTAAAGGATAGAATCAATAGTTTTTTGAATGGAGGTGTATATTATGAGTAGTTTTTTTGATACAGTGCAAAGTTTCTTTACGACTAACCCAAAAGAAGTAGAGGGGCTAAACAACACATCGTATATGTATTATGAAGATTTACTATTTAAAAAATTACATTCTTTAATCGTCATAGATGGTTTACCTAATAGTGCCTGGGATAGTGACTTTATGAAAGATGCTTTATTTAGAAATGGGGTTTTTGCAGTATGCAAAACTGAGCTAGGAGTTCTGCCAGTTATACCGACATTAACAGAGCCTAACTATATACAGATGCCTACTAAAATGACGTCCCATAACCATGTATTTTCCGTACCAGAAAAGACAATAGGAATTAATGCAGAACTTGTATATATGGGACGTAACAGAGAATCATTCATGACATTTAATGAACTTGTTACACGATATGCGTTATTGCTGGCGCAGGTCGATGGTTCTATGAATACCACGCTTATGAACTCACGCGTTGCCCATTTCTTCGAGGCGCAAAGCAAGAGCCAGTACAAAACATTACAAAAGGTATACGATGATGTATCAAAAGGAAAGCCACTTGTTGTAAGCTACAACCCTGGTATGAAAGACTTTAGAAGTAACAACACATTCTTGAATGTAAAAAATACTTATATTGGAAATGACCTTATCATTACAAAGAAAGCCATCATGAATGAGTTCTTAACAGAGGTCGGTGTGCCTAATGCCAACACAACAAAAAGGGAACGTTTGAACGAGGCAGAAGTGGATATCAACAGTGGAGAATGTAACATCATGATGACATATGTCATTGATACGCTTAATAGACAGTTTGGTCTAGTTAATGATATGTTCAATCTTAATTTAAGCGCAAAGCTTAACCCTAAAGTATACGATACCATCCAGGGAGGTGCGACAAATGAATCTAATTAACATTACAAGCCTTTATGGATACGACTTCTTATTTGAGAAGATGGAACTTGATAGCAGGTTAGACAGAGATACTGTTATCAATTCAATAATGGACTACAACGGGGAGTTTATCCCCATGTATCCGGAGGGGCTTTTATTTCAAAATAAAATCGGCACTTGGTCGTTACGTATCAAGGACGGAATTACTAGGATGTTGGACGCCCTAACAAGTGAGTATAATCCTATTGAGAATACTGATAGATACGACGAATGGACGGAGACGACTGACAGTGAAAGCGCTGGGACAAATACACAAAATGTTTCACGTGAAACGGGTAATACTAGAAATGAAGACTATACAGAGAATACGGACGATACGACAGAAACATCCGTAAGTGCTTATGATAGTTCGGGATATACGCCAAAGGATAAAACAACTCTTGACAGTTCAAAAACTAATACTGGGGTTGTTACAGATAGTGGAAACGAGAGCGAAAATACCAGTGGTAACAATAGCCGTACTGGAAAGGAAACCAAAACTTATAGTCAGCATTTACATGGTAACATCGGGGTAACATCAAACCAACAAATGATACGTGAGGAGCTTGACTTAAGGAAATTTAACATATATACTTATATTGCAGAGGATTTCTTCGATAACTTTATGATAGGAGTGATAGAATAATGGCAATTAAATGTAAGGTATTTGAGCCGTTGACGGCTGAACATTTTACGAAGAATGTGGAAGAAGTATACAAATCTTTCAAGGTTCAATACGTTTTCCCGGTTTATCTTGGCGATATGCTTTACAGTGGTATCGCGATTTACGATGATACGCAACCGGAACCATCAAGCGAGGAGGTGCAAGAAGATGGCAGACAATATGACACTAGCGCAGATACTGGAAAAACTAAAAAACGTTCGACAAAATAACCATGCTATTGTAAATAGTGTCGACGTTGTAGCTGGTGCAGGAGGATATTACAACTTCCCTCATACAAGGACATATGACAGTGATTTAGGGTTCTTAATTAAAATGTATGAGGAATTGACTAATAAATACGATAACCTGCTTATCAGTTTTGATGAATTTATAGAAATTCTTAATAGCATACTTAATGAAATTGACGTTTCTGTTCTTGAAGAGATAAATAAATTACTTAAAGAAGGAAAAATTTATCTTGATACTGATTATATAGCTGAAAAAAAAGCTTTAAAATTCATCTTTAAGGGGGAATAAAAATGCGTCTATGCGAAATGATAATTACAGACGACGAATATATAATTGACGGAGTAATAAAAAAAGATATAAATGAACAAGAAATAATGATAGGAATGTTAATACAAATTCCCGGATATAAAGGTGGAATTTTCGAGGTAACTGATGAAGAAGCGAGTGACATTGACATTACAATCGGCAGTTTTACTTTAAAAAGAATTATTGAGAATAATGAAATAAATGTTGAAGTCTTTGGGGCTATAGGTGACGGCGTAACTGATGATACGATGGCTATACAGAAAGCTATTGACTACTCTTCCCTAAAAAAAGTAAATATAAAATTTAATCAATCATATTTAACTACTTCACCACTTTATTTAAAAGAAACCTGCTGTCTTTATGGTGGAGTATATAACAACGAATATAAAAAACGTGCATTAATTGTTAATAATACTAGTGATATGTTTGTTATTGATAAAGGGAAAGTTGTTGGTGCCCAATTAGAAAATTTATGTTTTGTTGGTTCTCAAACTTGTATTAAATCTAAGTCTAATAATGATACTCTTAATTGGAGTACAATAAAAGACTGTGGGTTTGTTAATTTCGATAAAACCTTTGATTTATATATGCTAGGTTGTCGTTTTAGCAAATTGTGGGTGAATTATGGAAATAGTATGGGTATTTTAAGAGGAAGTGATAATGTTATTGAAAATTCCTTTGTTAATAATAAAAATACTGCAAGAAGTGGAGTTCTACTTAAGTTAGACAATTTTTCTCTTTCTAGACTAGATAATGTATACTTTACCGGTAAAAATTATAGTGATGCCGGTATAAATACAATATTAGAAGTTCTTAATTACAGTTCTAACTTAGATATAAATGGTTGTTATTTTGATTTATCATATGGTAGTGGTTTAGTTATTAATGGAGCAGCGAATGATTTTCCAAAAAGTGGTTGCACCGGTATTAATGTTATTGGTTGCTTATTTAGAGGAAACTGTCAAAATGACACTGCAACATATAATGCAATTGTGGTCGACTATGCTAGAAATATTAATTTTATTGGAAATAGTTTTAAAGAAATTGGAAATCTAGGGCAACAAGTAAACCCTAACTCTAAATTGTATGAATTTAAACAATATGCACAAGGTTGTTTGCTACAAAACAACTATTATGAGGTGCCTTATTCTATTACGGGCTCTCAAAAAGATAATGTTTCAATATTAGAATTATACCCGTATAATCAAAACAATTGGGGTATACGTTCATTATCTTTAAATAGAATTAATATTCAAAAGGAAACACAAACAACAGGTCCACAGTATGGTGATGTTACTGTTACATTTAAACAATACTATGGTAATATACCTAGTGTATTTGTAAGTGTTAGAAAGAGCACTATATATGCAACAATTAACAGTGTGTCAAGTAAAAACGTACAAATCATATTTAGACGTACTAGTAACGGCGATCCCGTTGTTAGTACAGCAGTGGATTTTGACGTTTTAATAGTTGAAAATTTATAAGGAGGAATATAAATGAAATCAACTGAATTTATCAAAAGAGCGAAAGAATTAATGGCTTTGCCTAATACCTACGTATGGGGTGGGTTCTTCAACAATAAAACTAACGGAGCATACCATTGTGATTGCTCCGGACTTATTAAAGCCATCATGTGGGGTTACCCTGGTGGAAAATACGAAAGTAATGGTTTAAGCGATCATAACGCTAATACGATTATTTCGAAAGACTGTACAAGCGTGTCTACAAATATGTCAGCGAGTGCAATCACTCCAGGGGAGGTTGTATGGATGGATGGACACATCGGCATCTACGTAGGAAATGGATACGTGATTGAATCTACACCAAAATGGAAAAACAAAGTGCAGAAAACTAAACTTACAGACAGAACATGGAAAAAGCATGGTAAGTTGAAAAGCTTGGAGTATGAACCGGAAAAAGAACAAGTAAAACCTAGCGCAAATTTAGAGGCTGCTATTAATACTATCGCTCGTTATGTTATCAATGGAACATACGGAAATGGCCATGCAACACGTTCTAGTGCTATCTACCAGGACGTTAGAGACTTGGTAAATGGTAAAACGATTGACAAGACCGACGACTTATTAACGGCGCTTAAAAAGGTTGCTACCGAAGTAAAACGCGGTACGTTTGGAAATGGCCACGAAAAACGTGAATCAGCTATTTATAATTTAGTAAGAGACGAAGTAAACGAATCTAATGAGGAGTAAAGCATGGAGCAGATTATTATCGAGGCATTACAGACAATCACGGAAATTAAGACTTTGTTTATTATTGCTACTGTGGTTATCGCTGTGGATACTGTTAGTGGGCTGATAAAGGCTTTCTACACTAAACAATACAACTCTAGTATTAATCGCCAAGGGATTGCCAGCAAACTTATGTGGTTTTTATTATTATCCCTAGGGAGCGCGATACAACTACTTTTAGGGACACCGGTATTAAATATCCTAATTATTGTAAATTGCGTTCTAAGTGAAATTATGAGCGTATTTGAGAACGCTAGAGATTGTGGCGTAGAATTAAAGATAACTGAGTTTCTAGGAAGTAAAAAGGAATGACAGTGAAAGAACTAATAGACATTTTGGAAGGTGTGCCAGAGAGTGCAAATATTATCTTTCTAAATAGCAACGATGCCCCTTGCCATAAATCGTTTAATCCGTTTTATAATACTTATGACCCTATCTCTGGTAGCATTACAATAGATATAGCAGACTAACCCCCCATAGCACTCTAGTATATAGAGTGCTAAAATTATGCCCGGTTGTGAGACGCCTGGCTACGTTGTCATTTTTAG
>ENA-UPXC01004492-UPXC01004492.1-human-gut-metagenome-genome-assembly--contig:-NODE-4492-length-12624-cov-4.153981_pt1 | contig 12624 bp, 8 predicted proteins | sample MGYA00250047_ERZ773371 | MGnify/ENA primary metagenome ERZ773371 (study PRJEB29103, sample SAMN06111975) | human gut metagenome | biome: human gut; feature: ankylosing spondylitis patient; material... | reverse complement strand
ATGAGCAGGCAGAAAAGGTGACTTTCTATCAGCCGGATGGAACAACGCTCGAAGGTGCGAAAAACGTTGATGGAACGAAAGAGAAGCCAGGCGCGATACCTCAGCTTCTGAATATGGATGCCGGACAGTTTATGCAGGTTGCGATGATCGCGCAGGGAGAATTCTGGAAGCTGTTAAATGCAAAGACAAACGAACGTACAGAGATTCTTCGAACAATCTTCCAGACCGATGCCTATAAGAAACTGGAACTGAAACTGAAAAATCGTATGGATGTAAGTTTTGCCGCGCGTAAGGAAAGGGAGCAGAGTATCTCCCAGTCGTTCCGTGAGGTAAAGGTAGAGCCAGCGGAGATTTCAGAAGGAATATCTGGAATTTTGGCAGAGGACTTGGCGGAGGATTCGGAAGAACAACCGCGGTCGGTGGTACAGCGTATCTGTGACTTGCAGGAGAAGCTGCAGGACAGCAAAGCGGTGTGGAATATCGAGGAAATGCTTACGTTGCTGCAAGCTGTGATTGGGGAAGATACAGAAAAAGCAAAGCAAAAAGAAACTGTGCTTGCACAGGCGGAGGAAGAATTACAGAAGTTACAGGGCACACTCGTATCGGCAAAGGATAACAATGCAATTTTAGAGCGGTATGCACGGACGAAGGAAGAGCAGGAAGTATTAGAATCACAAAAGGGATTATTTGAAGAACGAAGGATACAGCTTGATCGCACGAAGCAGGCAACCTATAAAGTAAAGCCGGAGTACGATGCATGGAGTGCCAAGGAACATGAATGGGAGCGGACAAAACAGCTGATCACAGATGGCGCGCAGACGCTTGCGGATTGTCAGACACGTGCCGGGATGGCAGATGCAAAAGTGAAAGAGACGGAAGCTTTACGACCAGAAGCGGAGCAATGCCAGAAGATCGTGGATAAGGTGCGCGAGGAAGAACCACGTTACAAAGAGCGGGAAATGCTACAACACGAACTTGGACAAATCCAGTTGCAGCTTGCTACACAGGAACAGCAGGAAGCGGCACTTGTAACAGCGGAACAGATGTTACAGAAGCGGATTGGAGAGCTACAGGAGCAGCAGGCAGTGTGGAAGGAAGAGCCACAGCAGCTTGCGCAGGCACAGGCGGCGCATGATAAGCTGCTGGACAGCCAGAAAAAGACGGAATCTATTGCAAAGAATCTGATTCCTGCATGGAGACGGAAGCAGCAGGAGTTAGAGGAAGCACAACGTGAATACCGGAAAAATCAGGATGCGTATGAGTCTGCGAAGGAAGCATTTACTCATGCAGACAGACTTTATCGGGCGAATCTGGTAGGAATTCTGGCAAGTGATCTGGCAGAGGGCGAACCGTGTCCGGTGTGTGGGGCCACGCATCATGAGAAGCTCGCGACACTGGTTGAGGCATCTGTGACGGAGGAACAATGCAAAGAATTAAAGGCAGTGGAAGAGAAAAAACTGGATGCTTTTAATCAGGCAACTGCCAGCGCTTCGTCTTTGCGGGCAGATGTACAGGCAAAGGGGCAGCAGATAAAAGAGGAGATACGGGGATACATGACACCTGAGTTTATCGGTGGTGTTGAGGCATTAGAGGAATTGATTGTAAGCTTCGAGAGACAGCGGGAAAAGCTGGTGGATACTGTTGCGCAAAGCAGAGAGCGGCTGGATACATTACAGCAAAACTGTGAGAAGCTGCGCGAGGTGGAAGCTATGCTTGCACGTGCACAAGGGACAGAGATGGCGCGGCTTGCAGAGCAGCGAAAGTCGCTTGTAGAGGAGCGACAATCGCTCATTGCGAAGCAGGCTGCTTCACAGGCGACCTTAGCAGCATTACAGACATTATCGTATCCGGATTGGGAAGCCGCCATGCAGGCGGGGAATCATGCACTGGCACGTGTGACGGAGATTCAGACAGCACTTGATACAGCAGCGAAAGAAAAGAAATCCGCAGATGAGGTGGTAGCACGTGTACAGGCGTCCATAGCAACGCAGAAGCAGGCACTCGAACAGCAAAAGTCCGATGCGCAGATGTTAAAACAGCGATTAAATGAGAAGCTGACGGCATGCCAGTTTGCATCGGTAGAGGAAATGCAGGCGCAGGTAGCAACAGATGCAGAGATACATGCGGAGGAAGCGAAACTGGCAGATTATGACAAAAAGGTAACGGAGGTTGCCGCCAGACTGTCACAGTTAGAACAGGAGCAGGATGCCAGACATCGGACGCTGGTTGATCTCGAACAGTTACAGCAGGAGCATACAAGCAAACGTGTACAGGTGGAAACACTTCGAACGGCTTTGCAGGCGATTACATTCCGTATCCAGAATAATTGCGAGAAACAACAGAATATCCGTGCACAGCAGGTGGCATACGAGAAAGCAAAGAAGGAAAATGATACGAGCTATCGGTTGTACACGCTTGTATCCGGGCAGACAAGAAACGGAAAGATTACGTTTGAGCAGTATATTCAGGCAGCAGGCTTTGACAGCATTCTTCAGGCTGCAAACAGGCATCTGCTTCCGATGAGTGACAACCAGTTTCAGTTGTACCGGCAGACGAATGCAGTTGGAAAACAGACCAATACATTTCTGGATCTGGAGGTGCTGGATATCAGCACAGGAAAACGCCGCCCGGTTGGAAATCTGTCAGGCGGCGAAAGTTTTAAAGCATCGTTATCTCTGGCGCTTGGCTTGTCGGATACAATTGCGGAAAATCGAGGCGGTATCCAGATGGATGCACTGTTTGTCGATGAGGGCTTTGGTACGTTGGATTCGAAGTCGCTGGAGGAGACAAAGGATGCGTTACTCAGCATGTCAGGAGAAAATAAGCTGGTCGGCATCATCAGCCACCGGGATGAACTGATGGATATTCCACAGAAGCTGCGCGTCACAAAAGGCAGAGGCGGCAGCCGGATTCAGATGGAACTGTGAAACTCGATCGTGTAAGTGTGCACGGCTTCGGCGTTTGCGATAAGCTTCTGCTCGCCCGGCTTCTCACTCAGATCTCTGGTGAAATCCATGTTATCGGTACGCCCAATCCAAGGCTCTAAGCAGACATACGGGCCATCCGGTTTTGACCAGATTCCGACGTATGGGAAGTCTGTGCAGGTAAGTGTGACAAATGGCTTCTTGTCCGCATCGACGAGTCCGACACTTGGAAGCTGTCCGTCCTCGAAGACAAGCGCGTCCTTGTCAAACAACGTATCTGTAACAGGAACGTAGGCGTTACCGGCGTCGTTGAATGGATAACTCTTGCTCGTATCGGCAAGTCCGGAACCGGCTGCATCGAGCAGGAGATAGTGTCGTGGATTTGCATCCGGCAGGGCGATGGAATATTCGCTCCGCACATGTCCCGGTGCAATCTGGAATCCCGGATGTCCGCCGATGGAATATAACATTTCATCGGAACCAAGATTTTTCACTGCCCATGTGACGTGCAGGAGACGAGGATTTTCTGCATCGAAGCGGTGTGTGATTAGCAGTTCGAATTCAAATGGATAGATTTCCAGTGTCTCATCGGAATACACAAGCTTGTGCGTGATAGAACCAGTGGTTTCCTCGATGCAGGTAAATTCCGCATCGCGCGCAAATCCATGCTGTGTCTTCATGGCGTATGTATTTCCGTTGTAACGATAGGCACCGTCCTTCACCTTTCCGACAAATGGAAACAGCACCGGAGCATGACGGTTCCAGACTGCTGGATCGGCGCACCAGATCCGCTCGAAATCCTGTGCCTTATCGTAGACGCTTGTAAGCTCGGCACCGTGGTCGGATACCGTGACTTTTAAATAATCATTTTCGATCGTATGTAACATGTGGTTATTCCTCCTGCAAAATGGATTGTAATATAATTTGTTTACCAGTCGGTTGTCCCGGCTGAAACATTTATTTCTAAATTAAAATAGATTCTCTTTCGTCAACATCTCGTCAACAATTCCCAGAATCGAATTAAGCTCATAGCGGAACCGCTGGCGAGCCTCTTCAAGGAACTGATCATTCTTTTTATATTTGCCAAGCTCAAATGCATCAGTTCCGTTGTTCAATGCGAGCGTCACGATTCCCTGATTAAACTCGATATTCGTATAGCCATTTACAATCATATCCGCCTGCACGATATGTTCCATGAACTGCGGTGTCAGTATATAGAATGCAAGCTGTGGATCAGATGTGTCAACCTTGAACTGCTGGTTGAATTGTGCATTTTCCGTCTCAACCGTGTTTCGGTCGATGTTGAACAGATCCGTTGCACCGTTTATGATACCGGAGAAAAATCCCTTCTCCTTGCGCGGATTCTTGCGCTCGCGGATGCGGACATAACCATTTAACGGCTGGCGCAGTGCCAGATTGATGACGGGACCGCGGAACACCGTGTAATAGGACGTGGTTGTGTTGCCGTCGCTGTCGGTGCTTTCCTGCTCGACTTCGAGATGCAGGTCACAGTAGGTGATCGGTACACCGCGATAAGTTCCGCTGATATAGTCGGAGCCGCTGGAACGATCGTAGTTTGGAAGAATGCTGCAATGCTCGAGAAAGTCTCTGTTAAAATACTGGTTTGGATTGTACTGCTCAATCGCGATGCGTTCTGCGAGGATTTCTCTGACAACAGATTGTCCGACCAGCTCCTTCATCTTATTCTTCTGATCGCTCAGATGTTCAAGATATTTCGCGGAAAGGATGAACGCAACTATACCGACCAGAATGATGCAGATGCCAAGTGCAGTATTGCCCGACTGGATCGTCGAGATCCCAGCCATAATGATTCCCATGGCAATGAAAAATAAAATGGGAGTCAGGATTAATCCCCCCCGTTGTCTTTTCTGGTTGGATGCAATCTGGGATAGAAGCTGTTTATCATCTGAATTTGCCATAGTATGTAATATACCTCCATTCGTCTAAAATAAATTATCCTTCGTCAGAATCTCATCGATGATGCTCAGGATATTCTGGAATTCATCGCGGAACCGCAATCTGGTTTCATCCAGACGGGATTTGCTCCAAAGTGTCTTTGTGAGTTCGAAAGAATTTTTTCCGTTATTCAGTGCCAGCGTGACTTTGCAGTTCTCAAATTCAATCTTCGTGTAGCCGTCGACCTTCTCATCTGCAGCAACAATATGTTCCATGAATTGTGGCGTGAGAATATAGAAGGCAAGCTCGTCATCGGAAGTGATTACCTTGAACTGCTGGTTGAATGGATCGCTCTCCATCTCAACCTTGTTTTTGTTCATGCCGAGAAATTCTGCTGCACCGCTGACGATACCAGAGAGAAAACCATTTTCTTTGCGTGGTAACGCGTTCTTTTCCGTCCGTTTTTATCCCGGTAGGTATCCTTGTACTGCAGATGCAGATCGCAGAAGGTAAATGGAACTCCACGATAAGTACCGGATACATAATCCGAGCCGGAGATACGATCGTAGTTTGGAAGAATGTTGCAGTTTTTCACGAAGTCCGGGTTGATGTACTCATTTGGTGCGTATTTTTCAACCTGTACCTTCTCTGCAAGCACGCCTTTGACAAGGTATTCGCCGGTCAGAGATTTGATTTTCCGTTCCAATGCATTTACAGATTTCCCGAGTACGACCAAAAGAGGGATACAGAGAAGACCAAGGATCATGAAGAAGATTCCTTTCCCTATATTTCTGTCCCAATTTGCAACCCCCCAAAAAATCGCTGCAGGCATGGCAATAAATAGAAGTGGATGAATAAAGTTCAGAAATTTAATCATCCGCTGTTTGCCGGAAATCTGTGATATAATCTGTGAATCAGATAGATTTGAATCCATAACGTACATCCCCCTTGTTATGTAATATTTTGCATTATTATACATGGAAAAAACGATGAATGCAATGGAACTGACCGGTCGGATGCTGTATTATTTTTTGTTCTGCCTGCAATTATGTTTGCGTTGATGGTGATTCGGTTGTATTATGTAATTCGGATTGTAAAATATGTAGAAATATAAGAGATGCCTGAGATGGAGATGATGATAGATGACAATGGATGAATTACAGCCGGGGCAGAGTGCGTATATCACGGCGGTCGGCGGAGAAGGTGCCTTGCGGCATCATCTTCTGGATATGGGATTGACGCCGGGAACGGAAGTCACTCTACAGAAGATTGCACCGATGGGTGACCCGGTACAGATGAAGGTGCGCGGATATGAGCTTACGCTGCGTCTGAGTGAGGCACAGAAAATAGATGTGGATCATGTGCATGAAAAGGAAGCGGAAGCCCCAAAACAGACTGTGCGTTATGAGTCGATTGAACATCCGGGAGTTGGTGAGTTAGGACAGACGGATCCCACTCATGTACATGACGAGAAGACGGCAGTTCCCAAGGGCGGTAAGCTGACATTTGCGCTTGCCGGCAATCAGAACTGTGGCAAGACGACACTGTTTAACCAGCTGACCGGCGCCAATCAGCATGTCGGGAATTTCCCCGGTGTGACGGTTGACCGGAAGGATGGTACGATCCGGAATCATCCGGAGGCAACAGTGACAGATCTGCCTGGTATATATTCGCTTTCCCCGTATTCAAGCGAGGAGATTGTGACGCGGGAATTCCTGATTGAAGGTAAGCCAAGCGGCATTATCAATATTGTGGATGCGTCGAACTTAGAACGGAATCTGTGTCTGACGATGCAGCTCATGGAGCTTGGAATCCCGATGGTGCTTGCACTGAATATGATGGATGAGGTGCGGGCGAACGGTGGTACGATCCGTGTCAATGAGCTCGAGCAGATACTTGGAATTCCGGTGGTGCCGATCTCGGCTGCGAAGAATGAAGGTATCGACGAACTGGTAAGCCATGCTATGCATGTGGCAAGATACCATGAACCGCCGGGAAGAATTGATTTCTGCCCGGACAGTAAGGATGACAAAGATCCGGTTGGAGCGGTGCATCGCTGTATCCATGCGGTTGCGCATATGATTGAAAATGATGCGAAGGAAGCCGACCTTCCTGTGCGGTTTGCTGCAACAAAGCTGATCGAGAAGGATACACCGATCGAGGATGCACTGCAGCTTGCAGAAGATAAGAAGGAAGCATTTGAGCAGATCGTGTCAGTCATGGAGAAGGAAACCGGGCTTGACCGGGAAGCGGCAATCGCCGATATGCGGTTTCAGTTTATCGGGAGATTGTGCGAGAAGACGGTTGTGCGTCCGCATGAGAGTAAAGAACACCGGAGAAGCGTAAAGATAGATAAGCTTCTGACAGGAAAATATACAGCGATTCCGTGCTTCATCGGGATTATGGCGATTGTATTTGCCATGACCTTCAGTCTGCTTGGTGCATGGTTGTCCGATGTGATGGCACTTGGCGTCGATGCGGTCATTGGATGGATCGACAAGGGACTTATCGCTGCGCAGATTAATCCGGTGGTACGTTCTCTTGTGGTGGATGGTATCTGTCAGGGTGTCGGAAGTGTCATCAGTTTTCTTCCAACGATCGTGATCCTGTTTTTCTTCCTGTCGATTCTGGAGGATACGGGCTATATGGCGCGGGTTGCATTTGTCATGGATAAACCGCTTCGTAAGATTGGATTATCGGGCAGAAGCTTCGTGCCGATGCTGATTGGATTTGGATGTTCCGTGCCTGCAATTATGGCGACACGGACACTCTCGAGTGAACGTGACCGGAAGATGACGATCCTGCTGACACCGTTTATGAGCTGTAGTGCGAAGCTGCCAATCTATACACTTATGATCAGTGCATTTGTGCAACGGCAGTATCGTGTATTTGCGATGGTCGGACTTTATCTGATCGGAATCGTGTGTGCAGTGATCTACGCACTGATTCTGAAGATGACGAAATTCAAGGGTGAGCCGGTTCCTTTCGTGATGGAATTGCCGAACTACCGGCTGCCGTCTGCCAAAAGCGTGCTGCACCTGATCTGGGAGAAGGCAAAGGGATTTATCCAGAAAGCATTTACGATTATCTTCCTTGCCTCGATCATTATCTGGTTCCTGCAGACCTTCGATCTGCGGTTCAATGTGGCTGCATCTGCGGATCAGAGTATGCTTGCCTTAATCGGAAGCCTGATTGCACCAATCTTCAAGCCGCTTGGATTCGGGGACTGGAGAGTATCCACGGCGCTGATCACAGGATTTACTGCAAAAGAGAGCGTGGTATCAACGCTTACGGTTCTGCTCGGTGGTGATGTGACGAGCGTGGCAACGTTATTTACTCCGTTTACGGCAATGGTATTCCTGATCTTTACGCTGCTTTATACACCATGTGTGGCTGCGATTGCTACTGTGAAGCGGGAAATGGGCGGCACAAAAGCGGCAGTGATCACGGTTATTGCGCAGTGTCTCATCGCATGGGTTGTTGCATTCTTAGTCCATGCGGTTGGATTGGCATTTGGCATTGCGTGATTCGTCCGGGCATTTGTACATACAAAGCGGAAATGCTTCCATGTGGAAAGGCACTGTTAACCGGCTGGGAAATTCATAATTGATAAATAATATCAAAAAAATGCTTGACATTCATTTTCGATAGGACTAGTATGTCGGTAAACAAAGAGCAAATGCTGAGAACAGAACAAGGTTTTCGAAAGGAAATACTTCAGAGAGCTGTCGGTTGGTGTGAGACAGTGTAGGATTTCGGGAATTATCCTCTGCGAGCAGTGCACTGAATTCCTAGAAGGACATTAGGTGTCACCGGTTTTCTACCGTTACATAGAAGCTTATTTCACAGATGACATGTTGAGATGATGCAAAAGATGCAAATATATCGATATGCGGTCTGTAAGATGAGAATGAGTGGTCGCATATGCGGCAAATAAAGTGGTAACGCGGAAGTTTAAACCTTCGTCTTTATGTAAGACGGAGGTTTTATTTTTTGTATGCCGATGAGATTTTTCGTCTGGCTGCAGGATGTATTTACTCTTTGCAAATATTCAGAAGGGAGCCGCCGCGTGGCGGGTGAGGAAGTATGAATGGTTTAGTAATTGTTTTAATCGGAATTGTAGTGTTGTTCGCAGGCTATCTTTTCTATGGCAGATGGCTTGCAAAGAAATGGGGACTTGATCCTAAGGCTGAAACTCCGGCAGTGAAGTACGAGGATGGAGAAGACTATGTTCCATCATCCAAATTCACGGTATTTTCACATCAGTTTTCATCCATCGCAGGTGCAGGTCCTGTAACCGGACCAATCCTTGCATCTGTATTTGGCTGGGTGCCGGTATTGCTCTGGCTGTTGATCGGTGGATTGTTCTTTGGAGCCGTACAGGATTTCGGAGCCTTGTATGCATCCGTGAAGAACGAAGGAAAATCGATGGGTATGATCATCGAGAAGTATATCGGTAAGGTCGGAAGAAAGCTCTTCATGCTGTTTTGCTGGTTGTTCACATTGCTTGTCATCGCAGCATTTACGGATATGGTAGCCGGAACCTTTGTTGGTAAGGGTGTTGCGGATATGGCGAAGGAGACAAGCTATGCAAATGCATCCGCAGCTTCTATTTCTATGTTGTTTATCGTAGCAGCAATCGTATTTGGTGTAATCCAGAAGCATGTAAAGAATATGAACGAAGGCGTCAGAGCAGTCATTGCAATCGCGCTTTTGGTAGGTATGTTTGCACTTGGTATGCACCTTCCTTGGTATGCTACAAAGACTGCATGGATCTACATCGTTATGGCATATCTGTTTCTTGCATCGGTTATGCCAATGTGGTTACTGATGCAGCCACGTGACTATATGACAACATTCATGCTGCTTGGCATGATCATCGGTGCGGTTGTCGGTGTTGTCGTAGCACATCCAACGATGCAGCTTAATGCGTATAACGGATTTAATGTCGGTGGGAATTATCTGTTCCCAACATTGTTTGTAACAATTGCCTGTGGTGCGGTTTCCGGATTCCACAGTCTGGTATCTTCCGGCACATCATCGAAGACGATCCGCAACGAGAAGGATATGCCAATGGTTGGTTATGGTGCCATGATTGTAGAGTCCTTGCTTGGTATCATCGCGTTGGTTGTTGTTGGTGCTGTTGCAGTCAATGGTACGAAGCCGGAGGGAACACCATTTGCAATCTTCTCCAGTGGTGTTGCAGGATTCCTGGAGAAGCTTGGTCTGCCGGTTCAGCTCGCAACTGTATTTATGACAATGTGTGTATCTGCACTTGCACTGACATCGCTTGATTCCGTTGCGCGTATCGGTCGTATGTCTTTCCAGGAGCTGTTCCTCGGCGATACAACCGATACATCCAAGATGCCTGTATGGCAGAAAATTTTGACTAACAAATATTTCGCAACTGTGGTAACATTATTCTTTGGATATTTACTGACACTTGGTGGATATACTAATGTATGGCCTTTGTTTGGTTCTGCAAACCAGTTACTTGCAGCGCTTGTATTGATTGCGCTTGCAGTATTCTTGAAGACAACCGGAAGAACCGGCTGGACACTGTACGCGCCAATGTTCATCATGCTTGCCGTAACATTTACTGCATTGGTACAGAAGACAATCGCACTTGTAAAGAACATTGCCGGCGGAAATGCAACGATGCTCGTCGATGGACTGCAGTTTATGGTCGCAATCCTGCTGATGGTACTTGGTGTGCTGGTAGCATTTAGTTGTCTGAAGAAACTGTTCACGAAGAAAGCAGAGGCTGAAAATTAGGAGAATTGCGAATTAAGAAAGTGTAAGCATATATTTCAATATGATTCATTTCATATACAATGTATTGAAACTAAGAAGTTCTAAATGTTCTTGGTTTATATTTAGAAATTATACGCCACCGCCGCCGATTCGACATCCATGTCTCAGCGGCGGCTTGTTTGAACATCGTGTTCAAACATGGCTGCGACTGATTACAGAACATTAAGAATTTCTAAGATTCAAACATATCGTATATTAAAATGAATCAATATTGAAATATATGATTTACATTTTCTTTCTTGTTTCGCAATGACAAATTTTTAACTTTGGAAGGAGATACAGGATGTGTACAGCAGCAACGTATAACACGAAGAATTTTTATTTTGGACGGACGCTTGATTATGAGTTTTCGTATGGCGATGAGGTGACAGTGACGCCGAGAAATTATAGTTTCAAGTTTCGGCATATGGGCGAAGTGAAGACGCACTACGCAATGATTGGTATGGCGTATGTGGCAGATGATTACCCGCTCTACTATGATGCCGTAAATGAGAAGGGGCTTGGCATGGCAGGCTTGAATTTCGTTGGGAATGCGAAGTATCAGGATGTGCAGGCAGGCCGTGAGAATGTGGCACAGTTTGAGTTTATTCCATGGATTTTGAGTCAGTGTGCAACAGTGTCTGAAGCACGTAAAGCGTTAGAGAAGATGAATCTCGTTGGAACGCCGTATAGTGAGAAGTTGCCATGTGCATCGCTCCATTGGATTATTGCAGATAAGGATGCCGCAATTGTGGTAGAATGTGTGGAGGATGGCTTGCATGTCTATGACAATCCGGTCGGAGTGCTGACCAACAATCCGCCATTTCCGGTGCAGATGTTCATGCTGAACAATTACATGCACGTATCACCAAGCCAGCCGGAAAATCATTTTGCCAAGGAGCTTCCGCTTGCTACGTATAGCCGTGGTATGGGTGGACTTGGACTTCCGGGTGACCTTTCGTCAGCGTCGCGGTTTGCAAAGGTCGCATTTACAAAGCTGCATGCAATCTCCGGAGAGTCAGAGGCGGAGAGCGTAAGCCAGTTCTTTCATATCTTAGGTTCGGTAGAGCAGCAGCGTGGCTGTTGTGAGGTGGAGCCGGGAAAATATGAGATTACGATCTATACATCCTGTGTCAATGCGGACAAGGGAATCTATTATTATACAACCTATGAGAATCATCAGATTCAGGCGGTGGATATGCACCGGGAGAACCTGGATGGAGATACACTTCGACGGTATCCGCTGATCAACGAAGAGCAGATTCGTGTGGTGAATTAAGAAGTGTGGATAAAATAATGAAATAGTTTGCTTTTTGCAGCAGCTAGGGATTTAGGCAGTCGATGAAAGTCGGCTGCTTTTTTATGTTAGTTTGAGTGGTAAATTGGGGGAAAAGTTGAGAAATCGGAAAAATCCCCCAACCGGAAGCTATTGGGAAGCAAGCGTGTTGGGGGAAAAGTTGGAAAATTGGGAAAATTCCCCAACCGGAAGCAGCTGAGAAGCAAGCGTGTTTGGGGAAAAGTTGAGAAATCGGGAAAATCCCCCAACCGGAAGCTAAAGGGAAGCAAGCAGGTTGGGGGAAAAGTTGTGAAATCAGGAAAATCCCCCAACCGGAAGCTGTTGGGAAGCAAGTGGGTTGGGGGAAAAGTTGGAAAATCAGGAAAATCCCCCAAATTAAAAAATAAGGGTTGACAGTTGGCGCAATATACGTTAACATAACGGTGTTATGTAAGGAGCCTCCTACAGGCGAAGCCTGTATTAAGATGGAGGCGACGACCTGCCGCATCACGAAGTGATGGGGTGAAAACCATGAGAAGCATATATCAGGATGGAGCGAAAAGGAGCAAGTAAAGTGGAAAAGGAAACAAGGGAGATGCTGCTGGCGAGTGCCAAGCAGGAATTCTTGGAAAAAGGATATCAGGGAGCCTCGCTTCGATCAATCTGTAAGAATGCCGGGGTGACAACAGGTGCATTATATTTTTTCTTTCAGGA
>ENA-UPXC01004490-UPXC01004490.1-human-gut-metagenome-genome-assembly--contig:-NODE-4490-length-12634-cov-23.604762_pt1 | contig 12634 bp, 9 predicted proteins | sample MGYA00250047_ERZ773371 | MGnify/ENA primary metagenome ERZ773371 (study PRJEB29103, sample SAMN06111975) | human gut metagenome | biome: human gut; feature: ankylosing spondylitis patient; material... | reverse complement strand
GGCAGCTGAGCCTTATTTTGTGGAGAATAATAAAATCCGCTTTTCAATTTTGTACAAAACGCCGCCGCACCCGGCAACAAGGAAAATTCGGATGTCGCGCGCGACCTTGCGCTGTGCGAAAAATACGGCTACGACTACATCGAGCTGCGCCTCGACATGCTGAAAGAATACTTCAAAACCCACACCATCGCGGATTTACAGGCATTTTTCGCAAAAAGCCATCTAAAACCCTTTGCATTCAACTCGATTGAAAACATCAACTTCAACACCCCGGAGCAGTGGGACAAGCTGGTCGAGCTGTTCACCTTCGGCTGCGAAGTGGCGCAGGCAATCGGCAACAAGTACATGATCGTGGTACCGACCATGACCGACGAAATCTGCACCAAGAACGAAAAAGAAGTATTCGAGGATTCGGTCGAAGTCCTGAACAAACTCGCGGATATTGCCGAGCCTTATGGCGTATGCTGCTCGTTCGAGCCGATCGGCGACCGCCGCTGGTGCTGCAACTCGCTGCGTCAAGCATGGGAAATCGTCCAAGCAGTGAACCGCGACAGCGTGGGTCTGACCGTGGACTGCATCAACTTCTACATGCACGACAAGTGTGCAGATCTGGAAATGATCCGCAAAATCCCCAAGGAAAAGCTGTTCGTGTACCATATCAACGACTGTGAAGACCTGCCGCTCGGCGTACTCGACCACTGCGACCGCATCATGCCCGGCAAGGGCTGCATCCCGGTTGCGGATATCAGCCGCGCCGTGCAGGACGTCGGCTACGACGGCCCTGCCTGCCTCGAGCTGTTCCGCCCCGAATACTGGAACATGGATGCCGAAACAGTCATCAAAATGGGCGCAGAATGCTGCGCACCGTTCCTCAAATAATCCCCCTCTTGTGCCTGTCTGTGCGAAAAATGTATGGACAGGCACTTCTCTTTTACTGAGTTGACCAAAAATCCATCCTCCAATTCGTCTGAAATGCTGAATTTTGTTGAAACGGTATAATTGGATTGACAATATCCCAACTGCGAAGTACGATATAGACATAAGATAAGAAAAGACTATTTGCAAAAGTAGCAGAGTTCCCCGAAAAGCAAGGTCTTGCCTGCGGGAGGACTGTGCTGTATCCTGTCATAGTTTGAAGGAGGGCGAAGTCAGTGGAATACTTACTTGGAATCGACATCGGGACCTCGGGTACGAAAACCGTCCTGTTTGATACCGACGGGCATGTTGCTGCATCCAAAACTGTGGAATATCCGATGGCACAACCCCAGAACGGCTGGGCGGAACAAAATCCGGAGGACTGGTGGCAGGCGGTCTGCACCGGCGCGCGCGCCGTGCTTGAGCAGAGCGGCGCAGACCCCGCTTCCGTGCGCGGCATTGGGCTGTCCGGTCAGATGCATTCTCTTGTTATGCTGGACGAACACAACGAGGTGCTGCGTCCGGCTATCCTGTGGTGCGACCAGCGCACCGCCGCCGAATGCGAAGAAATCCATGCCCTTGTCGGCAAGGAGCGGTATCTTGAAATCACGGCAAACCCGGCGCTCACCGGATTTACGGCGGGCAAAATCCTGTGGGTGCGGAAGCATGAACCCGAAATATACGCTCGCTGCCGCCATATTCTTCTGGCAAAGGATTATATCCGCTTCAAGCTGTGCGGCGTATATGCCACCGAAGTATCGGACGCATCCGGCATGGGGCTGCTCGACGTCCCGCACCGCTGCTGGTCGGACGAGGTGCTTGAAAAGCTCGGCATCGACCGCGCGCTGCTCGCAGATGTTTACGAAAGCCCGGACGTTACCGGCAGGGTCACGCAGGAAGCTGCTCATCTGACCGGGCTTGCCGCGGGTACCATCGTGGTCGGTGGCGCGGGCGATAATGCCGCCGCAGCAGTCGGCACCGGCGTGGTCGAGGACGGCAAGGCATTTGCAACCATCGGCACCTCGGGCGTGGTGTTCGCGCACACGAGTAAGCTGTCCATCGACCCGCAGGGGCGCGTGCATACCTTCTGCTGTGCAGTGCCGGGCGCATGGCATGTGATGGGCGTTACGCTTGCTGCCGGTCAGTCACTCAAATGGTATCGCGATAATTTCTGCGGAACCGATGTGCAGCAAGCCGAAAAGCAAGGCGTAGACAGCTACGCGCTGCTCGATCAGGCGGCAGCAGAGGTACCGATCGGCTCCAACCGGCTGATTTACCTGCCCTATCTGATGGGCGAGCGCACCCCGCACCTAGACCCCGACTGCCGCGGCGCATTCGTTGGTCTGTCCGGACTGCACACACGCTATGACCTGCTGCGCGCCGTCATGGAAGGCGTGACATACAGTCTCAAGGACTGCGCTGCAATTCTGGATGAAATGGGCGTGCAGCCCGATGTCATTCTGGCGTGCGGCGGCGGCGGAACTTCCCCGCTCTGGCGGCAGATGCTTGCCGATGTACTGCGCTGCCCAGTTGCAACTACAGTCAGCAAAGAAGGCCCTGCACTTGGTGTTGCCATTCTTGCCGGTGTGGGCGCAGGTATCTACGCATCGGTCGAAGAAGGATGCCGGAAACTGATTTCTGTGAACCCACCGCAGAGTCCGGTGGAGCAGAACGCACAGTCTTACGAAGCATTTTACAAGATCTACCGTGCACTTTATCCTGCGCTCAAAGAGCAATTCCGTGCGCTCGCCGCACAATAAGGAGGGATGTATCATGAAAATTCAGTCGGTTTTTGACCCCGCTTTTGCTGTCTACGGCAGGGTACTGGAGGGCTGCACGTTTTCCAGCCTGCTCGATACGCTGACACGCGAAACCGAGCGCCCCACTGACGGCGTGGTATATGAGCCATCCTGTGCTGCGCTGGAATCCGATGCTGCATTTGAAATCCTGCGCGACCATGTGTATGGCGGCATGCCGATTCAAATCGGCTTCTGCAACGGCACCAATACCAAACTGAACTGCGTGGAATATCACCGGGACAGTGAAATCAATATCGGCGCACAGGATTTCATCCTTCTTGTCGCGCGTCAGCAGGACATTTCCAAGGATTTCACCCTGTCCACGGACAAGGTGGAGGCATTCCTCGCCCCTGCCGGCGCGGCGGTCGAGCTGTATGCGACCACCCTGCACTATGCGCCCTGTGACGCGGCAGCGGGCGCCGGATTCCGGGTCGCTGTGGTACTGCCGCGCGGCACCAATACCGAAGCGCCGGCTTTGGATGGTGCATATGCAGATGATTCTCTGCTGCGTGCACGCAACAAGTGGCTCATCGCCCATCCGGACGCTCCGGAGGCGCACGAGGGCGCACACGTCGGTTTGATCGGTGCAAATCCCGATATCGCTTCTCTTCTGTAACAATCTCATGCTTCAAGGAGGATCTATCATGTTTCAAAATATTCCGGAAATCAAAATAGGTATCATTTCGGTCAGCCGTGGCTGTTTCCCGATCACCCTGTCCGAATGGCGGCGGCACAATGTCGCAGAAGCCTATGGCGCAGATCTCTATGAATGCCCGATCTGCGTGGAAACCGAACTGGATGCAAAGAAAGCAGTTGAGGACGTCAAAGCCGCAGGCGTGAACGCACTGTGCGTCTATCTTGGAAACTTTGGTCCGGAAACCCCGGAAACCATGATTGCAGACATGTTTGACGGTCCGATTATGTATACCTCAGCCGCCGAGGGCGACGGCGACCTGCACGACGGCCGCGGCGACGCTTACTGCGGCATGCTCAACGCCTCCTACAACCTTGGTCTGCGCGGCAAGCGCGTCTACATCCCGCCGTATCCGTGCGGCACCGCAGCAGAAGTCGCTGCACAGATTCGTGAATTTGTTCCCATTGCGACCGCGCTTGTCGGTCTGGCAGGGCTCAAAATCTTTGCTTTCGGACCGCGTCCGAACGATTTTCTCGCCTGCAACGGTCCCATCAAGGCGCTTTACGACCTCGGTGTTGCCATCGAAGAGCATTCCGAGCTGGATCTGCTTGTTGCGTACAACAAGCACAAGGACGATCCGCGCATTCCGGCAAAGGTTGCCGAAATGGAGGCAGAAGCCGGCAACGGCGAAAGCAAGTTCCGCGGCATCCTGCCCCGTCTGGCGCAGTATGAGCTGACCCTCGAGGACTGGATGCGCGACCATCTGGGCTGCTCCAAATATGCGGCGTTTGCAAACAAATGCTGGCCGGCATTCCAGACCGAATTCGGCTTTGTGCCCTGCTATGTCAACGCCCGCCTGACCGGGCGCGGCATTCCGGTTTCGTGCGAGGTCGATATCTACGGTGCGCTCAGCGAGTACATCGGCGTATGTGTATCCGGCAAAGAAGTCACCCTGCTCGACATCAACAACTCGGTGCCCGCTTCGATCTATCAGGAGGACATCGCAGGCAAGACCGGTTACCGTCACAACGAAACCTTCATGGGCTTCCACTGCGGCAATACCTGTCCCTCCCTGCTGCGCAACCCGCATATGGGCTATCAGCTCATCATGAAGCGCGATCTGGAACCCGAGCTGCCCGAACCCGATATCACCCGCGGCACCATGGAGGGCGACATCAAGGCAGGCGACATCACCTTCTTCCGCCTGCAATCCACCGCATCCACTCAGCTGCGCGCTTATGTTGCACAGGGCGAAGTGCTCGACGTCCCGACGCAGTCGTTCGGCTCGATCGGCGTGTTCGCAATTCCGGAGATGAACCGCTTCTACCGCCATGTGCTCATCGAAAAGCAATATCCGCATCATGGCGCGGTGGCATTCGGTCATTACGGCAAGGCGCTGTTTGAAGTATTCCGCTATCTCGGCGTCGCAGACATTGCATATAATCAGCCTGCTTCGCTGCCTTACGCAAGCGAAAACCCCTTTATTTGATACAAACCGCAAATATAACAGCTCCCGTGCACGCAGCATCACTCTATACATGGGAGCTGCCTTTATAATACAACTTTTAGACTTTAAACAAACCCCTTTTTGCGTATTATTTTCTCAAATGCAAACTTCTTTCGGATTCTTGCGATGCACGCATAAAACCGCAATTTTCATAAGATTTATCTGCAAAGACGGCAATAAGAAAAAGGTTACTCTCTGGAACAGATGCTATAATGATGTCACAAGTTAGATGAAACGCATAAATACGCACAATTTTTTGACACAGTTTTTGTGCATATTTCCGCACATGTTCCTGAAAGCATGAAGAATATAAACCGCAAAATAAATGCGGTTTGTATAGAGAAGAAGAACTTTGTTTCAAGGAGGAGAAGAAATGAAGAAGAGCACAAGAAGAGTACTCGCAGCCCTGATGACCGCAGCCATGGCATTCTCCATGACCGCATGCACCACCGCAAGCAAGCCCAGCGGCGGCGACGCTTCCGGCAGCGGCTCGGCAGCCGGCGGAGAAACCAAGGACATCAAGGACATCGTTGTCGGTCTGTCGATCGGCAACACCACCGAGGAACGCTGGAATCGTGAAATCGAGATGTTCGAGGCGTACGCCAAGGACAAGGGCTTTGAGCTGAAGGTTCAGAACGCGAATAACGACGCAAACAAGCAGGTTTCCCAGTGCGAAAACCTTATCAACCAGGGCGTTGACGTTATGATCGTCCAGTCCCTTGACGCAGAGGCTGCCGGTCCGATCGTTGATGCCGCACACGATGCAGGCATCAAGGTCATCGCATACGACCGCTTCATCATGAACACCGATCTGGACTACTACATCACCTTTGACTCCTACAAGGTTGGTCAGGTAGAGGCACAGTTCGTTGTAGACGCTGCCCCGAAGGGCAACTACATCTGGCTGAAGGGCGCGCCGGAAGACAACAACGCGCATCTGGTTGCAAAGGGTCAGGAGGACGTCCTGAAGCCCTACATCGACAGCGGCGACATCAACATCGTCCTCGATCAGTGGTGCAAGGGCTGGGACCCGAACGAAGCCCTCAAGCATGCTGAAAACGGTCTGACCGTTGCGAAGAACGACGTACAGGGCGTGATCGCATCGAATGACGGCACCTGCGGCGGCGCGGTTCAGGCGCTTGCAGCGCAGGGTCTTGCAGGCAAGGTTCCGATCTGCGGTCAGGACGCCGACCTCGCAGCCTGCCAGAGAATCGTGGAAGGCACCCAGACCGGTACCGTTTATAAGCCCCTGGCTCCGCTGAATCAGGCTGCAATGGAACTGGCGGTTGCAATCGCAACTGGCGCTGACCCGATGAGCGGCGTAGACTCCAGCCTCGGCACCTGGCAGAAACTGAACAACAACTTCAAGGACGTTGATTCCTTCACCGTTGACGTAGAAGCAGTCAACAAGGACAACATCTACGAAATCATCGTAAAGCGCGATGGTTTCCACTCCCTCGAGGACGTTTATGCAAACGTGCCGAAGGATCAGTGGCCGGCTGAATAAGCATCGCATTACGGCAAAAGTAGTATAGTGTTTGAGTGCGGGGTGCACGGCTGCGACGGGCGACCGTGTCCCCTGCATTCTTTTTACCCTTTTTCCGCGCACGCGGCGCGGAAACCCGAACATGGAGGTGTGCTTTATGGCCGATTATATTTTGCAGCTCCAAAAAATTACAAAGATTTTCCCGGGCGTAAAGGCGTTGTCCGAAGTATCGTTTGACGTTCAGCGCGGGCATGTGCATGCGCTCGTCGGCGAAAACGGCGCGGGCAAATCAACGCTCATCAAGGTCATCTGCGGCGTATATCCGTACGGCACCTATGAGGGCACAGTAAAATTCGACGGAAAAGACTGCAAATTCAAGACCATCCGCGACGTAGAAAAAGCCGGCATCGCATGTATCCATCAGGAAATGAACCTGATTCCGGATATGAGCATTGCTGAAAATGTATTCATCAACAATCAGCCGAACAAAATGGGCATCATCGACTTCGACGAGCAGCATGAGCGCTGCCGCCAGCTGCTCAAACAGGTCGGTCTGGATGTCAACCCCGAAGAAATGGTGCGCAATCTGGGCGTCGGTCAGCAGCAGATGGTCGAAATCGCCAAGGCACTGGCAAAAAATGCCAAGCTTCTGATCCTGGACGAGCCGACAGCATCTTTAAATGAGGATGATTCTCAGGCTCTGCTGGAATTGCTTCTGAAGTTCAAAAAACAGGGAATGACATCTATTATCATTTCCCATAAACTAAATGAAATTTCCTATGTTGCGGATAAGATTACAGTTATCCGTGATGGATCTACTATCGAGACTTTGGATAAGAAGAAAGATGACTTTTCCGAGCAGCGTATTATCCAGGGTATGGTAGGCCGTGAGATGACAGACCGATTCCCGAAACGTCCAGGTGTAAAGATTGGAGATGTTTCCATGGAGGTTAAGAACTGGAATGTCTATCATCCGCTGTACTCAGAACGTAAAGTAGTGGATAATGTATCATTTAAGGTGCATAAAGGGGAAGTTGTAGGTATCTCCGGACTTATGGGTGCAGGACGTACAGAACTTGCCATGAGTATTTTCGGAAAAAGCTATGGAACTAAGATTTCCGGTCAGGTATTTATGAACGGAAAAGAAGTAAAGCTGAATACTGTACAGGAAGCAATCGATAACAAGCTTGCTTATGTCACAGAGGACAGAAAAGGAAATGGTCTGATCCTTTCCAAATCCATTAAGATGAATACTTCACTTGCAAACATGAAGGGAATCAGTAATGGAAAGGTTATTGACGCAGATAAAGAGTATGCAATAGCAGAGGAATACAGAAAGAAACTGAAAACAAAATGTCCGTCTGTGGAGCAAAATGTAGGTAATTTGAGCGGTGGTAACCAACAGAAAGTCCTTCTTGCAAAATGGATGTTTGCAGAACCGGATATTCTGATTCTTGATGAGCCTACCCGTGGTATTGACGTAGGTGCGAAATACGAAATTTACTGTATTATTAACGATCTGGTAGCAGCAGGAAAATCTGTTATCATGATTTCTTCTGAACTTCCGGAAGTACTTGGAATGTCAGACAGAATCTATATCATGAATGAGGGTAGGTTCGTAGGTGAGGTCGGCAAAGAAGAGGCCACATCAGAACTGATCATGTCCAAGATCGTAAAATCAGGAAAAGGAGCGTAAAGAAGATGGAAAAAAAGATTAGTTTTTCAGAGATATTAAAGAAATATACCATGGTGCTTGTACTTGTTCTGGTAGTCATCATGTTTGCTGTAAACACAAAGGGGGTTATGCTTCTTCCTCAGAATGTGAATAACCTTGTAGCCCAGAATGCGTATGTATTTATCCTTGCAACAGGTATGCTGTTCTGTATTCTGACTGGTGGTAATATTGACCTTTCTGTTGGTTCTGTTGTATGTTTTGTAGCAGCAGTTGGCGGTAAGATGATGGTTCTCAACAGTATGAATCCATATCTTACAATGCTGATTATGTTGCTTACAGGTATTGCCATCGGTGCATGGCAGGGATTCTGGATCGCATATGTAAGAATCCCACCGTTTATTGTAACTCTGGCTGGTATGCTTGCGTTCCGTGGTCTTTCAAACGTAGTTTTACAGGGACAGACACTGGCACCAATGCCTGATTCTTACCTGGCACTGTTTAACAATTATATTCCGGATCCATTTGGGAAAGAGGGATTTAATCTTATCTGTTTTGTAGTTGGTATTATTGTCTGTATTGTATATGTGTTGCTTGTTCTGAAGAATCGTGCAGATCGTGTGAAGAAAGGGTACAGTGTAGATGCTTTTGGTGGCGTTGCAGTTAAGATGATTCTGATCTGTGCAGTTGTTCTTGCTTTTATGTTCCGTCTGGCTCAGTATAAAGGTATTCCGAATTCTCTGATCTGGGTAGCTGTGATTATTGCAATCTATACATATATTGCTTCCAAGACAACTACAGGACGTTATTTCTATGCAGTTGGCGGTAATGAGAAGGCTACAAAGCTTTCCGGTATTAATACAAATAAGGTTTATTTCCTTGCTTATCTGAATATGGGTCTTCTGGCTGCTATTGCAGGTATGGTTACTATGGCTCGTCTGAATTCTGCCAATCCTCAGGCTGGTACAAACTTTGAGATGGATGCTATCGGTGCTTGTTTTATTGGTGGTGCTTCTGCTTATGGCGGAACCGGTACAGTTCCGGGGGTTATCATTGGTGCATTGCTGATGGGTGTTCTGAACTTAGGTATGAGTATCATGGGTATTGACCAGAACCTGCAGAAGGTTGTTAAAGGTCTGGTTCTGCTGGCAGCGGTTATCTTTGATGTTGTTAGTAAGAGAAAATCTTTTATCGTAAAATAAAAATTGTATATTCATTCTTAAATGGAAATTTTTTGCAGGGCTTGCAGGGTGCAGGCCCTGTTTTTTTACCGAATCAAGTAAGTCTCCTGCTTTAATTGCGAATATCTGTTTGACTTGACAGGGGACGCGCAGAAAAATAGTGTGTTTGATGTGCGGTTTCGGCATCTAAGATATTCTAAGGCCAAGAAAATCTGCTAAAGGCATGAGCCGGCTTCTCAAACTCGCTCCGTCGCAGACTCCGCTCAGACAGTGATGCAGCCGGCTCATAACGCAGATTTTTTTGACCTAAGAATATCTAAGATACCTGCAAATGCACATCAAACACACTATTTTTCTGCGCTGGCTGCTGGCGATTTTTGGGGTGTTGGATTGAGTAAAAATGGACGATAAAAATGGGTGGACGGAAAATTTGCTTGTGGAGGTGGAAGGATGGTCGTATAATGAAGGGGAATATTGTACGAAATGAGGAGAGGTTTGTTATGAGATATAATTCTGTGCTGGATCTGCATACGCATACTGTGGCCAGTGGGCATGCTTATTGTTCTCTGAGGGAGATGGCGAAGGCAGCTTCCGAGAAGGGACTGGAGGTTCTGGGGATTACGGAGCATGCACCGAGTATGCCGGGGACGTGTCATAAGTTTTATTTTAATAATCTTAAGGTTGTGCCAAGGGAGATGTACGGGATTCAGTTGCTGTTGGGATCTGAGGTAAATATTCTGGATGCGCAGGGAACAGTGGATCTGGGACAGCATACGCTTTCCAGTATGGACGTGGTTATTGCGAGTCTGCATACGCCGTGTATGAAGCCGGCATCTAAGCTTGAGAACACAGAAGCCTATCTGAATGTGATGAAGAATCCATATGTAAACATTATCGGACATCCGGATGACGGGAGATATGAGATTGATTATGAGGCACTGGTTCAGGGAGCGAAGGAATACGGGAAGGTTCTGGAACTGAATAATCATTCTATGGATTCGGAATGTACCCGTGAGAATGCTGTGGAGAATGATACGGTGATGTTGGAACTGTGTAAGAAATATCAGGTTCCGGTGGTGATGGACAGTGATGCTCATTTTGATCTTCTGATCGGGGAGTTTGATCTGGCGAGAGATCTGCTGGAGAAAATGGATTTTCCGGAGGAGCTGGTTCTTAACCGGTCTGCGGATGCAATCAGGGAGTATGTGAATCGTAAATTCTGATAAACTGAGAAGCAGTTATTTGGTGTATGGCCGAGTTGCAAAGAGGATGATTTTATCTGTCTTACTCTTCGAAAGAGGTTTTTGTGAGAAAATAAAAAAATCTGTAATTTCTTTTAGGTTAAAGGCTTGCTTCCTATAATTTAACGTGGTAAAATATCACTGTTAGAAATATAACACGGACATTTTAAAGACAAATGTCCGTCCAGTGAAGTACAGAGTTCTAAAAGGAGCATGAAAATGAGTAAAAAAATCAGAACAGAGGCTGTAGATCAGCTTTTTGAAGCGATTTTATGCCTGAAGGATAAAGAAGAGTGCTATACTTTTTTTGAGGATGTATGCACGATCAATGAACTTCTTTCCTTATCACAGCGTTTTGAGGTTGCCAAGATGCTGATGGACAAGAGAACCTATCTTGATATTTCGGAGAAAACCGGAGCTTCCACAGCAACGATCAGTCGTGTGAATCGTTCATTGAATTATGGAAATGACGGATATGAGATGGTGTTTTCAAGAATGGCAGAGAAGGAAACTAAAGGGGAATAAGATAGCGGAAGGCTGAATAAATGCAGTGCTATTGTGGGGCAGGTGAAGATCACCTGCCTTTTTTGTATAGGGAATTTTCGGATAAAAGAGAAGTCCGATTATTCCCCTTCTGGGAGAGTGTTGTGCAGGCTGAGAAAATGCTGCGAAGGATCAATCTATAAAAGTCGAAAATGAATATTATATAGTCAAATATGCAAACTATGCGGATTGCTATAATGTTATAATTTTGCTTATGAAAGATAACTGGCTGTTGGCAATATCGTATAAGATATTTTTATGAAAAAAGTCATATATAAAGTATTTGGCTGGAAGTATTTTACAAATGCATGGCGAAATGTAATATTGCAGGCAGAGAGAACAGTTATAAAAAAACAAATCATGAGGAGAACATAAGAGTATGAAGGCATTTGATTATTCACTGGTAAAAGATCCACAGTATTTCTGCGATAACCGAATGGAAGCTCATTCAGATCATGTGTATTATAGAGATGGGAATGAAATGCAGACTGCTGTGCAGGATGGAACAGAAACTTCTTTTCGCTACAGTCTGAACGGTTTATGGAAGTTTCATTATGCGCGTAATTACAAAAGCACAGTTCAGGGATTTGAGAAGGAAGAGTATTGCTGTTATGACTGGGATGACATTCATGTACCGGCACATATCCAGATGGAAGGATATGATGCACCCCAGTATGCTAATGTCCAGTATCCATGGGAAGGACATGAGGAAATTTATCCGGGTCAGATTCCTGAGAGATTTAATCCGGTTGCAAGCTATGTGAAATATTTTACAGTGCCGGAACATATGAAGGGAAAGAGATTGTTTATTTCTTTCCAGGGAGCAGAGAGCGGACTTGCACTATGGCTGAACGGAGCCTTTGTTGGCTACAGTGAGGATTCTTTCACCCCATCTGAATTTGAACTGACAGATTATCTTAAAGATGGACAGAATAAGCTGGCAGCACAGGTATTCAAATGGACCTCCAGCAGCTGGTGCGAAGATCAGGACTTTTTTCGTTTCTCCGGAATTTACAGAGATGTGTATCTTTATACAGTTCCGGATACCCACGCATATGATCTCCAGATCCGTGCAATCCCGGAAGAGAATCTGGATGTAGCAGATCTTGAAATTAAGGTAAAGACATGGGGAAAGGGAAGCATTGTTTTCAGACTTGAGAAAGATGGAGAATGTGTGCTGGAAGAGAAAAAATCTCTTACAGAAGCTGGAAATGAAGAAGCAAATGCAGAGCCATTTTATATTCAGAAAACAAATAGCAGCAAGACTGTACAGAACAGTTTTGCATGGAAAATCAATAATCCAAAATTATGGAGTGCAGAAGATCCGCAACTCTATGATCTTACAATTGAACTTTATGACGAAGCAGGAACTATTCAGGAAGTGATTCCTCAGAAGGTTGGGTTCCGCCGTTTCGAAATGAAGAACGGCATTATGACTCTGAACGGAAAGCGTATCGTGTTTAAGGGCGTAAACCGTCATGAATTCAGTTCTGTCAGCGGCAGACATGTATCAGAGGAAGAACTCCGCAAGGATCTTCGCATTATGAAGCAGAATAATATCAATGCCATCCGTACCTGTCATTATCCGGATACATCACTGATCTATCAGCTTTGTGATGAATATGGTATTTATATGATCGATGAGACAAACCTGGA
>ENA-UPXC01004488-UPXC01004488.1-human-gut-metagenome-genome-assembly--contig:-NODE-4488-length-12644-cov-8.636747_pt1 | contig 12644 bp, 8 predicted proteins | sample MGYA00250047_ERZ773371 | MGnify/ENA primary metagenome ERZ773371 (study PRJEB29103, sample SAMN06111975) | human gut metagenome | biome: human gut; feature: ankylosing spondylitis patient; material... | reverse complement strand
TGTTGGTTAGTAGAGTCAGGTTACTTTGATATATGGTTTCCTGTTCATCTAAAATGTCGTTTATACATCTATCTACCAGTCGGTTATCAATGGGGTTGATTTTCTTTTCATACAATCGGTTGAGTATACTTTGGACGTACCATGTGTGTCCGTTTTCAAGTTGGTACAAATAAGAAAATGTTTCTAGTGTCAATTCTCTTTTTTCCTTAGCAAAGAATGAGTGTGCGAACGAATAATAATTCTCCAGTGGGATTTCCGTTAATACAATGATTTGGGTACTTTGATAAAAAGGACGTTTTGCAGAAGTAAACATTTCCTCCATTACATGCTTTTTACTTCCGGAAAAGATAAAATGTACATTGGGCATGAATTGGATATGAGAGCGGAGCAATGCTTCTACACCTTTTTCCGGATATTCTGTAATTTGTTGGAATTCATCAATGGCAAGATAACATTGTTTCTTTGAGGCTACCATATAATTGAGTATTTCTTTCAATGTTTGTTCAGCGTGGGTGGGAGCAAAGTCTAATGTTACGGTAGGCATACCACTTCTTTCGTCAGCACTGATAATAGGACGGCAAGATTTGAAGAAAGCAGTCATTTGCCGGAGTATGTTTTGGGATAGAGTATCTAATTCTCCAAGTACATTTTGAGCAAGTAACTGGATGAATGCTTTTAAATCACGTGTGGAGTAAATGTCCATATAAAAATAGGCAGCATTCGGATTATTTTCCCGCTTCATTCGATAGAATACATTTTTGATAAGTCCCGTCTTTCCCATGCGTCGGGGGGATATTAAGGTCAGGTTACGTTCATTTAGTAAAGCTGAAATCATTTTATCAGTTTCTTTCTCCCGATCGCAAAAGTATTCGGGACTGTTGTAACCGTATACAAGGAATGGATTGTATGGCTTCATGACTTATTACATATTTTACGTTACATGTTTTATGTAACACAAAGAACGTAATAAATCTGGAATATTCAAAGATTTATTTGAATTATATAAAAAACAAACGCTGATGAGAACAAGTAATCATGCTTTTCTCATCAGCGTATATTATGTTGGATTACAACTATTTCTTATCTTTTTTCTCGTCAGCTTTTGTTGCAGGCTTTTCCTCCGTTTTGCTTTCCGGATTGATAATACCCTTCACTGTTTCACCGATAGGAAGCTTGTCCAATACGCCAAGGCTCGGAGCTACTGTCTTTACTAATGTGTTCAGGAAATTGCTAGTTCCACCGTTTCCTCCGTCGAATACAGTGATATTTCCTAGGTTCATGTGTTCGAACGCCTTCACCTGTTCGCCGGCGATTTCCTTCCACTGGTCTACCATCTTATATTGGATAGCGATAGCTGGATTCGATTCAGCTGCTCTTACCATTGCTTCGAAACCTTCTGCTTCCGCAAGTAATGATTTCTTCTTACCTTCCGCTTCTGCTTCCAGTTTCAATTGGATAGCTTTTGCTTCCGCTTCGGCTTGTGCTAAAGTAGCCTTTGCGCGTGCTTCCGCTTCGCGGGTAATCTTTTCAGCGATGGCATTTGCTTGCAGGATAGCTTCCTGTCTGGCGATTTCCGCAGGAACAATCTTTTCAGCCTTCAATGAAGATTCCACTTTCCGTGCCTTAGCTTCTTCCACTTCCTTTTGCGCAATTTCGCGTGCAGTTTGTACGGCAGCTTCCGATTTTGCGGTAGCTTCACCTGCTTGCTTATCGGCATTAGCTTGTGTTACAGCTAGTTCTGCATTGGAAAGTGCTACCTCTTTCTGTGCGTCATTTCGTCCGATAGCAGCTTTCTTGGCAGCTTCCGCCTGTTTGATTTCCATATCCGAGTTTAGTTCGGCAACACGGCTTTCTTTTTCTGTATTTGCCTGCTCGATACGGATATTCTTTTCGGCTTCAGCCTTTGCTACTTGTGATTCTTTTTCTGCATTGGCAATGGCTACTTGTGAGATTCTGTCCTTATCTGCATTTGCAACGGAGATTTCCTGTAGTTTTTTGGTTTCTGCAATAGCAATATCCTGATCTTTGCGGGTTTCTGCTACTTTCGTTTCACGCTCCTTTATTTGATTGGCAATTTTGATAGCACCCAGCTTTTCCTGTTCTTCGATGTTAGCCTGTGCCTCGTTCAGTGCTTTACTTTCAGCTTCCTTACCTAAGTTGACAATGTAGTTGGCAGCGTCGCGAATATCACTGATGTTGATGTTCATCAGATACAAACCGAATTTGCGAAGTTCGGTATCGATGTTATCTTTCACTTTAGCCAGGAACTTATCTCGGTCTGAATTTAATTCTTCGATAGTCATATCGGCGATCACCATACGCATCTGACCATATACAACATCAGTAATTAAGTTCTGCTTGTCATCCATCGTCAGACCCAGCATACGTTCTGCGGCATTCTGCATCACTTCGGGATCTGTGCTGATGGCTACGGTGATTGTAGTCGGCACATCTACACGAATATTCTGAGCGGATAGCGCACCGGTCAGTTTACATTCGATCTGCATGGGTTTCATGGACAGGAATTCGTAGCCTTGAATAATAGGCCATACGAAGGCTGCACCACCGTGGTATAGTTTTGCCGACTTTTTATCTCCTCCCGTTTTACCATATACAACGAGTACCTCGTCACTCTTACATTTGCGGTAACGGGATAGGATACCAATGAAGGTAAGCAAAATGACTGCCACTAATATAGCAGCCATTATCAACATTTCTTGTGTCATAAAATTATGTATTTGAATAGTTATTGAATGAACAGTGTTCCGTCTTTGTAACTGGTAATGATTGTTCTGTCACCTGTCTGATATGCTTTTCCGGATTCGGAGATGACGTCTACTTCGCGCATTGCTCCGTCTCGGCTTGTTTGTACTGTATATTTGCTGTCGCTTTGCTTGAAGTAGATGGTACATTCTCGTCCCACAAGTTGATCTGTCTGTTCAGAATGATTCACTTGTTGCAGTTGATAAGCTTTCTTATAGAGAAACCACACAGCGAGAACAAAGAAAAGACCCACCAGAATTCCGATGACATAACTTTGAATTTCAGTGTTTCCCGCTAAATACATGTACCAGCCGAATCCGATTCCAAAATGAGTTAGTCCTTTAAAAGAAACTACGCTACTGATGTCAGCATCTACGTCTACATCTGCATCTATGTCTCCGAAAAAGATGGATAGAACGAATTGGATTACAAATATTCCTGTTGTCACAAGGGCAATAATAAGGAAAATGGTACTACTCATAATTGTGAGGTATTAGTGAATCATGATTATTTTGTTCTCCAAATATACAGGTTTATGCGAATTATACAAAGATAAATGAGATAAAATGACTACTTTTGCGCGCGAAAACCCTAAAAAAGAGGAATTAGCGTGCAAAGGTATTTTATTTATTTGGCTTACGACGGAACCAACTATCACGGTTGGCAGATTCAACCGAATGGGATTAGTGTGCAGGAATGTCTGATGAAGGCATTGTCTACCTTTCTGCGTCGCGAAATTGAAGTAATAGGAGCAGGCCGGACGGATGCGGGAGTGCATGCCTCTCTGATGGTTGCTCATTTTGATTCCGATGAACTGTTGGATACTACTTCTGTTACTGATAAATTAAATCGTCTGCTACCTCCCGATATTTCCATTTATCGTGTTTGCCGGGTTCGGCCGGATACCCATGCCCGTTTTGATGCGACTGCGCGAACTTATAAATATTATGTGACGACATCGAAATATCCTTTTAACAGGCAATATCGCTGGCGTCTTTATAACCAGTTGAATTATGAACGCATGAACGAAGCAGCGCGTATCCTTTTCGAGTACAACGATTTTACGAGTTTCAGTAAACTTCATACGGATGTAAAGACCAATATTTGTCATATCACTCATGCAGAATGGACGCAGGAAGAAGATGCTACCTGGGTGTTTACCATTCGTGCCGACCGTTTCTTGCGGAATATGGTGCGAGCCATTGTAGGCACGCTCATTGAAGTGGGACGCGGGAAACTGACTGTTGAAGGTTTCCGGCGGATTATAGAACAGCAGGACCGTTGCAAAGCCGGGACATCTGCTCCGGGGCAAGCCCTGTTTCTGGTCAACGTGGAATACCCGGAAAGTATATTTGAATGTGATGACTAGCAATCATCTATAACCGGCGGACCGTCTGTCGCTGATAACTTATAATTGGTAATTAGTAAATAATAAATATTCTCATGTGGTTATTATTAGCATTCCTCTCGGCTACTTTGCTGGGCTTTTATGATGTATTCAAGAAGAAATCGTTGAAAGATAATGCAGTACTTCCTGTTTTGTTTCTAAATACATTCTTTTCCAGTCTCATCTTTCTACCGTTTATCCTGATATCCGTTTATCAACCGGACTTGTTGGGAGGAACAATATTCAATGTTCCCGTTGCTGGTTGGGAACAGCATAAATATATTATCATCAAGTCGTTCATCGTATTGTCTTCGTGGATATTCGGATATTTCGGAATGAAACATTTGCCCATAACCATTGTAGGACCTATCAATGCCACCCGTCCGGTGATGGTGCTCGTGGGAGCTATGCTGGTATTCGGTGAACGATTGAATCTCTATCAATGGATTGGTGTGATGCTGGCCATTGCCTCTTTCTTTATGTTGAGCCGTTCGGGAAAGAAAGAAGGAATTGATTTTAAGCATAACAAATGGATCTTTTTTATTGTACTGGCTGCTATTACAGGTGCTATCAGTGGTTTGTATGATAAATATCTGATGAAGTCTCTGAATCCGATGTTGGTGCAATCCTGGTATAATGTTTATCAGGTGTTTATTATGTGTCCTATTCTGTTATTGCTTTGGTGGCCTAAAAGAAAGTCTACCACCCCGTTTCGCTGGGACTGGACGATTATCCTGATTTCTATCTTCCTTTCGGCTGCCGATTTCGTTTACTTTTACGCATTGAGCTATGACGATTCCATGATTTCCATTGTTTCGATGGTCCGTCGGGGAAGTGTAGTAGTCTCTTTCACTTTCGGTGCGCTTCTCTTCCGTGAAAAGAATTTAAAAAGCAAAGCGATTGACCTTATACTGGTGTTAATCGGAATGATATTCTTATATTTGGGGTCTAAAAGTTAAAACAGTTACACAAGACTGTTTGTCATAGGTTAAATAAGATAGATATGAAAATAAATAAACTTGTTATTACTATATTCTTCTCTGCTGTCGGACTTTTTGTTTCGACTGCTCTTCAGGCACAAGAGGCCAAAACGTTGTTTGTGAATATGCCGGATTCTCTAAGTCCCTTGCTTACAAAAGTGAATCGTGAAGATTGCATAGACTTTCTGGAAAGTAAGATGAAAGCGCAAGTAGAAAACCGTTTTGGCAAGAAGTCGGAGATGACTGATCTTAGCAAAGACTATATCCGTATGCAAATGTCAGTTCAATCGACCTGGCAGATGAAAGTGTTGGCATTAAATGATTCAACGAACGTAATCTGTACAGTCTCTACTGTTTGTGCTCCTGCCTGTGATAGCAGCATCCATTTCTATACGGACGACTGGAAACCGCTTACAACATCTCTCTTTATTACCCTGCCCCTGATGGATGATTTTCTGAATGCTCCCGATTCAGCAGGAGTTTATGAGTTTGATGAAGCACGCCGTTCGGCAGATATGCTATTGATGAAAGCCGATTTTAATAAAGAAAATACGGAACTGACACTTACGTTAACAACCCCCGACTATATGTCAAAAGAAACAGCAGAGAAACTGAAACCGTTTCTCCGCCGCCCTGTAGTCTACCATTGGAAAAATGGAGCATTCTCAATTTAATAAGCATTCGTTGATGAACGCTATCATTTCCGGTGTGTTTGCTTCCACACTTTGAAGTAATTTGAATTGTGCTTTGGTGCGAACGAGGTTATGTTCCGGATATTTGATTTTATAATAAGTATCTCCGTTGATATAATCTGCCAGGAACCGTACACACTGCATGTATGGGAATAAAGCCGCCGCATAAGGAAGATTCTCAATCTCGATCTGAGTCAGGAATGATTTGGCTCCTTTCAGATAGCCCTTGGTAAATGCTTTGAATATTTCCATATTGAAGTTTACACGATCAAGGTCTTTGTCGTCTTCATCACCTGTGTTGGCACCTGTACGTAAGAAGTCACCATAATCGGAGAATATAAAGCTAGGCATTACCGTATCCAGATCAATGACACAAAGCACTTTACCATCCTCGTCGAACATCATGTTATTCACTTTCGTATCGCAATGGCAAACGCGTTTGGGAAGTTTCCCTTCACGATATAAACGTTCAGCCTTACACATTTCATCTGCGCGTTTCTCTATTTCATCCAGATAGTACTTCACTTCTGCTACCCGTCCGGCAGCATCCTTCGCAACGGCTTCATGTAGTTGTTTGAGACGGAACTCCATGTTGTGGAAATCGGGTATGGTTTCACCCAATGTTTCCGGAATATCGGCCAGCATAGCCTGGAAGTTACCGAAGGCTTCTCCTGCATAATTGGAATATTCGGGATTTACCGTCTCATACGTTTTTGCACGTGGGATGAATACCATCACACGCCAATAACTGTCACCGTCAAACCAGTATGTTTTACCTTCTTCTGTTTCGAGGAAACTCAACACCTTGCGGTCTATATCCGATTCTCCGGCTTCCGTCAGTTTCTTGCGAATGTGATTGGTAACAGCGCTAATATTGGATTGAAGCATTTCTACATTCTGGAAAATGGCATGATTGATGCGTTGCAAAACATAGTCGGGAGCATCTGCTTCTTTGGTGTTTACTTTATAAGTGTCGTTGATAAGTCCTGCACCCAAAGGTTTGATTTCTTCTATCGTACCTTGGACTTTAAATTTAGCTACGATGCTAGATAAATCTTTCATGTTTTTTTTCTTTAAAAATTTATACTAAGGTTATCGATAATCATATTTAGCAGCTTCGTTGGCCTGGTTAGCCGAGCGAACGGGTACTAATGTGAAGCCCCACTGGTAATCACGGTTAGCCGGGATCTGGTGGAAAGGTTCCGGGCGAGCACCCCAACTGTCATATCCGCCTACTCCTTGTTGCTTCATATCTACACAAACCTCAACGAAATCTCTGGGAGTGATGTCGTTGACATGATGCATTCTCCGTAATACGTTGCGGGCAGCGTTCTCGTCGTGATTGGCAACCTCTTCCGGGCTGAAGTTATTCCATTGGTAAGGGTGGGGCAGAGCTTCTTCAGAGTCAAAGTCTTCGATAGAGTTGCGCAAGGCATTGAAACCGATAAGACTGTCCGCTACCAACACCAGGCCGTTTCCTTTATTAGGAGATAAAGCGATCCAACGGGTATCAGTGTGATGTCCGTTTTCCTGTGGACGCACATAGTTGAAGTACATTTGATCCGCTGTTGTCTTATATACGCCAACGAGCGTTCCGTGATTGCGGTCGATATAATTCTCTTCCGGGCCACGGCCAAAGTATTGTACATTGTTCATCTGTGCCGGCAAGCGGAAACGCACACCGATACGGGGGACTTCCAGTTTGGAGGCAGCCTTACGGGCAGCATCACTTCCGGGGGTAAATGTAGCCATGCGGGTAGCTTCGGAAACTTCTGTTTCTGTAGGCTGCATATCCGTTGATGTGAATTTGGCATTTACGTTAACTATTCCGTTCGGATAGATTTTGTAAGTGACAACATACAAGTTGCCGGCAGCCAGTAAGTAGGTTACATTTAAGGAGACTGCTTTATCTTCTGCTGTCATGGTGGCATCCGTTATGCGGAAGTTTTTGCTTGATTGTTTCCATACCTGCAAACGTTTAGGAGTGCTGTTACCATAGTCATTATCATTAGGAGCACGCCAGAAGTTAGGCTGAATACCAAATCCGTCTTTGAAATATTCTGTACCATCTACTTTATACGAGGTTACTAATCCGCTATTCTTGTTGAATACAAAGTTTACTTTGGAGGAAGAAACGATTAATTCATCTCCTTGAATCGTTGTTTTCAATGCCGGACCGTTTGCTTTATATATACTCTTCTCTGCCTGGATAGGAAGTTGGAACTGGTCGTATGCAATTTCATATCCGGTTGGAATCAACGGTTCAGGCTCTGTGGTTGTTACACTGAAGTTGACAAAATATTCTGTTCCCGGTTGGGCTTTCAGACCATTTACCGGTACGGTGAATTCTTTAGAGGCTTGCGGAGCAATATCCAAAGATACTTTTCCACCTTTTATTGTCTTTCCGTTAGCAAGTACATTGTAGTGAATCTGATATTTTTTCAGGTTAGTGAAATAGAAACGGTTGGTGATTTTGAATATACCGGCTGCGGCATCTACTGCTTCAAAACCTACATTCTGATGTACATATTTCACTTCAGCCATTGCCGGATGCGGACCACGATCCGGATTGACAAGACCGTTGCAGAGGAAGTTACCATCGCTAGGTGCGTCTACGCCGAAGTCACCTCCGTAGGCCCAGTATTCTCTTCCATTCTTATCTTTTTGGAGAAGACCTTGGTCTACCCAGTCCCAGATATATCCACCTTGGAGATTCGGATATTTGTAAATTGCCTGCCATTGTCCCCACAGGTTTCCCGTGGAGTTTCCCATGGCATGTGCATACTCCGAAGGAGCTACAGGACGGTCGCTACCATTCTTTCCGATATTTTCCAGCCAGTCGGCACCCGGATATTGCGGAACATACATATCGGAGTTCCATTCCCATTGAGCACGTTCGTAGTTGACCGGACGATCCATCAGATCTTTGTCTGCCTCTTTCAACCACAAATAAGTCTGATAGAAATTATATCCGTTTCCGGCTTCATTTCCCAGCGACCAGAATGTAACGCTCGGATAATTCTTATTACGTTCAAACATATTGATGGTACGATCCATGTGCGGTTTCAGCCATTCGGGATTGTTACCCAGTGAACCGCCTTTCCGGAGATCATAATACATTCCGTGGCTTTCCACGTTGGCTTCATCATATACATAAAGTCCGTATTCATCACAAAGCTCATAGAAACGGCGGTCTTGCGGATAGTGGCAAAGGCGTACACTGTTTAAGTTATGTTGTTTCATCAGTTCGAAGTCACGGCGCATTAAATCCTCTGTAACATAATGACCTGTTGACGGATTATGTTCGTGGATATTTACCCCTTTCAGTTTCAGAGGCTGACCGTTGATGAATAAGCAGACATACGGTTTTCCGTTAGCAGCCTTCTGTTCGATAGGCTTGATCTCAATCCGGCGGAATCCTACATTGAAAGGAATGATTTCATTGATTTTGCCATTCTCTTTTACTGTCATCAACAGTTTGTATAGATTCGGATGTTCGGAGGTCCATGTGCTGACATCTGTCAGATTCTTATCGAAAGAAAGTGTACGTACTTCGTTCGATGGAATATAGGCTGTCTTCTCTTCAGTAGCTACAACTTTTCCTTGTGCATCTAATAGTTCATAAACTAATGTAAGATTAGTTGCAGCCTTTTCGTGATTTCTCAAATCGACATTTAAACCGAAGATTCCATTTTTGTAACTGTCGTCCAGCGTAGACTTAATTCGGAAATCTTTGAGAGCTGCTTTAGGCTGTGAATACAGAAAAACATCGCGTTCAATACCACTCATACGCCAGAAGTCTTGACATTCAAGATAGGAACCGGTGCTCCAACGGAAGATTTTAACTGTAAGTACGTTCTTTCCCGGCTTCACGTAATTGTTGATAAGAAATTCTGCCGGATTCTTGGAGTCTTCGCTATATCCTACTTCTTGTCCGTTGATATATACATATACGCCGGACTTAGCTCCTGCCAAATGCAAGTAGATATCCCGCCCGTCCCAGTCTGCCGGAATATCGATGTCCCGGCGATAAACTCCTACCGGATTGGCTTCGGGAAGAGTAGGAGGTTGTGGATTGCGCGGTTTGAATTCATAACCATGATTGGTGTAGATGGCTATTCCGTGTCCTTGTACTTCCCAGTTGCCGGGCACCTGAATATCATCCCACGAATCTGTATTGGTGTTCGGATCGGTAATGTTTTCGGGAAGTTTTTTATAAGAGTCTACAAAGTAGAATTTCCAGGTTTCGTTTAGCAAGCGGTAATACTTGCTTCGTTCGAACTTGCCACTCAAGGCATCAGCGCGATTGTTGTATGTCATAAAAGAAGTACGTGGATACTCTTTGTTGACTTCAACTACCTGTACGTCCTGCCAATAAGGTTTCACGGCTTTCTCAGCCATTGTACTAAGTGTTGTCAGGGAAAATATTCCCATGAAAATGCCTGTTAATAAGTTGGGGGTTGGTCGAAATTTCATGTTTCTCAATATTGGTTTTTCATTTCTTTTTTATTTTACTTTAATATGATCGAATCCTTCTCCATATACTCCAATGACAGCACTTTGCGATACAAATGCATTCGGGTCTATGTCTTTTATCAACCGGAAGATGATAGGCGATTCCCTTTTCTTGGCTAATACAAACATCATCTTTACTTCTCGTCCTGTATAAAAGCCGGTTGCATTGATAATCGTTACTCCCCGGTGTGGGTATTCGTTAATATGCCGTCCTATTTCTTCATATTTGTTGGATATGATAAAGAACTGTACAGATTGGCGGGCGCTATTCACTACCTGGTCGAGAACGAAACTACAAATATAAAGAGTTACAAACCCATACACCACTTTTTCCCAGTCTTTTAAGACAAAATAACTGGAAGAAATGATAATCATATCGCAGATGAGCACGACTCTTCCTAATGTGATGTCCCGGTATTTGTTGATGATGGCTGCAATTATATCTGTACCTCCCGTACTTCCATTAGCCGAAAAAGCAACACCTATGCCACCTCCACAGAAGGATGCTCCGATGACACATGCCATAAAGGGCTGGTCGTGGAGAAGCCCGAAACCTGCCGTCAATTTTTGAATGACGGACAGAAAGAAGGTGAGGGTAAATACACCAAAAATAGTTTTGATGCAAAACTTTAGTCCCAGCAACTTGAGGGCCAGTAACAGCAAGAAGAAGTTGATGCTGAAGTACGTATATTGTACCGGAAAACCTGTGGCCCAATATACGATAGAAGCAATACCCGGTACTCCCCCGGTGGTGATATCGTTAGGCAACAGAAAAACGGTCCAACCGATACCATACAAAATCATGCCGATGGCAATCATTACATAATCTCTGGCTTCACGGATAATGCTTTGCTTAGAAGGCTTTGGAATAGCTGTTTTCATAAACGTGATTATGATAATCTATAAAATGTTCAAACACGAACCCATGAATAATCCGGCTTTAGAGGAGAAGCCGGATTGGTTCATTATGCTCGTGCTAAAAGGAAATATGCTGTTTTATTTTGCAAAAGCGTGACGGTAGCCTTGTACTTTATTCCATCCGCCGCGAGTGAAGTCGGGTACTTCTACCGGAGCTGAATTGTTCTCGATAGAAAGTCTGGTAAGTTCAGCCATGCAACACCATTCTGCCAGGTCATAAACGTCCATATCCAATGGCAGTCCATTCTGCAAGCAATATGCCAGACGGTAGTCCATGATAAAGTCCATACCACCATGTCCACCTACTTTCTTGGCTGTTTCTTCCAACTCTATATGAATAGGATCTTTATATTTATCCATCAAGGCTTTTTTTACGTTTTCAGGTACAGAACCATGTGCATTCAGATTCTCATGATTAGGCACATCTTTTGAATCAACTAGTGAAGGTCTCAGGCAATATTCTTCAATCGGATATTTGCTTGCGTAACCATCGGCTCCCACTATCTGATACATACGGCTGTATGGGCGTGGAGTCATTACGTTGTGCTGAATCAACATTGTTTTACCGTTCTCTGTGCGAATCAGGGTAGAAGTCTGGTCACCATTCTGGAAGTCAGTCACCTCTTCTCCTGTTTGTTTCTTAATATAAGCCGGTCCGTTGACAGCTTTCGTATCCATCGATACCAATGTTTTCATGCGGTCACCACGGTGGATATTAAGTACCTGACAAGCAGGGCCCATGCCATGGGTAGCATATACATCACCGCGGTGTAGATGATTATAATCCATTCGCCAGTTATTCCAGTATTCAGGCCAGAAATCTTCCAGATTATGGATATATGAACCTTCTACATGAAGTACTTCTCCGAATACGCCTTGTTGTGCCATATTTAAAGAAGTCAGTTCAAAGAAGTCATATACGCAGTTTTCGAGCTGCATACAATGCTTACGTGTCTTTTCGGAAGTATTGATTAGCTGCCAGATTTCATCCAGTGTCATGGCGGCAGGAACTTCGATAGCTACATGCTTACCGTGTTCCATGGCATAAACACCCATTGCTGCATGATGTTTCCAGTCGGTGGCTATGTATACCAGATCAATATCGTCCCGTTCACAAAGTTGCTTCCATGCCTCTTCCGAGCCACTGTAAGAAGCAGCTTCAGGAAGTCCGGCATTCTTCAAAATTTCTTGTGATTTTTCAACACGTTCGGGAAGCAGGTCGCATAATGCTACAATCTTAGTTCCCGGGATATGGGTCCAGCGTGCCACGGCACCAGGACCACGCATTCCTAATCCGATGAAACCGACACGAACGGTATCAATTTTAGGAGTAACGAGTTGGATTACATCTTCTTGTCCGGCAGGGCGGGCAGGAGTTTCTACTTTGAT
>ENA-UPXC01004479-UPXC01004479.1-human-gut-metagenome-genome-assembly--contig:-NODE-4479-length-12676-cov-3.349869_pt1 | contig 12676 bp, 12 predicted proteins | sample MGYA00250047_ERZ773371 | MGnify/ENA primary metagenome ERZ773371 (study PRJEB29103, sample SAMN06111975) | human gut metagenome | biome: human gut; feature: ankylosing spondylitis patient; material... | reverse complement strand
TAGGCCACACCGGCACTCAGGTTGTTTTCAGAATACCGCATCACGGTGTGTGCATCTTTGTCTTTGCCGACATCAAGCGCCCCCGCGACGGCGGCAAGGGCCTGGACGGCGTTGTCAACAAGGCTGCTGGGTACTTCAACCCCTTCCTTGAGCCCATGATGAAAGGGGGTGCCGGCAAATGAGCTCCGGACTGTATCAGATTCGCGATAAAAACCTCGACACAACCCTGGACCTGACCCGCCTGAAGCCCTATGGCGACACCATGAACGACGGCAAGGTTCAGACCTCCTTCACCCTGCCGGTGAAGGACGACGACAAGGGCGCGGCCGCGGCCGTCATGCTGGCCCAGAAGATGGGCCTGGCCGACCCCAACGTGGCCCTGCGCCAGAAGCTGGACGAGAACTTCACCTTCTACGTGGTCTACGGCTCCCTGACCCACTCCATCAACTACAATGAGATCGTGGTGCAGACCGTCACCGACGAGACCATGGACATGCACGAGAATGATGAGTTCCTCAAGGAGCGCCTGGGCCGCAAGATGGTGGTCATCGGCGCCTCCACCGGCACCGACGCCCACACCGTGGGCATCGACGCCATCATGAACCGCAAGGGCTTCGCCGGCCACTACGGCCTGGAGCGCTACGACATGATCGAGGCGTACAACTTGGGCTCCCAGGTGCCCAACGAGGAGTTCCTGCGCAAAGCCGCCGAGGTCAACGCCGACGTGCTGCTGGTCTCCCAGACCGTCACCCAGAAGGACGTGCACATCCAGAACCTGACCGAGCTCATCGAGCTGGCCGAGGCCGAGGGTGTCCGCGACAAGTATATCTTCTGCTGCGGCGGCGCCCGCATCACCCACGCCCTGGCCAAGGAGCTGGGCTATGACGCCGGCTTCGGCGCGGGCACCTACGCCGACGACGTGGCCACCTTCTGCTCCAAGGAGCTGGTCCGCCGCCTGGGCAAGTAAGACGTATTCTCCTCTCTTTCCTCTTTTTCCCAAGCGCACAGCCGCCGGAACTTTACAGTTCCGGCGGCTGTGCCTATCGAACTTATTTCGATAGGCACAGGCACTTTTCAGAATGAATTCATTCTGAAAAGTGGTTTGATCCAACGCGAACGGCCCAGGCCGGTCTCTCTTGGCCTGCGGCCAATTCACCTCCAGGGAACCCTGACGGTTCATCTCCGCACCAAGCGCCGCCGCAAGGCGGCGCTTGCGCTCCGAATCGCCCTGCGGGGCAGCCTTTCACACGATCCTTCTCTCCCAAATCATTCCCATGGCAATGGAGCCCCACCCAAGCTGCCGGAACCTTGCGGTTCCGGCGGCTGTCTTTTATTCTCCCTTTTTGTCGCCCATCTTTAAGGATTTTTAAGAAGTTCTTCCGCCTTTCTTTTCTCCGCCCTGTTATCCTTCTTATTATATAAGGTAAGGAGGCATTGGATATGCACATTGGAACCCGTCTTGGGGCGGCCGGTCTGGCCGCCGCGCTTCTGCTCCCCACCGGGGCTCTGGCGGCCGGACCGGATCAGGCCCAAGCCCGCCAGGAGGATCTGGACACGCTGTACGCGGCCCTGCAGGAGCACCACCCCGACCTGTACGCCAACACCCCCCAGGAGGCATTTGAGGCGAAAAAGGCGGAGATTGAGGGCCGTCTGGCGGAGGAGAGCGACGTGGACTTTGCCCTGGATCTCCAGAGCCTGGTGGCCCTCATCGGCGACTCCCACACCACCACCAATATCGGCTCCGTTCTGAACAGCACCGGCCTGTACCCCTTCGGCGCGGAGTGGTATGACGGAAGCTGGGTGCTCACTGGGGCGGAAGAGGAGGATGCCGCCCTGCTGGGCCAAACCGTTACCGCCCTCAACGGCGTGCCCATGGACGAGATCTGCACCCGTTTCGGCACCCTGGTGAGCGCCGACAACCCCGTGAAGCTCCGCCGCCAGACCGAGCAGCTCCTCTACTCGGAGGCCTGTCTGGACTATCTGGGCATCGCGGAGTCCGGCGAACCGCTGGAGGTGACCACCTCCGGAGGCTCCTTCACCGTGGAGGCCCTGCCCATGGAGGACTTCGGGGACGCCGCCCTGTCCAGCCTGTCCCAGCAGCGGGAGAGCACGCCTGCCACCGCCTACCGGAAGGGCACCTACTACTTTGCCCAGTCCCTGGATGACACCACCTATTACATTCAATTTAACCAGTGCATGGAGGACCCCAAGCAGCCCATGGACGGCTTTGCCGCCCAGGTGGAGGCCGAGCTGGAGGCGGGAGACTACCGCCAGGTGCTGCTGGATCTCCGCAACAACGGCGGCGGCTCCGACGGCGTGCTGGTCCCCATCCTTATGCTGGTGCCCGGCCTGGTGGAGGAGGGCGTGAAGGTCTACGGTCTGGTGGGCGAGGCCACGTACTCCTCTGCCATCATCAACGCCGTAGAGCTGGTGGACGCCGGCGGCGTGCTGGCGGGCAGTCCCACCAGCGGCAGCGTCAACCACTTCGGCTCCACCGGCTCCTTCACCCTGCCCAACTCCGGCATCCGGGTGAGCTGCTCCAGCAAATACATCGACCTGGGCACACTGCTGGAGGCCGGGCTGGGGGCCCAAGTGGAGCCCCTGGTCCCCACGGTCCGGGTGGAGCAGACCCTGGACGACTATCTGGCCGGGCGGGACACCCTGGTGGACTGGCTGCTGGCCAACGGCGCGGACTATACCGCCCCCGAGCAGCCCGACGCCCCTCTCACCCGGGGCCGCCTGGCCTGGATGCTCTGGCAGGCCGCCGGCGCCCCGGAGGCCGAGCCCGCCCCCTTCTCCGATCTAATGCCCTTCGCCTATTATGCCCCCGGCGTGGGCTGGTGCGACCAGACCGGCGTAGCCAACGGCGTGCCCGGCGGGGCCTTCCGTGCCTCCTGCGCCGTCACCCTGGAGGAGGCCGCCCAGATGCTGGTCCGTTTCGTCCGGCAGCAGGGGCTGACCCCGGCAGAGGTGCGCTCTGGTGCCCCCGTCCTCGCCTCCGATCCCGCCCCCTGGGCATCGGAGTCCGTGGCGCAGGCGTGGCGCTGGGGACTGGTGGCGGAGGGGGCCGATCCCACCGGGGTCCTCACCCGCGCCCAGGGCGAGGCGCTGCTGGCACGGCTCACCTCCTGAAAGGGCAGTCAAATTTCTGGAAACAGCGTCGACTTTTTCCGTTCCCTGTGGTATGATAAGGATATCCACGGCAGGCACGCTCCGGCGTACCTATGCCCTTCGGAATGGGAAAGGAGATCATGTGATATGAGGAACAAACGGTTCGGCAAGCTGCTGTCCGCCGCTCTGGCGGCAGCCATGGCGCTCTCCCTCTCCTCTGCCGCCCTGGCGGCCGGGAACGGCGAGACCCATCTGACCATCATCGGCACCTCGGATACCCACGGCAATATCTGGGGCTACTCCTACGAGGACATGAAGGAGAGCACCGGAGACGGTCTAGCCCGGGTATCCGCCTACGTCAACCAGGTGCGCTCGGAGAACCCCAACACCATTCTGGTGGACGCGGGCGACACCATCCAGGGCACCATCATGACCGACGACCTCTACTCCAAGGACACCGCCAGCCACCCGGTGGCCGCCGCCCTCAACTACATGGACTATGATGCCTGGACCCTGGGCAACCATGAGTTTAATTTCGGTGTGGACACTCTCAAGTCCATTCTGGAGCAGGTGGACATGCCGGTGCTGGCGGCCAACATCAAGAACGCCGACGGCAGCTACTTCACCGGCGCGGGCTACACTATCGTGGAGCGGGGCGGCGTGAAGGTGGCCATTATCGGTGTCACCACTCCCAACATCCCCCGCTGGGACGGCACCAAGCAGGGCGTGGCTGACCTGACCTTTGAGCCTATGGCCGACGCCGTGGCCGCTTGTATCCAGGAGATCGGCGGCCAGGCCGACGTCATCATGGTGTCCACCCATGCCGGCCTGGGAGCCGAGTACTCCGCCGACGGCTCCGATGCAGCCCAGACCATCCTGGACAAGTGCCCCGAGGTGGACGTGCTCCAGTTGGGCCACACCCACACCACTTACATCAACAGCGCGCCCATCCCTGTGGGTGAGGCCAAGAACAATGCCGGCGAGGTGGTGCGCTACGACCTGACCCTCAACGCCGACAAGGAGATCACCTCCGCCACTGTGGAGACCGTATCCATGGAGGGCATCGAGCCCGACCAGGGCCTGCGTGAGCTGCCCGCCGTCAAGAGCGCCCAGGAAAAGACCGTCTCCTTCATTCAGGACAACGTGCTGGGCCATGCCTCCGCCGACTTCCAGCCGGTGGACGAGATCAAGGGCATCCCCTCCGGCCGCATCGAGGACACCGCTGTCATCGATCTCATCGGCACCGTCCAGCTGGAGAACTCCGGCGCCGACGTGACCGCTGTTGCGTTGTTCAAGGACACCAGCGACCTGAAAAAGGGCGATCTCAACTACGGCAACCTGTTCGACATCTACAAGTACCCCAATGTGCTCTACACCGTCAAGGTGTCCGGCGCGGAGATGAAGGCTTACATGGAGTGGGCCGCCGCGTGCTGGAACCAGTGGAAAGAAGGGGATGTATCCATCTCCTTTAACCCGCAGAAGCCTGGCTATCTCCACGACCACTTCATCGGCCTGAACTATGAGGTCAACCTGTCCAAGCCCGCCGGGGAGCGCATCGAGAATGTGACTTTCCAGGGCAAGCCCCTCACCGACGACATGACCCTCACCCTCTGTGTCAACGACTACCGCTACACCGGCCTGAAGAACGAGGGCATCATCTCCGGCGAGAAGGAGTGGGAGTCCTCCGCCTCCGTCCGCGACATGCTGGTGGCCTATCTGGCCGAGCACGACCCCCTGGAGCCCGCGGTGGACCACAACTGGAAGATCACCGGCGTGGATCTCCAGAAGGACAACCCGGACCGGGCCACCCTAATTGAGCTGGTCAATACCGGCCGCCTGGAGTCCCCCTATAGCCAGAGTCTCAACCTGGACACCTACTCCGAGGTGCTTGGCATGGTGGACAATGTAAAGGTCAGCGATCTGGACAAGACCGGTACCGCCGCCTCCTTTGTGGGCGCCGACGGAGCCCCCTACTTCCGTATGCGGGATCTGGCATACACCTTTAATGGCTCCAAGAACCAGTTCAACGTATCCTGGGCCGATGGTAAGGTGGCCATTACCACCAGCACGGCCTATGACGGAGAGCTGTTCCCCCTGCCCGTGCGCATCCCCGCTGCGGTTCAGGAGCAAATCCCTGCGGACATCACCGTATCTGTGGACGGTACGGACATCACCGTGCCCGCCATTCTCTTTGACGGCCACTACTACCTGACCGTGGACGGCATGAACGCCCTGCTGGGCACCAACGCCACCATCCAGGAGAAGGCCGCCTGATCCTGTTCCTCCCCAAGTTCCCCGGCGGCATTGCCGCCGGGGAACTTTTCTGTTACAATGACAGGGACACGAGTGAAGAAAGGATGTGACGCCCATGGCGCTGCCCAAGCTGATTGTGGTGCTGGGTACCACCGCCTGCGGCAAGAGCGGGCTGGGGGTGGAGCTGGCCAAGCGCTTCGGCGGGGAGATCGTCTCCGCCGACTCCCGGCAGGTGTACCGGGGCCTGGATCTGGGCACCGGCAAGGTGACGGAGGAGGAGATGGAGGGGGTGCCCCACCACATGCTGGACGTGGTGGGGCCCAACCAGCCCTATTCGGTGGCCGAGTTCCAGGCCGGGGCCTATGCCGCCATCGATGGCATCCTGGCCCGGGGGAACCCCCCCTTCCTGGTGGGGGGAACCGGGCTGTACGTCCGGGCGGTGACCGAGGGCTTCACCTTCACCGACGCCCGGCCCGACCCGGCCCTTCGGGCGAAGCTGGAGGGAAAGACCACAGCGGAGCTCTACGCCCTGCTGCGGGAAAAGACCGGCGTCACCCTCACCGGCGGGGAGGAGTTCAACCGCCAGCGGCTTATGCGCTCGGTGGAGAAGGCCCTCTCCGGCCAGTGGGAGAGCCCCCCGCCCCGCCCCCGGTACGACTGCCTGCTGCTGGGGGTGACCTTCCCCCGGGACGTGGTGTGCCGCCGCATTGACGAGCGGCTCCAGGCCCGCCTGGACGCCGGAATGGTGGAGGAGGTGGCCGCCCTCCGCGCCGGCGGGGCCGACGACTCCTTTTTGGAGGGGCTGGGACTGGAGTACCGCTATATCCTCTGGTACCTCACGGGGAAAATCCCCACCCTGGACGCGCTGAAGGACGAGCTGGGCCGGGCCATCAAGCGCTTTGCCAAGCGGCAGATGGTGTGGTTTCAGAAGGATCGGGACGTGCTTTGGCTGGACATGGAGGTGGACTTTCTCACCCAGGCCGTCCGGGCAGTGGAGGATTTTCTGGCGTAATGGTTTTGCCTTTTATCAGAAAATCTTTACCAAATCGTAATCTTCTCTCCATGGACTCTTTCGCTTTTCACGGTATACTAAGAGACAGATACCAAGCAAAGGAGTCCCGGCCATGTGGAATTTCAAATACAAGAACCAATATCTCAACTACGTCTCCGATCTGATGCAGGACACCGCCGTGCAGTCCATGCGCCTGTTGCCCCAGCACCGGGCCGGGGTGAGCTGCTACCACCACAGCGTGCTGGTGAGCTACGCCAGTTGGCGGGTGTGCGACTGGCTGGGACTGGACGCCCGGGCCGCCGCCCGTGGCGGCCTGCTCCACGATTTCTACCTCTACAACTGGAGGGACGCCGCCTCCCATCCGGGTATCCGCCACGGCTCCCAGCACCCGGAGGTGGCCCTGCGCAACGCCAGGGCCCGCTTCTCCCTCACCTGGCGGGAGGAGGACATCATCCGCTCCCACATGTTTCCCTATACCCCCACCAAGGTGTACCGCTGCCTGGAATCGGCGGTGGTGAGCACCATGGACAAGCTGTGTGCCGCCGCCGAGCTGGTAGGGCTGGTGCCCCTGCTCACCCGCTTCCGCCGGGAGACCCCCTTCTGGCTGGACGCCGACTGGGCTCCTACCCCGCTGCGCAAGGCCGGCTGATTCCAAGGCGCATGTCCTCGGAAATGACGGATTTTCATTCGATTCCTGCGGCTGCGGCCGCAGGAACTCTGCGAGGCTTTCCTTCGGGGAAGGTTTTTCGACAGACTGAGCGCCGCCCAATGGGCGGCGCTTTTTTCACCCTTTTATGGAAAGTGCACTTGACATACAGGCCCTGCTGTGCTATAACATAGATGTAAAGTCAGCTTTCCAAAGGAGGTGCACGCTTGAAGAACCGGCTGGAGGAACTGCGCAGGGAGCGGGGGATCACCCAGGAGGAGCTGGCCGCCATCCTGGAGGTCTCCCGGCAGACCATCAGCTCCCTGGAGAAAGGCCGGTACAACCCCTCGATCCTGCTGGCCTTTAAAATCGCCCGCTGCTTCGGGCAGAGCATCGAGGAGATCTTTTTGTATGAGGAGGATGCGCAATGACCAAACGGAGACGGCAGGGCTGGATGCTCTTTCTGGCGGGGCTGCTCCTGCTGGCCGGGGCCTGGCTGCTGCTGAGGCTGCTGCCCGGCCTGGATACCACCCCCTGGCGGGCGGTCCCCTTTCTATGCCTGGGGGTGGGCTGCGGCCTGTTCGGCGGCGGTACAGGGGAGCTGCTGGCCGTTCAGGCCATGAAGAAGCACCCGGAGCTCCAGAAACAGAACGAGATTGCGGAGCGGGACGAGCGCAACGTGGCCATTGGCAACGCCGCAAAAGCCAAGGGGTACGACGTGATGACCTTCGCCTTCGGGGCTATGCTCCTCTTCTCCGTCCTCATGGAGGCGGATCTGGCCCTCACCCTGGTGATGGTGGCGGTCTATCTGTTCATTCAGTTCTACTCCCTGTGGTGGCGCTTCAAGCTGGAAAAGGAGATGTAAGGATGGAACCCAAGGAATTTCTGGCCTTCCTGGCCAGGCTGGAGAAGCTCAAGTGCAATACCCGCCACTCCTGGACCTCCTCCGACAGGCACGAGAGCGTGGCGGAGCACTCATGGCGTGCGTGTGTCATGGCGTATTTCCTAAAAGACGAGTTTCCGGAAGCAGATATGGGGCGTGTAATGCTTATGTGCCTCATCCACGACGTTGGGGAGGCGGTCACCGGAGACATCCCCTCCTTCCAGAAGACCGACGCCAACGAGGAAACCGAGCGCCAGGCCATCGCAGAGCTGCTCTCCCCCCTGCCCGACGGGCTGCGGGGGGAGCTGACCGCCCTCTTTGCCGAGATGGACGCCCTGGCCACGCCGGAAGCCCGGGTCTACAAGGCTCTGGACAAGCTGGAGGTGGTGGTGCAGCACAACGAGGCCCCCCTGGACACCTGGCTGCCCCTGGAGTACGAGCTCAACCAGACCTATGGCATTCCCGAGACCGCCCCCTTCCCGCCCCTGGCGGCCCTGCGGGAGCAGGCCCGGCTGGATACCCTGGCCAAGCTGGCAGAAAAACCCGGCGGATGCTGCCCAGCTCCGCCACCGCGCTCTCCAGCAGCCGGGCCACGGGCAGCTCCGCCACGCCGGCCACCAAATTGTCGCACTGGTTGAGGGGAATGAGAATCCGCCGGGCCCGGGCCTGCCCTACCGCTACCGCCATGGCCGGGGAGATCTCCCCCATCAGGGCGTCGGCGATGACGATGCCCAGGGGGCCCAAAATCACATCCGCCCGGCGGCAGGCCACCAGCAGGGCGTTCTCTCCCGTGGCCCCCTGAGACGCGCCGCCCTTGAGCATGGCGGAGGTGGCCAGGCTGTTGGTTCCGATGGCGGTCACCTCCACCTGGGGATAACGGGTTAGAATCGCCTTGATGAGCTGCTGCCCGATCCGGCCGCCCTGGCCGTCAATCACTAAAATCTCCATCGTTTGACCCCTTCTCTCTGTTTCCATTGGCCTTATTATAATCTACCCTGGGGCAGGCCGCAAGCGCCGGGAGGAAAAAGTGCATTCCCTTTTTCCCCAGGCTGTGGTTTAATAAGAACAGGAACTTTCATCCGGGGGGAATGGAGATGCTGTCCAATCTGCTGACGGTCACCGGACAGGTGGCCACTTTGTTTTTGATGATGGCGGTGGGTTTTGTGCTGGGCCGGGCGGGAAAGATGACTGAGGCGGGCCGCAGCCAGATGTCGTACCTGCTGCTCTACATCGTCTGTCCCTGTGTGATGGTGGACTGCTTTCTGGTGGAGCGGACCCCCGCCTTGACGCAGGAGGTTGCGGTCGGCTCTGCGGCGGCGCTGGCCTGCTATCTGCTCTTCTTCGCCGTCTCCCTGCTGTTCTTCCGGCGGCAGCCGGCGGATGCCCGGGACACCCTGCGTTTTGCTGCGGTCTACGGCAACATCGGCTTCATGGGGCTCCCCCTGGTCCAGTCCATCCTCGGGGAGGAGGCGCTGGTCTACGGCGCGCTGGCCCTGCTGGCCTTCAACCTGACCAGTTGGACGCTGGGCGTGCTGATCATGGGAGGCCGGGCGGCCTTCTCCCTGCGCAGGGCGGTGCTCAACCCAGGTGTTGTCGGCATTGGGCTCGGGCTGCTTTGCTTTCTCAGCGGCCTGCGCTTTCCTTCCCCCGTGGGAGCGTCCCTCTCCTTCCTGAGCGACCTGAACACCCCCCTGGCCATGGTGGTCATCGGTACCCAGCTCGCTGAAGCCGACCTGCCCAGCACCTTCCGCCAACCCAGGAACTACCTGGTTTCCTTCCTGCGCCTGGCCCTGTTCCCCACCCTGACTGCCCTGCTGCTGCTCCCCCTCCGCTCCTCCTCCGGCCTCTACTGCGCCCTGGTGCTATTGTCCGCCACGCCTGTGGCCGGTACGACCAGCCTCTTTGCTCAGCAGTTCGGCCGGGATACCGCCCCTGCGGCGGAGTCCATCACCCTGTCAACCCTGCTCTCCATCCTCACCCTGCCCCTCTTCGCCGTGCTGGCCAGAGGGATCAGCATGTTCTAACCGTAAGCGCAGACGCGGCCGCCCCAGATGGGGCGGCCGCGTTTCTATTTGCGCAAAAACTTCATGTGCCTAAACCTTTGCACAGTTTCGTGGTGCCCCCTGTTCACATGAAGTTTAATACCTAAAACAGGAGTCCCCAGAGCAGGAATCCGCCGCAGGCGACCAGGCCAGTAAAGATCGTAATGATGACCAGATAGCCCATGATATTGCGGGCAGACAATCCGGCAATCCCCAGGGCGGGCAAGGCCCAGAATGGCTGGATCATGTTGGTCCACTGGTCGCCCCAGGCAATGGCCATGGCGGCCCGGCCGTACTCGATGCCCATCTCAGTAGCCGCAGGCATAACAATGGGGGCCTGCACCGCCCACTGCCCGCCGCCGGAGGGGACAAAGAAATTGATGATGCCGGCGGAAAGGAATGTCAGCACCGGGAAGGTGACATTATCGGAGATTTGGGTGAAGAAGTTGGCGATAATTCCGGCCAGGGACACCCCTGCATCGTTCTGCGCCACCATCAGTCCCATGATGCCGGCATAGAAGGGGAACTGGAGCAGAATGCCCGCCGCTCCGGAGGCGGCATCGGCGATGGCATCCACATACCTGCGCAGATCACCGTGGAGCAAAATACCCAGGAACAGGAAGATCATATTGACGATGTTCAGATCCAGGTTGAACCCCTTCTGCACAAAGTAATACACGATGTACGCAAAGCCCAGCACAAGAGTGATAAACCACAGGATTTTATTGTGCTCAATTTTCTCCGCCGGGGTATTCATGGTATAAGTCTTCTCCGCCTCGTCCACCAGTAAGGCTGGATCCACCGCAATGGTATGGTCGGTATCCGGATGCATGGCATAGTTGACGAAGGGCATGAGCACCAGGATGACAAGTACCATGACCAGGTTCATCGGGTGAAATATAGTGGCAGTAACCGGGGCCTGGTATACAACTCCAAGCACCTCGGAGCCCGTGCCGCCAATTTGCAGAGGGATGGACCCCGACAGGCCGGCGTGCCAGATCACAAAGCCGGAATAGGCGGAGGCAATCAGCAGGGGATAATCCACATCCCGTACCCGGCGGGCCACAGCCTTCGCCAGCAGGGCGCCGGCAATCAGGCCAAAGCCCCAGTTGAGCCAGCAGCAGATGGTGGACACGAAGGTGGTAACCAGGATTGCGCTCTTTTTGTCGTGAGCCAAGGTGGCAATCGCTGCCAGCGCCTTCTTGCACGCCTTGGCGGAGGCCATGGCGGAGCCCAGCACCAGCACCAGGGCCATCTGCATGGCGAAGGACAGCAGGCTCCAGAAGCCATCCTTGACTTCGCCCTGGCCCCCCCAGGACCACACCAGTTCCAGGGGCCCCTGCTGCGTACCGATCATGGCAGCGATAAAGACCACGATGGTCAGGATGATGGCGAACAGGAATGGATCCGGAAGCCACCGGTTCACAACCTGCACGCAGCCATTGGTAAAGCGTTTGAACATGAAACAACCTCCTCTGTATCTCTCTCCGCCACATACACTCCATGGCAGGAACTGTCTAAATCATAGCAACCTACTTCTGTCGTGTCAATAAAAACCTATAAGTCTAGTATAAATTCTACAAAGCCATATTGAGAACCGGCAGGTTTCCTTCTCCTACCATCCTCATTTCTTCATGGACATACCCAGGCCCCCACCGTCTTCTACGGGCGGTGAGGGCCTGGGTATGGGGTTTGCAGTTATTCGAAGGGCGCCATCTCCCAGCGGATAAAGTAGCCCTGTGGATGCTTGCAGACGGGGCACACGGCGGGAGCCATGGTGGCGTCGATAATTTGGCCGCAGTTGAGGCACATCCACTTGACCTGAACATCGGACACAAACAGCTTGTCCTGCTCCAGCAGCTCAGCAAACTTGCCGAAGCGGTCGCCATGGGTCTTTTCAATTCCGGCAATCATGGAGAAAATGTGGGCAATCTCCGGGAACCCCTCCTCCTGGGCGGTTCTGGAAAAGCCCGCGTAGTCGTGGTCCCACTCCTGGTACTCATTGTGCTGGGCCGAGCGAAGGTGGTCCAGAATGTCGGGAAACAGCTCTACGGGGTAGGTGCCGTCCACCTGAAGGTTCTGACCGGACACCTGCTCCAGCAGGTTGTAGAACACCTTGGCGTGGGCCCGTTCCTGGTCCGCGGTGAAGGTGAACACGCTCTCCAGTACATACAGGTTCTTCCTCCGGGCCAGTCCGGCTGCGAAGGTGTAGCGGTTGCGGGCCTGACTCTCGCCGGCAAAGGCCCGCATGAGATTGAGTCTGGTTTCACTTTGTGCAAAATCAGCGGACATAAAAATCCCTCCTGTTTTATGGATACCGTAAGCATATCCACAACCAGAAAAAACCATACAAAAAAGTACAGCAAAGTTCTCCGGCGGTTAGCACAGCACAGAGCATACGGACTCGAAACCCCTGAGCGGGATGTTTCTTTGCTCTCAAACCGTGTTCTGTTTCGACAGGTCTTCTGATTTATCGGATTCCCTGTGGAAATTTTTCCATTCCTATGGTATACTGAAAACTGATTTAATCCACGAAACAGGTAGGGATACACGGTGAAAGAGCGCAATGTAATGTTTACCGAGACTGATTTTAGAATTCTGGACTCTTATAAATCGGTGCTGGATGGTCTGGCTGCTTACCTTGGGGATGGATACGAGATCGTATTGCACAGCCTTCACGATTTGGACCATTCCGTAATCAAAATTATAAATGGTCACTATACTGGCCG
>ENA-UPXC01004477-UPXC01004477.1-human-gut-metagenome-genome-assembly--contig:-NODE-4477-length-12678-cov-4.112451_pt1 | contig 12678 bp, 11 predicted proteins | sample MGYA00250047_ERZ773371 | MGnify/ENA primary metagenome ERZ773371 (study PRJEB29103, sample SAMN06111975) | human gut metagenome | biome: human gut; feature: ankylosing spondylitis patient; material... | reverse complement strand
CCAGCAGCTGCTTCATAGAAATTACTGCCATGATAAATTTTCCTCCTTGGTTTTTACCTCCATCCCGGGTCATCTGTCAGGCGGCAGCTTTTTGAGCCACCCGCCGCTCGCATCACGGGATGTGTGTAATATTCATGCTCTGATATTTTATCACGCGCGCATGAGATTGTCAAAGAAAATCTGCGTTTTTTTACAAAAAGAACGCAGAAATTTGCGTTCTTTCTGCGGAGAAAATTATGCACTTTTCAGATGCCGGGCATGCGCCATTTTTTCCGCTCCCGGTGCGGGACCGGATGGTCGTGCCGCACGAGGATAATATCGTCCCCGATTTTGTCAATGCATTCCCATGGAATAATAAAATCCTCCGCACGGCCAAACAGCCCGAAAAAACGGCAGCGCCCGGGGACAATCAGAGCCACCACTCTGCCGCACAGGATGTCGATTTCCACATCCCCGACAAACCCGAGCCGGCATCCGTCGCACAGGTTGATGACTTCCTTGCACCGCAGGTCTGCAATACGGCAGTTAGACGGCATGGAACACCTCCAAATCCGCAGATTTTCATTCTCCGAGTATCTTTCCCAAAAACCGTTCGGCGCTTACGCCCGTTGGACGGTTATAACGTCCGAGCCGGTACAGGCAGTCCGCATCGCCGCGCCGCAGGGTATTGACGCGCTCCTCGCAGCCCAAGGTACACAGAAACCCCAAGCTTTTGATGACCTCCTCGCTTTCGCGGCTGCACGCGCCATAGGGATAGGTGTAGCAGATGGGCGTGGGCACGCCGCCCTCGATGAGCAGCTTTTGGGTGCGTTCGGTGTCCTCGACGAGCAGGGCGCGGTAGCTTTCCAGACTTTCGCCGCGCATGCGCAGAGCGCCCTTGCGTGCATCGTTTTCATGCAGGTCATAGGAATGGTTCTGGATTTCAAATACGCCGTCCGTACTGATTTCGCGCAGCCGGTCGAGCGTTAGGTAGGACCAGTAGGCGTTTTCCTGCCCGCTTTCGGTATACTGCTCGGTTTCCTTGCCGATGACCGAGATCACTGCACGCATCCCGTGTTTTTTGAGCAGTGGATAGGCGTACAGATAATTATTATAATGCCCATCATCGAAGGTAATCATAACAGGTTTTTCAGGAAGTTCGCCCAGTTCATCTACATAGCGTACCAGATCTGCGACGGTCACGGTTTCATATCCATGAGATTCCAGATAATTGAGGTCCGCTTCCAAGGCGGATGGGCTGATGACATACTTTCCCGCCTGCGCCTGATCTTTGAGCACGCTGTGATACATGATGATAGGCAGCTTGACCGATTCGCCGGCGAATGCTGCGGATACCGCATGGGGTTCTGCCACATCCTGATGGATAACCGCATTGTTGGCGGCAAAGATCACACCAAATACCATGCAGGTCAGCGTCATCTGCAAAAGTGTCTTTTTCATCCTGCTCCCTCCCTTTCCAAGCGCGTATGGAAAAATATATGCGGGGAGAGAGGAAGATAGAAGCAAGGAAAACGTGTATCGCTGCCCGCGGAGAATGGATGTTTGTCTGGGGCATGTACTTTTCCGGCAGCGTGGCTGCGCCAAGGCTGCCGCTGAACAGTCCGCAGGACTGTTCAGCCCCCAATCTGGGTCATGCTTCTGGTGATGAACTGCCCTTCGGTCAGATGATGGCGGGAGGGTTTGCAGCGCACGGCTTCTTGGATACACATCCGGAGTGCATGCGGGTCGTGCAGCAGGGGGCGCAAATCGGTTTCTGTATCGGCGTGCAGACAGGCGCGCAGTTTGCCGTCTGCGGTGATGCGGATGCGGTTGCAGGCCGCGCAGAAATTGCAGCTCATGGGCGTGATGAGTCCGACACGCCCGGGTGCGTCCGGCAGACGGTAATAGGTTGCCGGAGCATGCGGTTCGGGGATATCGGGCAGTAATTCGGGCAGCGCGTCCAGTACTGCGGAAGCGGGCAGGAAATGCGCCTGCGCCCATTCGCTGCACAGACCGGTCGGCATCAGTTCAATGAACCGTACATCAAGAGGATGCTGCTGCGTCAGGGCGGCAAGGCGGGGGATTTGCGTCTCACTTATGCCGCGAATCAGCACGGCATTGAGCTTTACGCGTTCAAAACCTGCGGAAAGTGCGGCGTTTAGTCCGGCGCGTGCGGGTGCAAGGTCGCCGCCGGATAGTGCGCGGTAGTCCTCTGCGTCGAGCGTATCCAGACTGATGTTGACATGGGTAATGCCCGCTTCGCGCAGCCGCACCGCGTCGCGTGCAAGCGTCTGTGCATTGGTAGTCAGCGCCCATGTGTCAATCCCCGGTGTGCGGCAGACACGTGAAAACAGCTCCAAAGCACCCGGGCGCACGGTCGGCTCGCCGCCGGTAAAACGGATTTTGCGGATGCCTGCATCAGCCAGACCGCGGATTAGCGCAAGGATTTCATCATCGGTCAGGGAATCCCGCGGCGGGGGCATGCAGTCCTGCGGCATGCAGTAGCGGCAGCGCAGATTGCAGCGGTCGGTCAGTGAAACGCGCGCATATGTAATTTCCCGTGCGAAAGAATCGGTCATGGTATTGCTCCTTCATGGTATTGCTTTTCATTATACGCGATTTTGCGCGGTTTTTCCACAGAGAAAATCCCCCGGCGGGATGCCGGGGGATTAGAATACAGGGTAAAGTACGGTGAGGTCATAGGATTCGATGTCCGGCTTCAGAAAAACCGAGTGGATGCCGGACGCAGAATCAAAATCGAGGGCGGGATTCCAACGGAGGGAGAGTTCATCCGGAGCGGAGAGGAGGAGCTCCTGCTGTGTGAAAGGGAGGCTGGTGCGCCACGGAGCGATCGAAAAACCGAAATAGCGGTCTGCAATCGCTTCATTTCCGGGCGCGTCTAAGCTGCCGGGTTTTTCATAGGCAAAGGAAACATCGGCGCTGCCCCGTGCAGGTAACGTGAGTTCGATTTGGCTGAGAAGCTTCTGCCCATGCTGTTCCCACGTGTTTTCCACAGGCTGTGTATTTACGGTGACAGCAGGCGGTACGGCAGTTTGGCTGCTTCCAAACTGGATGGGATAGAAAAGCGGCAGGACAATCTCATGATCTGTCGGGTTTGTGAGCGTATATTGGTCATGCACAGCCATAATTCCTGGTCGGGATGCATCCAGATCACAGGACAGACGGCGCGCAGCGGTAACCTCGCTGTCATCAGAAACGGTCAGCGGCAAAATCGCGCCGGTATCATTCGAGAAGAACGAAAAAAAGATGAAATCACTTGCGGAGCTGCTGGAAATTTGAGAATCAGCGGCAATATCCGAAGGCTGCGGCGTGCAGCCGCATAAGAGAATGAGCATCCCTAAAAGGGCACCGCAAAGCCGAATGAGCTGTTTCATCCGATCACCTCCATGTTGATTTCAGTATAGCAGAAATGGTGGGGCGTGTAAAGAACAAGGCGCACTGCAAATGCTGCAATGCGCCCTGATAAAAGACAGTTTATTCCCCCATGACCTGAAAGACTACATCGCGTACACGGTTGCGTGTGTCGCACTCGATGAGGGTCAGGTTCTGCCACGGACCGATGGTCAACTTGCCGTTTACAAACGGGATGGTGATAAACGGGCTGAGCAGCGCGGCTTTGATATGGGACGAGCCGTTGTCGTCGTGCCAAGTCTCGTGGTGGCGGTAATGGATGACGCGGCCGGTCTCGTCTGTGTAGGGAGAGAACACATCCATTGCAGCCTTGAGGTCGTGGTGCACCATGCCGGGTTCAAATTCGAGCGTGGTCAGACCTGCGACGCCGCCGGTCGTAAAGCCGGTGATGATGCCGGAGGAGATGTGTTTTTCCTTGCAGGCGCGGGAAACGGCGTCCTGAAAGTCGCCGGTGATGTCGATCATGCCCATATGCGCCTTGGTATGATAGGTTTTGGTTTCGGTATAGACTGCCATGTTATTCCTCCTCAGCGACCTGTGCGGGATTTTCAGAAGAGGGCACTGCGCTCGCATCCGCTTCGCCGCCCAGCGAGAAGAAGCTGTGCAGGGTGTTCTGCGAATCCACGGTATGGTTGATGGTCAAGTCCTGATAATTGCGCAGCATGCCGGAGTTTGCAATCGCCTCAGACGGGTTATGGTATACGCCGTTGAAGTCGTAGATGCCCTTGGCAGAGATGACCGGCCAGGTCTTGCTCTGCTCAAGCAGATGGCTCTGATACGGGCTCATCGGCATGTCGAGCGCATCGAGAAGCTGCGGCGCAAGGTAGTTGATGCTGGTGTGTACATCGGTCTTGGCTTCGATATCATAGTTTGCCCAGATGAAGAACGGAACCATATATTTTTTCATGCGCTCTTCCGGGTCCACAGACATCGCGGGATTGACCCACTCGTAGAACTCTTCATCCAGCTTGGGCTGATGGTCGCCAAAGAATACGATTACGGTCGGCTCGTCATAGTTTGCGAAGTATGTAATAAGCTGCTCGAGCGCACGGTCACTCTCGTGCTGCTCGGACAGGAACATCTCCGCCTTGGGGAAATTGCCTTCCTGACCGACGATGGAGACAGTCTGCTCATAGCCGTTGCCTTCGCCCTCATAGCCGCCGTGGTTCTGCATGGTGATGTCAAACAGGAACAGCTTTTCGCCCTCTGCCTTGTTTTCAAAGCGTTTCTGAATCAGCTCGAAGTTATAGGCATCGGACGGATACTGACGGTAGTAACCGACATCCGTCATATCCTCGAGGAACATGGTTTCGTCAAAGCCCATCTTGGAATAAACCGCCGGACGGTTCCAGCCTGCGCGCAGATACGGATGCATCGCAGAGGTTGTATACCCTTGGTTTTTCAGTACCGAAACCAAGGAATCATATGCGGTGACATTGTCGAAGTAGTGCAGGTAAACCATCGTATCCGGAATGTACAGGATGGAGTCGCTCGACAGGAACTCAAACTCAGAGTTCGCGGTCTTGGAACCGAAAATAGAGGCGTAAGCGTAGCCGGAGATGGTGTTGTCATCCTCCTTGAGGGAATCCATGAACGGGGTCACTGGAATATTGGTTTCAAAATCGCCCAGTACGCGCAGGTCGCCGTAGGATTCGCTCATGATGGCAATGATATTCGGCTGTACGCCGTCTGCGGTGCCTTCCTCACGCTCGGCACGTGCGGCAGCCGATTCGTTTGCGATGGTTTCGACCGCCTTTGCGGAATAGTATTCCGGAATCTCCATGCCGCTCTTCTGGCACAGCGTTGCCAGTGTGCCGGCAAAATACAGGTCATAGTTGAAGGCGTTGGAGTTGTCCTTGTAATAGTCACCATAGCCGACAAAGGGCAGGCAGGCAAACAGCGCAACCGATGCGAGCGCCATGCCCTGCTTGAAATGTACGCGGCGGCCGAGACAGTATTCATCGCCGCCCAGACGGTACAGGGTGACGCTCCACAGCAGGAGCAGCAGACCGAGCAGGATGATGTAGCGGTCGGGCGTGTAGTCATAGTTGCCGGCAACCCCAGCCGCAGTGCGGATGGAGGTGAGATCTTCAATCCCAATCGGGGTGCCGCGGAACAGCCAGACATAGTGGTTGGCAATGCCGAATACACCAAAAATGCCGCTGCCGATGGCGATGGCTTTGCGCAGCGAGTCGGTGCCCATGTACAGAAGCATGTAGACTGCGGTATGGAACAGGACGTTCAGCAAGCCGATGAATTTCATGCGGGCATAGAATGCGCCCGAGGACATCAGCGACAGATAAAAATGGGTCAAAAAGCCCATGAAAAACAGCGAAGTCATCCAGCGGATATGCCGCAGACCGCGCCGCCCGCCGGAGGGAATGAAGCGGCTGACAACGAACAGCGCACAGAAAACCGCAAACGGAATAAAGGTCTGCGTACTGATGATGCGCTCAACAGACAGGTAATTGAGTAAGACAGCGGTGTAAAGCAGGGATACGATCAGCATCCGGTACTTTTTCCAGAAGTTCTTTTCCATATTTCCCGATTTCCTTTTCGTAAGATTTTGGTTCGTTACTCGTTATACCATAAAAGCGGGGGAAACTCAACACGTTTCCACCCGCTTTCACTGTTTTGTCATAATTTTTGTGCAGCCGTACAAATTTACAATTTCTTTACATGGGTTTCATGATCACAAACACATCAAATACTGCCCATATAATGTCTGCCCGAGTTTTCCGGCAAGCCGGTGCAGATCTTCTTCCCCAATGTAACCGCGCAGATAGGCGATCTCTTCGAGGCAGGCGATGTAGCGCCCGGTATGGTCCTGCACCTGCTTGACTGCCTGCCCGGCATCGAGCAGGTTATCGGCAGTGCCGGCATCAAGCCAAGTGAAATCCCGGTCGAGCCGGATGACATGCAGCTGGTCGCGGCGCAGGTATTCAAGGTTGACGTCTGTAATTTCCAGTTCGCCCCGTGCCGAGGGTTTGAGGCTGCGCGCGATGTCGATGACCTGATTATCATAGAAATAGATGCCGGGGATGATGTAGTGCGACTTGGGGAAGCGCGGCTTTTCCTCGATGGAAAGCGCATTGCCCGCATCGTCAAATTCGACTACGCCGAACGCGCGCGGGTCTTCAACATAATACCCGAATACGGTTGCGCCCTCGTCTGCATGGCGCGCCGCGCCGCGCAGGATACGGTCCATGTCGAGGCTGTGGAAGATGTTGTCGCCCAGTACGAGACAGACCGAATCGCAGCCGATGAAGCGTTCGCCCACGAGGAACGCGTCCGCAATCCCGCGCGGCGCCTCCTGCACCTCGTAGGAAATATTGACGCCCCACTGGGAGCCGTTGCCGAGCAGACGGTAAAACGGTCCCTCCTCCCCGGGCGGGATGATAATAAGAATCTCGCGGATGCCGGCTTCCATCAGCACGGCAAGCGGATAGTAGATCATCGGCTTGTCGTAGACCGGCAGAAGCGGTTTGCACACCGGCCGCGTCATCGGGTACAAACGGGAACCCTTTCCCGCTGCGAGGATGATACCTTTCATAATTGTGTTCTCCTGTTCCGGGGCGCCTTGGAGCGCCCATGTCCAAAACTTCCAGAACCGGCGACCCCGCGCTGCGCAAGCCGCCTTGATTACTATTTATAGTATAACATTGATTTCCAGAGTTGTACAGCATCTATGGGGGATTCTGTGTGTGGATATCTACAAAATATAGGCGGAAATTGCAGTAAAAGTGCTGAATTTGTTCAAAAAAGAAAACTCTCCGCAGAGCGGAGAGTGGGGTCACCGTTTGAGCCAACTGGGTTTTTCGCGCATGCGCACGCCGGCGGCAATGCCGAGCGCGGCATACATGGTGATGACCGACGAACCGCCGTAGGAAAACAGCGGCAGCGTGATACCGATGACCGGAAACAAGCCGAGGCACATGAGGATGTTCTCAAAGGTCTGGCTGAGGAACATGCCTGCAATACCGATGGTCAGCACCGAGGAAAAGGTGCTGTTTGCGGTGAAGCTGACATAGAACAGGCGCAGAATCAGCAGGCTGAGCAGGGCAATGATGAGCAGACAGCCGATAAAGCCGAATTCCTCGCCCGCGACTGCAAAGATGAAGTCGGTATGCTTGCCGGGAAAGTTGGAGTGCTGCATCTGGTTGCCCTGCAAAAAGCCGGAACCAAACACCTCACCCGCGCCGATGGCAAGCTTGCTCTTTTGGGTATGCCATGCAATGGTTTCATTGATCGAAGGGTCGAACAGCACAAGGATACGGTCGAGACGGTAGGCGCGCTCGCCGGAGAAGATCTGCCAGATAAACGGGACGGATGCAATCGCGACAACTGCGCCGCCCGCAAACCATTTGAGGCTCAGTCCTGCGCCGAACAGCATGATGACGAAAATAAACACATACGAGAGCGCAACGCCCGCGTCGCTCGAGGGAATGACAACTGCGGCGGTAATGATCATCAGATGGAGTCCAAGGCCCAAAAGCGTGCGCCAGTGGTTCATGCGGTCGTATTCGCGTTCCAGATGGGCGGCAAAGGTAAAGATGAAGAAAATCTTGCCGATTTCGCCCGGCTGGATGCCGATCGGACCGAAGCGCAGCCAGCTGTGGTTGCCGCCCTCGCCGTAGCCGAGCGGGGTATAGAGCAGAAGCTGGAATGCAATATTGAGCAGCAGAAACCATTTCCAGTAGCGCGACATGTCCTCCAGATCGAACAGGCTCATCAGGATAAACATCAGCACGCCGATGGCAACCGAAACAAGCTGAATGATGATAAACTTGTCCGATTCCATGCTGCGGGTCGCGGAATAGACAAGCACAGCTCCAAAGCCGGAACAGCACAGTGCAAGGAACAATAAATATAGATCGGTGTGCTTCAAATAATGACCGATCGAACGAAACGCGCGCACGGCGTCACCTCCAATGTCTTAGGTTCTTATCATACCATAAACTGCGGCAATGCGCGACTGGGATTTTGTAAAAATTTTTTTAGAGATGGGGAATCCTCGTCAGAATCCACAAGTACGGTATGAAAAATTATGAAAATTGGGAATCTCTGCGCGAAGAGGAGATGATATAATAAATATATCGAAAGACAGAGCGGAAACAGAGGATGGTTTCTGCGCACGGTAAAATAGGAAGGACGGTAGATTTCTATGCTGACTGATATTGAAATTGCACAGAACTGTAAGATGAAACCCATTGCCGAGGTCGCTGCGGCTGCGGGGATGCATGCAGACGATCTGGAGCTGTACGGCAAATATAAAGCAAAGATTTCCGCAGAGGTGTGGAACCGGCTGAAAGACCGGAAGAATGGAAAGCTGGTGCTCGTCACTGCCATCAATCCGACCCCGGCGGGCGAGGGCAAGACCACCACGAGCGTCGGTTTGGGGCAGGCAATGGCGAAGGCGGGAAAAAATGCCATGATCGCGCTGCGTGAGCCTTCTCTGGGACCGGTATTCGGCATCAAGGGCGGCGCAGCCGGCGGCGGTTATGCACAGGTCGTCCCGATGGAGGATATCAACCTGCACTTTACCGGCGACATGCACGCCATCACAGCGGCAAACAACCTGTTGTGCGCCATGTTGGACAACCATATGCAGCAGGGCAATGCGCTCGGCATCGACCCGCGCCGCGTGATTTTCACCCGCGTCATGGACATGAACGACCGCGCACTGCGCAATATCACGATCGGTCTGGGCGGCAAGGTGAACGGCGTGCCGCGTGAGGATCATTTTATGATTACCGTGGCGAGCGAGATCATGGCAATTTTGTGCCTCGCTTCCGATTTGCAGGATCTTAAGAAGCGGTTTGGCGATATTCTGGTGGCGTATGACTATGCCGGAAAGCCGGTGTATGCCCGCGACCTCAAGGCAGAGGGTGCAATGACCGCGCTGATGAAGGATGCCATCAAGCCCAATCTGGTGCAGACGCTCGAGGGTACACCCTGCCTGATGCACGGCGGCCCGTTTGCAAATATCGCGCACGGCTGCAACAGCGTACAGGCAACCAAACTCGCCCTGAAGCTTGCGGACATTGCCATCACCGAGGCGGGCTTCGGCGCAGACCTTGGCGCGGAGAAATTCATGGACATCAAGTGCCGCAAGGCGGGGCTGTCGCCCGACTGCGTGGTGCTGGTCGCGACCGTGCGTGCGCTCAAGTATAATGGCGGCGTGGCAAAGGCAGATTTGAATGCGCCGAATGTGGAGGCGCTTGAAAAGGGTATCTGCAACCTTGACGCACATCTGGATAACATTGCAAAGTTCGGTGTGCCGTGCGTGGTTGCCATCAACGCATTCCCGACTGACACCGAGGAAGAGATGGAGTTCATCCGCCGGCACTGTGCGGCGCGCGGCGTGCGCGTGGCGCTCAGCGAGGTGTTCGCAAAGGGCGGCGAAGGCGGTTTGGCGCTTGCAAATGAGGTGCTTGCCGTGCTGGATGAGGGCAAGGCAGACTTCCATCCGCTGTACGCGGACGAGTTGTCCCTCACGGATAAGATTGAGACCATCTGCACCGAGATTTACGGCGCAGCAGAGGTGAACATCCTGCCCGCAGCCGCCAAGGAACTGGCGAATATTACCGAAATGGGTTACGGGCATCTGCCGGTCTGCATGGCAAAGACGCAGTATTCGCTCTCGGACGACGCATCTAAACTCGGCCGTCCGCAGGATTTTTCGATCACCGTGCGCTCGGTACGCCTTGCCGCAGGCGCGGGCTTTGTGGTCTGCGAAACCGGCGCGATTATGACCATGCCGGGTCTGCCCAAGGTTCCGGCGGCAGAAAAAATTGATGTAGATGAACACGGCAAGATTACCGGTCTGTTCTGATGAAAATGCGGAAAGGGCGCGCCTTCTGGCGCGCCCTTCGTTTTTGCGATGAAAAGCAGGTTCAAATCCTGTATGGAACAGTGTGCAGACAAAACAAAACGGCACTCATTTTCATGAATGCCGGAATAGATTTAGAAAATCAAATTGCGACCCAGCGAAGCGGTCGGAATTTGAAGGTGAGGAGCAGCGGAGCGAGCGCGTCGATGATTTTTGCAAAAAAAATCGTCGCAAGCGATGCAAAGCTTGCGACGAACTGGTCGAGGTGACAGGATTCGAACCTGCGGCCTCTTCGTCCCGAACGAAGCGCTCTACCAAGCTGAGCCACACCTCGATGTTTTGTTGCTGTCTTTCGTGACAGCTTCCTTAGTATATCGCAGTATGCGGGAAATGTCAACAGGAAAAACGAAAAAAATTAAAATATTTTTTCTCGCCCCAAACACAGAGCAGCACTGCGGCACATAGGCTGAGACAAGGAGGGAGAGTGCGATGCCTTATTTAATGGAATGCATCATCGGAACACTGGCTGCGGTTGGGTTCATTTGCATTTTAAAAGGAGTCTATGATATAATCATGACGAGTTATGTCCGCACCGGGCAGCCGGCAACCTTGTATCTCAGCGGGGACGGCGCTTCGCCGGATTGTGAGCATCTGCTGCTTGCAGCAGAGCAGGCAAGGCGGCTGTATCTGCCGGGGATGGAGATTGTTTTTCTGGAAACGGGCGGCACAACAGAGGAAGAACCGCTTGCGGCGCGTCTTGCGGCGCGGCGCGGTATCATCTATATGAAATAGTAAAGGATTTCGGCTATGCAGGAATTTTCCGAACAACACGAATATCAAATGGTCTGCGGGACGGTGTCGCAGATCGTTTTTCAAAATGAGGAAAACGGCTATGCCGTGCTGCGCCTGATTGCACGGGATGGGGAAGAAATCACCGCGACCGGATATATTCCCGGGCTTGGATTGGGCGAGGAATTGACGCTCGGCGGACGATGGACAACGCATCCGTCGTATGGCGATCAGTTTTCTGCGGAAAGCTTTGAACGACGCTTGCCGGAAACTTCACGCGGCATTGCCGACTATCTGGGGTCGGGACTGATTAAGGGAATCGGTCCACGCCTCGCGGTGAAGATTGCAGAAAAGTTCGGGGAGGAAACCTTCGATGTGCTGCAAAACGATCCGGCACAGCTGACAGAAATCAAAGGGATTACCCCCAAAAAGGCGCGCGACATCGGCAGACAGTTTACCGAGATGAGTGAAATGCGTCTGCTGATGGACTTCCTCACCGAAAACGGGCTTCCGGTCTGGCTTACCCCGCGCCTTTATAAACGGCTCGGCGTGGCGGCGATGGATGCGCTGACCGAAAATCCCTATCTGCTGTGCGATGAGTATTATGAGATTGATTTCGGCATGGCAGACGGACTGGCGCTCAATCTCGGCTTGCCGCGCCTGTCCGATGAGCGCGCGGACGCGGGCGTTTTATATACCATGGTCTTTAACCTCGACAATGGGCATACGTTCATCCCGGTGGAAAAGCTGGTCGCGGCTGCGTGCCGGTTGCTCAGCGATGAAGATGTGGAGTTCGATGAGGAGCGGATTCACGAGAGCCTGCACCGTCTGGAAGCGCGCGGACAGATTGTGCGGGAACAGATTGCAGGACGCGATGCGATTTATCTGCGCCAGATGTATGAAGCCGAGGATTTTTTGGCGGGCAGCCTCAAGCACCTTGCGGAGCAGCAATATACCTATGATTTCGACTTGGATGAACTGCTGCGTTCGCTGGAACTGGATTCCGAGGTGACCTATGCGCCGCTTCAGCAGGAGGCGATCACCAAGGCTGCGAAATATGGGGTATCGATTTTAACCGGCGGCCCCGGCACCGGCAAGACGACGGCGGTGCGCGGCATGCTGCGCGTGTTTGAGGCGCTCGGTTTGAATGTTGTGCTCGCCGCGCCGACCGGACGCGCCGCCAAGCGCTTGTCTGACCTGTGCGGGATGGAGGCAAAAACCATTCACCGGCTGCTCGAAGCAGGGTACGGCGGGGGCGGCAAGCTGATTTTTCAGCGCTGCCTGACCAATCCGCTGGACTGCGACGTCGTGGTGCTCGACGAGGTCTCCATGGTCGATATTGCGCTGATGCAGGCGCTGCTTGCCGCCATGCCCTATGGCGCGCGTCTGGTTCTGGTCGGGGATGCCGATCAGCTGCCGCCGGTCGGACCGGGCAACTTTTTGCGGGATTTGATCGGTTCCGGGCGTGTACCGGTCACCCAGCTCACCGAAATCTTCCGGCAGGCGCAGGAAAGCGACATTGTTATGAACGCGCACGCCATCAACGAAGGGCACATGCCGCATCCTTCGTTTATGGAGATCGGAAGAGCACACGTCTGAACTCCAGTCACAGTCAACAATCTCGTATGCCGTCTTCTGCTTGAAAA
>ENA-UPXC01004476-UPXC01004476.1-human-gut-metagenome-genome-assembly--contig:-NODE-4476-length-12679-cov-3.990557_pt1 | contig 12679 bp, 15 predicted proteins | sample MGYA00250047_ERZ773371 | MGnify/ENA primary metagenome ERZ773371 (study PRJEB29103, sample SAMN06111975) | human gut metagenome | biome: human gut; feature: ankylosing spondylitis patient; material... | reverse complement strand
AGCCTCGGAGCATAAATAGAATGCATTTTTCCGTCTGGCGTTGACCAACGGTACGCATAAGTGCCGTTGGGACGCTGGGTTTCTCCTGTTTTAAGTCGGGTACGGTTGCTGTCGAACCTTACGCCGACCTGTTTCTTTTTAGTCATAGTAACCTCCTGTTTTAGATTGAGAAGCTCTTAATCAGGAACTCCTCTAATTGCTTGCGCTTTAGAAGCCTTTTTGTACCGACCCATAGAACAAAGTCACACGACTCACGATTCGACAACTCACGAAGTTTATCCGTTCCGATACCAGTGTAAGCGGCGGCTTCTTCTAAAGTCAGGTTCATTCTCTCCCAAAGGGGAACTCGGCTATCTTTTTCCTGCTTGGTCATATCGGTTTCCTCCTTCATTTTCGTTTGGCTTTAGGATACCGATAACCACCGTTTGGAACAACGATGCGATTTTGCGAATCGCATCGTTGATTGTTAGATTGAATAGGCTCTTTCCAAAAACTCATCGAGCTTTTTCCTTTTGATGAGCCGCTTTGTGCCGTTCCACAAGACAAACTCGCAATCCTCTCTGTCGGACAGCTCTCGTAGCTTATCTGCGCCAATACCTGAGTAGGCTGCCGCTTCATAAACGGTGAGGTTTGCTTTTTCCCAAAGAGGAACGGCATAGTCCTTACTGGGCTTTCCCATTCGTCCCGCCCTCCTTATGCTTCATAGCCTTGCGTAACTCCGAAAGGTTTGAATAACGATATTCTCGACTGTTGTACTCATCGGATTTGTAGAAAGCAGCGGTGACTCCATCAAAAATCCGAAGTAAAGCAACCTCATTCAGATCTTCAGTTGTGAGGATTTCCCTTACGGTCACTCCACTTAAAGGCTGGTGTTTCTTTTTCCATTCCCGATACGAGAAATACTGGTCAATCTCATCGTTATAAATACCTTCGTCGATCCGTCTGTCCGGCTGGAGAAGATGGTAAATACAAAGAAGCATTTCTTCAGCCCTGTTATTATTGATGCGACTAATATTCAGCAGATCAAACACACGCAAATCAACGACATCCTTGACCTGCCGAAAGCCGACTTCAATAAACGGGTTAGCAACCTTATACTCATCAATCATTCTCCATTTCAGGGAGTCGAATTTGATCATCATTACCTGTTTCATTATCTATGCTCCTATCTGTTCGTTTTTTTGCCCTCTACTAACCAACTGGGAAATTTTTTTCGATTTGTACGAAGCAAATTTTAATTTGGGAGCATTTTTTTGAGTTTTTTCAGGGCAACAGTCAGTTGATGATTAATTGTCGTTACAGCTACTCCGTGGCGCCGTGCATATTCTCGCTGTCCTATGGGGTCATCACAAAGATATAAACTGGTCATCAAGTTAATTTCGGCAGGTGACAATTTTGCCACGGCTGCGTAGAGGGTGCTTTTCTCCTCCTTTTTGAGAATGGCATCAATGACGGAACAATCTTGATCCACCAGCAATTCCTCGCCAGACATATCATCTTCTGTGGTTGTCTGTGTGTTATAGGAAAACACCGTCATTCCGGACTGATTCTCGATTGACACAAGATAATCGTGTCTATCCTTTTCAGATCGCCACTGCTTTGCGGTTTCGGTTCCACATTCTGCGATGATGATCACATCGTCAACAGAGCAAGCGTCTAACTGCCCAAAGCGATCTCTTCGTTTCTGCCCTTCCGGGGTATGAATGAAGTTCATAAACTCGAAGCTATTCATTACGAGCCAGTTATTGCCGTCAGCTGGCAGTTCGGGGTTCTTTTTGACAAGGTATATTTTTCTCATTACCGTAATCTCCTTTGAATTTTGAATTTGGTGTTCGGGTTCAAAATTCGGAGATCACGGATATTCAGCGATATAACAGAGCCACTTGTTCAACATCGAAAAAGGCTTCCTTTCAGAGATTTCTCTGCCGGAAGCCCTTGGTCGGTTTTTCTTGCCGAAAAAAAGAAGCCACCGGCAAGACAGGGTAAGCCTATGGCTTACTGTCTTGTCGGTGGCCTCTCATATCTGCATAGCAAGTTTGGTTTAACCAACCGAAGTGTTCAAAGCAAGTGACCTGGAGATGGAATTACGCAGTCTGTTTCACCTCAACCATTCCGTCGTTTTGCCGTATTCAGTTTTTAGCCGATCAATAGTATCGGATTTGCCCTTCCGGGGCATAAAGGTCAATCTTGTCGTGTCGGCGTCCTTTCTGGACTCGAACCGCTACGGTTCCGCACCGTTTACACTCATACTTGATTTTCCCCTCATCATTTCTATATCCGTAAAGCAATGCACCGCAGTTGGAGCAATACATCGGTATAGGTGTCCAATTATCTTTTGTCACGCACATCACCTCATTAAGTTCCTTGACGCTTTCAGGGCTGATGAATGGTGGCATCCTTAGAGAACTGCTCTTTTCTTGCCTTCTACAAACCACTTTCCGTTTTCTTCATCGAAAAGGAAGGTTTCCGTGCCGCATATCATTACTGTATAACGAAGCCCTGTTCCACCGACCTTGGTCGATGCCGCACGACAGCAGTGCCTTACACGGTCGATCTCGTAGACCTCACCATCTTCAAATTTGATTTTTCGGGGTCGAGCCGTTCCATCCGTCTTATGGGTAACATCGACTTCCACATATACCTTGCGCCGTTCTTCTTCCATACTTACACCTCATAATTCTTCATACTGGCAACCAGCCTACCCAAATGGCGATAGCCATCCAATGGCTTGTCAGAAACTTTGAACTTAGGACGATCATCGCCGGAATTGTTCAGATAGCAGGAAAGGCGTCCGTCCTTGAAGTCCTTGCTGACATCAAAGATAAGAAACATTCCCTCATAAATACCGTAGTGGGTGAAATGGTTTCCTCCATCTGCACGGAAAATAATCAGATCATTACTGCACCCCTGCAACAAACAGGACGGCATCGAAACATAGGTTTCGATCTCATCGGGCACAACAATTTCATCAATCTTGTTACTGCTTGTACTAATCATACTGACCTCCTTAACAAAGCACCCCGGTCGGCATAGTAATCTCAGGCTTTTCACTCGGCATCCGGAGATTTTGAAAAAGAATGCCGTTGCGGATGCTGTTCTTGCCGAACCGCTGGCGAATGGTTTCAATGCACTGGTCGAGCCTTTCTGCTTTCTCAATCTTTTCGATATTCATAAACAAATCGACTTGTCGGGGCGTGTCCTGTGGCACCAAGTTGATTGCCTGAATCGTGACTGAGCGAATCGGGTTCCTCCAGTCGTATCTTTTTTCAAAGAGGGCAAAAGCCGCTTTTGCGATCAGCATTGGGGATTGTGTGGGCATATCCAATGCCGTTTGCCATTGCTTTGAAAAAAGTGTGTTGTCCCGTATGTGAATGGCGACTCCATCCGCACACTTTTTGTGGACACGGAGTTTATGTCCGATGTCCTGCGTCAATTCAAGAAAGACGGGCCACACCTGCTCGTCGTTCTCCAAATCTTCGATGGTAGTAATTCCGTGTCCCACGCTCTTAACCGGAGAAACAAAGTCGGCGTTCATAACACGGGATCGGTCATTACCGTTTGCATACTGCCAAAGGGCAATTCCGTTTTTACCGAGCCGTCGGTTCAGAAAGTCAGGATCGGTCTTAGCTAAATCGCCAATGGTTCTAATACAATAGCTATCTAATACACGCTGCGTTGCCCGTCCCACACCGAGCAAGTCCGCTGCGGGGAGTCCCCATATTTTGTCTCGGAAAGTGTCTTTCGGTATGACCGTCACAGCATCCGGCTTTTTCATATCCGAGCCGAGTTTGGCAAATATCTTATTGAAAGACACGCCGACTGAGATGGTCAACCCCAGCTCAAACTTGATTGTTTCTCTTATGTCATTTGCCACCTTTTCAGGGGAACCAAAGGTGTAGTCTGTTCCGCTGATGTCAAGCCAGCACTCATCCATTCCATACGGCTCAACTTGATCTGTGTAGCGCTGGTAGACATTTCTTGCAAGTTTAGAGTATTTGATATACTCCTCAAAGTGCGGAGGCACTACAACAAGGTTTCTGCATTTCTGCTTTGCTTGCCATACAGCATCGCCGGTTTTTATCCCAAAGGCTTTTGCGGCGTAGTTTTTGGCGAGAACAATACCGTGTCGTTCTTCTACCGAACCACAGACTGCGACAGGATACTTCTTCAAAACCGGGTCGAGCATACACTCAACCGACGCATAAAAGTTGTTCATATCGCAATGCAGTATTGATCTGCTCAACTAAATCACCTTATTTCTTGGAAATTCTGCGAAACCTCTTGACAAACCAAAGTGTCGTGTTGTATCATATGAACACGACAGAAGTGTCGTCGTTGTGATTCAGATTATAGCACGACACCAATGTCGTGTCAATAAGAAGTGACGAAAAAAGTGTCGTGCTGCTAAAAATAGAAATCTTATGGAGGGAATTGATAATGAAGTTCAGCGACAGATTAAAAGGGCTGAGAGAAAAAAATGATATGACGCAGGAGCAGCTTGCTAAGGTTTCCGGTGTTTCCCCCCGTACCATACAGAGATACGAATGCGGAACCTCTCGTCCTCGCTTGGATGCAGCGGAGAAGCTGGCAAAGGCACTTAATATTTCCGTGGATCAGCTTCTGGGTACGGATGGTATGCTCGTTGCTCAGGCTGCGGAGCAGTACGGCGCACGAGGTGCCAAACAAGCGCAACAGCTCACAGATGAAGTAACTGGTTTGTTTACCGGCGGCGAGTTGGCACAGGATGATATGGATGTTATGATGCAAGCTATTATGGATGCCTATTGGCTGGCGAAAGAGAAAAACAAAAAGTACACCCCAAAGAAGTACCGTTCTAAGGGCAAGCAGGACTGAGTCCCGTTTATGGGACACATTGTGTGTTAGAATGGAAACAGGAACAAACTGAAAAGGGGTGAAGCCGATGTATGTAAGCACTTCGGAAATCGTACAAAAAGCAAACTCCATCGTTGCTCAATGCGGAACCCGTGATCCTCTCAGAATAGCAAGGGACTTAGGAGTCGAGGTAATGTATTATCCGTTCAATGAACAGCGTGGAGCATATAAAGTCTTGATGCGTAATCGCTTCATCTTTATCAAAAATGATCTGCATCCGGTTATGGAGAACATCGTGCTACTTCACGAATTAGGGCACGATGCTTTACACCGGGAGGAAGCCACGAAAGTCGGTGGCTTCAAAGAGTTTGAGATCTTCAATATGCGGGACAACCGTATGGAGTACGAAGCCAATCTCTTTGCCGCACAGATTTCCCTATCAGATGAGGACTTCCTTGAACTTGCGGAAAGAGGATACGACACGCAGCAAATCGCACGGACATTGAATTCAGATATTAACCTTGTCGCTCTAAAAGCCGATACGCTGATTTCTCAGGGCTACCGTTTGCGCCAGCAGGAACACTGTAACGATTTTCTAAGATACGACAAATAACTAAGATGCCACCCTTTCGGATGGCATCTTTTTTATCACCTTTAATCAGCGCAAGCCGGTTTTGTTTTTTTAGCTCAAACCCGAAAGAGAGCGCATCACCAAGTCGATGTCTTTGTTTTCAAGTTCCTGAATGATGTGCAGATAGGTTTTTTGCGTAGTGGTCATACTTGAATGTCCAAGACGGCGGGCAACGCTCGCAATGGAAACGCCCGTAAATAACAGCAAAGAGGCGTGTGTATGCCGTAATCCGTGGATAGAGATGACAGGGATGTTACAGGCTTTGCAATGCCTGCCGAGAATGTCGTTCACCGTCGAATTATAGACAGTGGAGTTGACAAAGATGGGCTTATCTTCGGGAAGGTGCTTTACCAATTCAGAAAATTGAATGACGGTTTGCCAGTCAATTTGAATTTTCCGCACAGACGACTTATTTTTCGTAGGCTGGAAGCCGCCCTTTCCCTTGTAGTCCCAAGTCTTGCTTATGGACAGTGTTTGATGGGCAAAGTCGAAGTCTTTCGGGGTAAGAGCCAGTGCTTCAGAAAAGCGCATCCCCGTCTTTGCTACCAACAGGATAAAGTAGTCCCAATTCACCTTATCCTTTAGGTCAAGCGAGATCAGCAGCGTGTGTAGCTCAAATTGATTGAGATACTTGATTTTCTTAGCAACCGGTGGCTTCCCCTTGATGATTGCCTTGCGAGTAGGATCTCTTTCAATCAAGCCCTCATCAACAGCATCAAGAATAGCTCCCTTGAGCTGGTGGTGAAAATCCATCGTGGTTTGGCGCTCGTGGAACTCAGCATAGTCGTTCAACAGCTGCTGATAAGCGATCCGGTTCATATCACATACTCTCAGGTTCGGGACGAGCTTAACGAGCCATTTCTGCGTCATCAGGTACTTGTCCATCGTCACCTTTCTGATTGCGCCCTTCTTATACACCGTAATCCATTTTGCATAATATTCACAGAACAAGTCTGTTCGTTTGGTTTCTGTTAGCATCAGAAGTCCTCCATTTCATTAAAAATGGCTTACGCTGATGAAGGGTGATAAGGTTGTCGAGTTGGCTGAAGTAGTAGGCAATGAGTTGCTGCTCCTTCACTGCTATTGGGTAACTCACGCTTGTTTTTTGAATGTTGCTGCGGCTTAAAGAGAGCACTTTTATGCCCTGCATTAGAGGAAGAAGCTGATGGTGGTAAGCATTGGAATTGAGGTAGTAACCGAGGTACCCCAATGCCATTCTGTTCCGAGGGCGGCACACCATTGTATGTAACCCCGATACTATGGCACTCCCTTGCAAATTACCTATTTCACAGGCTTTTCCGGTCGTTTCATCTTCTGCGGTATCAGCGATAATAACATCACCATCCTGCAATAAAGCCCCATTGAAATCCTCTCGGCATCTATGCGGGATGCGAGGAATATCATCCTTTTGAACATCCAGCACAGAGCCATACTTTATCAGCACATCACCATAATGAACATTCAGGACAGTTCCTTCATCATAACTCAGTTCGGCACGGGAAAGTGTGTTATTCGGGACAGTGCAATCAAACACTTCATCAAACTTACGCTGTTCCCAAGAAGAAGTAGTTCGCTTTTTATTTGCGGTCAGGATAAGCCTGTCCGCCCTTCCGGTAAAGGAAATGCACTCACGCTGATGAAGAGTGATGAGGTTATCAAGAGTAGAAAAATACCCTCCGATCTTTGTTTGTTCAACTTGTGATGTCGGGATTGCAAACTCTGTATTAGATACCAAATTCCAATCAGCTCTTGGCATTTTTGAACCTGTTGATTGATTTGCAATATCATCAAATTGCTGAGTTTGAATAAGTCTATATATAAAATTTTTATCTACATTGTTAGGCTTTAATACCCACCAATCTCCTACTGCAACCCCTGAAAAATCAGGATTTAGCCAATTATGGAGATATGGTCGAAGCTTTCCATACAACACTTGTGAACCATCAAAAAAAATTCCCTTTTTTATACCTTCTTTTTTTCGAATATCCTTATTTATTCGCCCTTCTTCTGCAATTACATCTTCATACTCTACATATGGAAGATCAATTGTAGATTCTCTTGCTAGTGATTCTCTCAAGACAATTTCCCCCAACTTACGCTGTTCCCAAGAAAAATCAAAAGAGCCAAGGAAACACCTTGGCTCTCTTGTTAAGACCGCATATTTTTTCATTTTTCGGCTTGCTTTAGCGGTGATGGCACTCATTACGGCATATCAACCTCAAATCCACCGGTAAGAATGAACTGCCGCAAAAGCTGATCCGTTTTCATATTGACCTTGGGCGGAATCAACTTGGTTCGTTCATATGCTTCAAAGAACGCTTTTGCTTTGGACTTATCGACGCTCTTTTTCAGCTCGTCAAACCTGCCAAACTCATTGATAGTCGCTTCATTCAGGTTAAGCCCCATCATATTCCTGAGTTTATCCTCATCAAGACCGAAGATGGTTGCAAAACGGTGAATTTGGTCATCTTTTGCTCTAAACTGATACTCCGTGATGTAGTCACGAAGCGTTTTTCCGTCCTCGGCAATGACATCGCCTCGCTCAATGTCGTGCAGAAAGATATTTGCGTATTTCTGCTCCTCTTGCGTAAGGGCAGCAAAAGTCTTGTGAAGTTCTGCCTTTGCTTGCTCAATAGATTCCTCGGAAGAACCTTCCTGTCGAATCAATTTGAGGTACTTATCGAAACGACTGTTCATATAATCGGCATCAATAACCCCTGTGTCAATTTCAGTCAGGTATCCAACAAGATCGTATGGTATATCTATGTCTTGTGATCCGGGATCATCGGGAGAAGCAGCGGAAAGCTCTTTATAACGCTGTGCCAAAATCAAAAATGCGTTCTCATCGAACTCCATTGTAATTTCAATCGAATTACCGCTTTCCTCGTCCTTGAATGAGTAGGTGTGTTTGTCCCACCTAAATCCTTGGATTTTAGCAGCTTCAAGGTATCCGTTGAAATCTCTAAACAGCGAGGCGAACTTAGCTCTTACGGTTCCGTCCGCAGGCAGCTTTTCAAAGTCAGGGATACCAGCATTCTTGAACAAATAGGCAATATCATCAAACACAGCGTTGAGCTTTCCGAGGTTGTAAGACAGTTTTTCAACGAACAAACCTATCGGTCTATCGCCGGAATAGAGCTTAACAGCTTTGCTCACATTCTGCTCCATCGTATGCGGCTTGCGATAATATCTGATGATGCCAAAAGGCTTATCGGGTCCGAAAAGTCTGTTGGTTCTGGAAAATGCCTGAATGATGTTCTCATACTCCAGTATCTTGTCCATATATAGCGTGTTGACCCACTTAGAGTCAAAGCCGGTAAGCATCTGATCCACTACAATCAGGAGGTCGAGCTGCTTCTCAGGCTCTCTTTCAACCCGCTTATACTGCTCTTTGTGGGCAAGGCGTAGGGAAAGGTCTTTTTTGAAGCGAGCGTGTGTAGCAATCGAAAAATCCTGACCAAACATCGTATTATAGTCAGTGAGGATTTCAATCAAACCTTGCTCTTTGTAGAAGGCAATCGGCTGCCCCCTGTATTCTTTGTAATCCCCATCTTCATTGCTGATATTGGGGTCAAAAAGGCAACTGATCCTTAGCTCCGGCATTGCAGCCTTCAACAGTCGATAGTAGTCTATTGCTTCGGGGATGCTGCTCGTTGCAAAGATTGCGTGGAATTTCCCGTTATGGCTCAAAGTAAGCCAGTTTTCTTGAATATCCTCAACAACCTTGCTTTGATGCTCCGAGGAAAGGTACTGAGTCTTTGGAAGATAATCTTCAATGCCCTTGACCCATTTACCGTCATCGCCTAAGAAACCAGCCATCTTGACGGTGGAGGAGTCCATATACTCATAGAATATTTTTGCCTTTTTCGGATCACTGATTGCTTCTTCTTCGGTTGCCGCTTTTGCTTTTTCCAAAGCAACCACCTTGCGGACATCCTTGTCACGGAATGTCAGGACTTTATAAGGATCAAATCCAAGCACATTCTTATCCCTGATACCATCAGCAATGCTATATCTGTGGAGTTCATTGCCAAAAACATCTGTTTGGGCATTGTTTTTCTTTGCATTCTCCTCAAACACCGGTGTGCCGGTAAAGCCAAAGAAGATGGCATTGGGGAATGTTTCCTTGATGATGGATAGCATATCTCCAAAAGTTGAACGATGAGCTTCGTCAACAATAAAAACAAGCCGTTTACCGTTGATTATTTCAATGTCGCTTGCATTAAGTCCTCCGTCCTCATCTCGGATATTGCTCATCTTCTGAATAGAGGTAACAATTAGGGTATCTGCCGTTGCGTTGCTTTTCAGCTTAGTCAAAAGGACATATGTGTTCTCTGTTGCCTGCACGGTTTCGTTCTCGTCCGCAAATGCCCGATATTCCTTGAGCGACTGCGTTCCTAACTCAATACGGTCGGTAAGGAAAATAACTTTATCTGCATCATTGGAGTTTGCAATCAACTGAGCCGACTTAAAGCTCGTCATCGTCTTGCCTGAGCCGGTGGTATGCCAAATGTAGCCACCACGCTGCTTACCGCTGTCCCACTTCGTTTTAGACACAACATCGGAAATTGCGCTGGCTGCGTAATACTGGTAGCTTCGCATTACCTTCAGAACACCGTCAGCATTGTCGGCAACAGTATAAAACCCAATGAGCTGGTGCGCCATAGGGATGGACAGCAGCGAGGAGGCGATAGCTTTCCAATCGTTGATAGGTTCGTTATTGAAGTCAGCCCAATGGAAATAGTAATCCGTATTGAACTTTCCGTCAGGTCCGGGATTCGCAAAATAACGAGTTTCTTCAGGGTTCATTGCTACAAACACCTGAACAAGCGAGAACAATCCGGTAAAAACGCCCTCAAATGAGTATTTCTCAATCTGATTATATGCTTGACTGACGGGGACACCGCTGCGCTTCAGCTCAATATGTATGACCGGCATACCATTGATGAGCAGCATCAAATCGCCACGACGATCATTCAGCATTTTTGACTTGCTCGGAAAGACTGGTTGCTGTACGATCTGATACCGGCTCTGTCCAGCGGCGATTTCCCTGCGATCATATATTTTCAAGCTGATTTCAGTGCCAAAATGGAGCTTATCATCAGGGTTATCACGCTTGATGGACACAGTTTTTCCGTTGATAAAGCCATTGAGTTTCAACGGGGTTCTAAGTTCCGTGATCTGCTCGATGATCTGCTGCATTTCGCCATCCGTAAGAGGATAGTTATTCAAGCGGTCAATTCCACGGTTGTTATCATACAGGATCTTTGCCCAATTTCGGATGAGGTCTTGCTCGGTTGGGTTCTTGATAACTTCTTTTTCCCAGCCTTTATCCGCCAAGACTTTAATCAGGGCTTCCTCAAAGTCCGCTTCTTTTTGGAATGTCATTCGATTTCCTCCTTCCTGCTAAATTGATGTCACACGAACATCTTTTCAAGCATAGATTTCTTGATATTTTGGAGCTTTTCCAACTCACGCTGATGAAGGGTGATAAGGTGGTCGAGTTGCTTGAAAAAAGCTCCGATATGTTCTTCCTCATCAAGTTGCCGAGGAAATGCCACTTCATATTTTGCGAGTTGCGGTACAGTTAATTGTGGCACGCCAGTTGACTCAATAACAATTTTCAAAGTATTGATGGCGTTCTCTAAAAAGAAAACATCGTGTTCTGATTTTACTGATAAAAGCCTTACAACTGGCGTAAAATTAACCAATCTTGCTTTTGCGTGTCCAACATCTCCACGACCAGTAACCGTAACAGCCGGAGCATTAACTCTATATTCTTTATCATAATACCCGACAATTCCATCGCCAGTGAGGGCATTAGCGATTACCGGGTACTGACCTTCAGCAAGAATTAAGTCTTTGTCGATGTCGCCTCCTGCAACCATATCAGAAGCAATATCTCCAAGCTTACGCTGTTCCCAAGGGTCAGTAAATCCCTTAAAGCGAATTTCGGGGTAACTGCTGCCATTTTGAGGGAACATCTTTTCGAGCATCGACTTTTTCACATTCGTCAACTTTTCAAACTTACGCTGATGAAGGGTGATAAGGTTGTCGAGCTGGCTGAAATACTGTCCAATCATCTTTTGCTCATCAAGTGATGGAAGTGAAACGGCTATTTCCATAACCTTGTTTTTTGAAATATTGTATCGTGAGATACCTTGTGCCAACAAAATAATCTTTGCTCTTGTAGACTCAGAGCGTAGCATATACGCAAGATAGTAGCTGTCTATTTTTTCTGAAGGACGAAAGCCGAAGCAAAAGCTGTTAAGATAAGTTTTTCCCCGTTTTTCAAGCAGAATAGAGGACATTCCTACTTCTTCGGGTGTTTCGGACGAAGTGGTAAAAAACACATCTCCAACTTCAACTTCATTTTGCTTAGGGTCGATTTCTATCGGTTCGGTCATTTCTGGATTGCTGATAGGATTTGAAAAGACATTCATATAAGTCACAAATCGAGCCTGTCCGTGACCAAAATCGTCTTTTGTTTTTCCCGATAAGCCTGTGTATGTTTGCCCCATCTCTCCGAGCTTACGCTGTTCCCAAGCGTCTGAGAATCCTTTGAAGCGAATTGCGGGAGCATCTGATTTTTTCGTCATTCTGCACTACCTCCCAGCAATTTCTTCAACTCTTTAAGTCCCAGCATATCATACTCATTACCCTCAAGGTCATCGATCATTCCCGAAAGCGTTGCTTCGGTTTCGCTGATCTGCTGTTCGACCTCGAAGAAAGTTGTAGCATACTTGTTTTGAAGGGCTTGAATTTTGCTCACCAAGCTGTCGATTACGGTATCAGGCAGTTTGTGAATGCTCTCAATGAGAGGAGCAATCCACTTCTTTTCGAGCAAATCCAAAGCCTGCTCATCGCTCAGACTTTCAATCGTATCCTTTGTTTTTGCCTGCAACGCAGCACTCTTTGCCTTGATCTCCGCCTTGATTTCTTTCTCGCTCTTGATCAAAGACTCAACCTTTTCTAAGAGTGTACGAAGCGCAACGCTTTCAGGAGAACGGTCTTTCTTCAGTTCCTTAATCTTTTTGGATACTTCTTTCGGAACGAAAGCATCGCCTTCCTCGGTGAGAACATCGTTGCAGCTCTCTTTATCCTCCTCTGTCATTTCATCAAGGATAAGATCGGAAGAGCGTCGTGTAGGGAAAGAGTGTAGATCTCGGTGGTCGCCGTATCATTAAAAAAAACGTAGTGGTAGGGGCAACGGGA
>ENA-UPXC01004475-UPXC01004475.1-human-gut-metagenome-genome-assembly--contig:-NODE-4475-length-12685-cov-3.406329_pt1 | contig 12685 bp, 11 predicted proteins | sample MGYA00250047_ERZ773371 | MGnify/ENA primary metagenome ERZ773371 (study PRJEB29103, sample SAMN06111975) | human gut metagenome | biome: human gut; feature: ankylosing spondylitis patient; material... | reverse complement strand
TACGGCGACCACCGAGATCTACACTCTTTCCCTACACGACGCTCTTCCGATCTGAAGCGCCTTCTGTTCTGCTGTATTCATTGGATTCCCTCCTTTGTTCAGCATATGTTCCGTTCTTTACCGCTAGGACAGTTTCCGCACACACCTTTTTCGCAAACGCGGTACCAACCGCCGAGGGTGCGATTCAGCTCGCCATGGAGGAACTGCCGATCACCATTCAGGGTGCGCATGTGCTGGTACTCGGCAACGGGCGAATCGGCAGCCTGCTCAGCAGCAAACTGCGCGCGCTCGGTGCAGACGTGACCGTTTCCGCACGTTCTGCACATGATTTCGCACGCATTGAAACTGCCGGGCATCGGGCGCTCCACACCAAATTTTTAGCCGGCCATCTATCCGGTTTTGATTTGGTGGTCAACACTGTCCCCGCGCGCGTGCTCGGCGCATCCGAACTGACAGAACTGCCTGCTGCCTGTCTGATTCTCGATCTGGCATCCAAACCCGGCGGGGCGGGTGACGCAAACCGGCATGTCCCCATGCACGCAGGCAAAAGAAAAACCCTCCGAATCGGAGGGCTTTCGTATCGGGCTTATGCGTCTGCCGCCGCGCGCTTTGCACGAAGCTGAAGCAGGAAAATGACTGCAATGATACCCAGACCGACCACGTCGGTCAGCGGGTTCGGGTCAATCAGCATCAGACCGGCTGCAATCGCAGCAAAGCGTTCCAGCTTGTTCATATGCGCCATCATAAAGCCTTCCAGACCGATTGCCAGACCGAGCATACCGACCATGGACGTAATGACAATCTGAATGACCTCAATTGGTGTGGTGTCGATGAACAGCATCGCGTTATTGAACGCAAAGATGTACGGAACAATAAAGGCGGCAATCGCAAGGCGCGACGCGTTGACGCCGGTTTTCATCGGGTTGGACTTGGCGATTGCCGAGCCTGCGTAGGCTGCCAGTGCAACCGGCGGCGTGATGTCCGCCACAATGCCGAAGTAGAACACGAACATGTTCGCTGCAATCAGGTTCAGCCCCATGCCATTTACCAGAATCGGTGCACAGGTGGTTGCCATGATGATATAGTTTGCCGTGGTCGGCACACCCATACCAAGGATGATACAGGTAATCATGGTCAGAATCAGCGCGATAATCAGGTGACCGTTTGCCAGAGAGGTGATGCCGGTAACCAGAATTGCGCCCAGGCCGGTCATGGTGACAACGCCCGCGATGATGCCCGCAATACCGCATGCCACTGCAACCGAAAGCGTGTTGCGCGCGCCGTTTTCGAGCGCGTCGAAGAACTTGGTCACGCTCATCTCGTCCTCAACCGGAATCTTCATGACGCGGGCGATGATGGTATTGACGATGCTGACTGCAATCGCACACAGCGTTGCAAGCACAGCCGCCTTGGACATGGTCGCACCCTGAATAATGATGACCACCAGCACGATGAGCGGCAGCAGCAGGTAAGCGCGCGCCATCAGGTGACGCAGCTTGGGCAGCTCCTCGCGCGGCAGACCGTGCAGACCGAGCTTCTTTGCCTCAAAATGCACCATCAGGAAAATGCCGGTGAAGTACAGCAGCGCCGGCAGGATTGCCTTGACTGCAATTTCCTGATACTGCACGCCGCACATCTCTGCCATCAGGAACGCCGCAGCGCCCATGATCGGGGGCATAATCTGACCGCCGGTCGAAGCCGCAGCCTCAACCGCGCCCGCAAATTCGCCTGCATAACCGGTCTTTTTCATCAGCGGGATGGTAACCGAACCGGTGGTAACCGTGTTGCCGACCGAAGAACCGGAAACCATGCCGCACAGCGCGGACGAAATAACCGCAACCTTCGCCGGACCGCCCGAGGACGCGCCTGCAATCGAGTTCGCACACTGGATGAAGAACTGCGAAATACCGGTTGCCTCCAAAAATGCGCCGAAGATAATAAACAGTACAATAAATGTCGAGCACACGTTAATCGGGGTGCCGATCACGCCGTTGGTCGTGTAGAACAGCTGATAAACGATCTTTTTCAGACCAAACATCGGCAGCTTATAATACTGCGAGAACGCATAGACAAGAAATACGCCCGCAACGCATAGAATCGGGATACCAACCACGCGGCGGCATGCCTCAATCAAAATCACAATACCGATCAGACCGATGATGACCTGCATATCCGTAATACGCGACGAACGCTTGATGATCTCGGTGCAGTTAAACGCATAGTAGAAAAAGCAGCCGGAGCCAACCAGACCGAGCACCACATCATACCACGGGATGCGGTTTTTTTTGCCCGGATGGCCTTTACGCGCCGGATACAGGATAAACACCATCAAAATGATGAGTCCCAGGAAACTGGTACGGCGGATACGCTCATCCCATGTCGCAACCAGGTTCATGTACACACAGTACAGGGAAAACGCGACGAAGAAATAACGGATCAGCTTTCTGGGCAGACCGTCGTACTCGCGGGTGTTGGATTCGCGGTCATATTTTTTCATGATCGCTTCGACATCGGCAGCAGTACCGACATCCACATCCTGCAGGTTCTCCGTCTGGGGGGTGATAGGCTTGTTCTCTTTTGCCAAATGAATTCCTCCTTTATTTACGAAATATTAACAACATTCAAAAAAGCGCAGAGCAGCCGCATGGTCAATGGCCGTGCGGCTGCTCCAGCGTGCGGTTTCAATCGCAGAAATCAATCAGGACTGGATGCCCTTCTCCTCGTAGTACTTGATTGCACCCGGATGGAACTCCACGTCGATGCCGTTCATCGCGGTCTCCAGAGACAGTTCCTTGAACTTGTCGTGCGAGCCTGCCATGGATTCCTGGTTCTCAAACAGCGTCTTGGTCAGCTCGTAAACCACATCCTCGGACAGGTCAGCGGAAGCGATCAGGGTTGCACGGACAGAGACAGTCTCGGTGTCCGCGTCCACACCTTTATAGGTGCCGCCCGGAATGACAGCCTTGGTGTAGAACGGATGCTCTGCAATCAGCTTGTCCGCATGCTCGCTGTCAATTGCAACCACGCTGATCTTGTTGGTCGTTGCAAGGTCGGTAACCGCCGTGGTCGGTGCGCCCGCGGTTACAAATGCTGCGTCAATCTTGCCGTCCTTCAAGCTGGAAGCCGAATCGGTAAAGCCGGAGTTTACTGCCTTGATATCATCAAAGCTCAGACCGTAAACATCCAGAATCTGCTTTGCATTGAACTCAACGCCCGAGCCTGCGTCGCCAACCGAAACGGTCTTGCCCTTGAGGTCTGCAACCGTCTTGATGGACATATCGGTGGTAATAATCTGGCAGGTTTCGTCATACAGGCCGGCAACCGCACGGAAATTCGTGCATGCACCCAGTTCCTCAAAGGTATCGGTGCCGTTCATCGCGTAAGACATAACGTCGTTCTGTACGGTGCCGAGCTGTGCCTCGCCGTCCTCAATGCGGATGATATCGTCCTGCGAGCCGCCGGAAACAACAACCTTCAGATTTGAATTTTTAAGCAGCGGGTTGAGTGCAGTCGCCATGACATTGCCGACTGCATAATAGGTGCCGGTCTCGCCGCCGGTCGCCATCACAAGTTCGGTCTTTGCGCCTGTATCGCCGCCATTGCCGCCTTCTGCGGAATTCGCGCCGTTATTGCCGCCGCCGCAGCCGGCAAGCAGCATCGTAGAAGCCATGCAAACAGCAAGCAAAGATGCAATTTTCTTTTTCATAGTTTTCCCCTTTCCGTATACATCGAAAAAATATTGTTCTTATTATACAGGATTCTTCAGGTTTTTGCAAGACGCTGTCGCAATTCTTGTAACAACTCACCTGTAGGAAATTATTCTTTAAAATGAAGCTGCCGTGTAACTGCTTCATTTCAAGACGCGTCAGCGCAGATTTCTTCGTACTCTTCCCAAAACCTGTGCGGAGGTCCCGAAAAATCCAATCATAAAAAAAGCAGCCGTCCTCACCCGATTATAGGCGAAGATGGATTTTTCACGCCCTTTTCTTTGGGCGGCGCAAACCGGAAGGTAAATTCTACGCCGCGCCCCTCAAAAATGCGCACGCATTCCAGCAGCGCGAGCGCGTCCGCTCGGCGCAGCACGTCAAACCGCAGGACCTCCCGAATCTGTTCTCCAAGGTCCGGCGGTGCACAAGCCTGCTGTTTGCAGCGCACGACCTCCGCGCGTGTTTGACGCAGCATCTGCCGCGCCCGCTCGAGCAGCGCTTCATCGGGTTCGGATTCTTCATACAGGCGAAGCAGTGCCCGCTCACAGGTCTCTGCACGGTTTTGCGCCTGCCGGGTTGCCCGCACCGCCTCGGTCTGCGCTTCGTTCCACTCGCGCAGCAACGCGGATTCCTCAATCGTAATCTCCCCTGCCATCCCGCGCAGGCAGCCCCGCACTGCGTCAAGCACCGCATCTTCCCGCACCCGATGCGGCGTGCATCCCGTCCTCCGCCGATAGCCGCTGCACACCAGATAAACCCGTTTGCCATCCCGTACATGGGTCATTGGCGCACCGCAGTCCCCGCAGAATACCAATCCGGTCAGCACGTGCGGCGCCTGTCCGGACGGATGATAGCTGCGCACGCGCAGCATCTCCTGTACCCGGTCAAAGGTCTGCTGGTCAATGAGCGGCGCATGCGTGTTCCGTACTACCGCCCATTCGTCCTGCGGCAGCGCCACCCGCCGCCGCACCTTGTAGCTAATCGTGCGCACCCGTCCCTGTGTCAAATGCCCGGCATAGGTCGGGTTTTCAAGGATGCGGCGCACTGTCTGCACGCTCCATGCTCGGCTGCCGTGCGCCTGTCCGCGCCGCTGCGATGGGGTTGGAACCCCCTGCGCAGTCAGCTTCCCCGCCGTGCCGGACAACGCTCCGCATGCAAGATAGGTTTCAAAAACCTGCCGCACATCCGGCGCAGTCTGCGGGTCCGGAACCAATCTGTTTTTGTCCTCTGGGTCACGCCGGTAGCCAAATGGAGGCTGTGCCCCGATAAATTTCCCCTCCCGTCTTCGCGCATCCAATGCCGCACGCACTTTTTTTGAAATATCCCGTGCATACATGTCATTGAACACCGACAAAAAAGGAGCAAAATCTGTGACGCCGTCCGGAGCGCCCGAATCATATCCTTCGCTTACAGACAGCACCCGCACCCCATGCATTGGAAAATATTCTTCCAGCAGCGCGCCCACTCTGGCATAGTTGCGCCCCAGACGTGACAAATCTTTGACCACAACGGTATCAATCTCTCCGCGTTCAATATCCGCAATCAGCCGCTCAAATCCGGGACGGTCAAACCGCACCCCGCTCCATCCATCGTCAATATAGGTTTTTTTGACCTGCCAGCCGCGCGCGGACGCAAACTGCGCAAGGAGCATGCGCTGGGTTTCAATGCTCTGCGATTCCCGTTCGCCCGCATCTTCGCGCGACAGACGCAGATACAGTCCAATCTGCGGGGCGCTCATAACCAGCTTCCCCCATGGAGCCGATCGCGCACCAGCCGAAAAAGGACGCGTTCCAGCGTTTCCTCCCCCGCAAATTTCCATGTAACTTTTTCAAGCGGTTTCAAATTCATCGCCCCCCTTCTTCTCAGCTTATGCCCGGACCGCCTGTCCGCATGCACGATTTTCTGTACCTTTGTTCCATCCACCGGGGTGGATTTCACGGCTGCAAGCCAACTCGGGCGGCATGCGGTCTGGGCGCTGTCCCTTCCCGGCAAGGTCGCACCGGTTTCGTCTGCACGCGCCATCCGTGACACCATCTACACCATTTTGCAGGAGGAGAACATTTTATGACCGCACCCATTCGCCTTGGTTTTGCCATGACCGGTTCTTTCTGCACATTTTCACGGGTATTTTCCGTACTGGAGGAGATGATGCAGACCGGTCGTTACGAGATCACGCCAATTTTATCGCACAACGCCGCAGCCATGGACAGCCGCTTCGGTTCCGCCGCTTCCATGCGCGAAAAGCTGGAGCACATCACCGGTCATCCGGCGCTCGACACCATTCAAGCCGTGGAGCCAATCGGCCCCAAAGGTTTGCTCGATGTCTTGGTCATTGCGCCGTGTACCGGAAATACGCTCGCAAAGCTTGCCTGTTCCGTAATCGATACACCGGTTACTATGGCGGCAAAAAGCCACCTGCGCCGCGACCGCCCCGTTGTGCTTGCCGTATCCACCAACGATGGGCTTTCCGGTTCTGCGGGCAATCTTGGAACGCTGCTCAACCGGCGGCACTACTATTTCGTCCCGTTTGGGCAGGACGCACCAACCGCCAAACCCCGCTCTTTGGTTGCGGATATGACATGTATCCCGCAGACGGTCGAAGCGGCGCTGTGCGGCGAGCAAATTCAGCCAATGCTCTATGCCCTGTGATACAGAAGCGCCTCCCAAACGGGAGGCGCTTCTGTAATCCAAATTTTGTCTTGACAATTCTGCCGGAAGCCACTATAATAAAAAAAGTTCGCGGGTGTAGTTCATCGGTAGAACGGCAGCTTCCCAAGCTGCATAGGTGGGTTCGACTCCCATCATCCGCTCCAAAATAAAACCGGTGTAATCGTGTTCATTTTCACATGATTACGCCGGTTTTTTGCATTTTAATCGTACAATCATATTCAAATATGCTGTATTTCGCTGTTCCTACCCTGACCTGAAAGAGCGGAAATTTACTATTTTGGCCGTCGTTTTCTTGTCTTGTTGGGGTCACTTAATATGCTTGCAGCATATTTGGGACAGTTGGCATTTTGTTTGATAGATAAAAGCACCCCTATCCTCCGGATCAGAGAGGATAGGGGTTTTTGAGGATGCCGATAGGTAAGTAACCTAACGATAAAACCATTATACCATATGTCCCTTATTTTGACCGTCGAATGCTGTCGAATACGGTCAGTTTATTTTCGTGTACACCTTTCGTGTCAAGATTTCGATATGGAATCATCTATCCCCTCCCAAAAGGGTAAGCTTAAAGCACAGTACGCTTAGAGATAAATACGCTATTTCTTACCTTTCCTTAAATCATATAAAAATTTCAAACGGCGTTCTCCTACCACCACTTTTTTATATTCTCCGCATCCCTCGCATAAATCAGCAAAGTGCGACAGCACCAAATCTTTCTCCGTACACTTTGCCTGATTGATCCTGTTCCAACATTCCAAACAGAACTCCGCCATATAGAAAGCCTCCGTTTTAGTCATCATTGGAATAATTGTAGCATATAAACCATGTTATCGTCAAAACATAATTACTCATCTTTTGGATATTGTGTGGCGATAACATGAAACTATATGTATATGGCGAACGCTGTAATATTGCTGGCATCCGCATTCGTCTGCTTCGCGAGAAAAAGAGACTGTCTCAAGAACAACTTGCAGCAAAATTACAGCTTCTCGGAATGGAAATCAATCAAAAAGCAATCAGTCGGGTTGAAACTGGTGCGCGCGTGGTTCCTGACTATGAACTGCAATTCTACGCACAGGCACTGGATACTACCATCGACCATCTCCTCGAACAGGACTAAAAAGCCTTCCTGAAAATGGGAAGGCTTTTCTTCTCTTATACGTAAAACAGCATCTTGCCGTAAGTCGGCATGGGCCAATCCTTTTCACCGATCATGGTTTCGAGCCGGTCAGTTACCGCGCGGGCAGCCTCCATTGCGCCGATTACATGGTCACGGTAATACTCCGCATAACTCTGCACATCGGTTTTCTCGGGCACTGCATCCATCGCCTTTTGCAGGGCGGCACGGCGTTCGTACAGCTCGCCGATGAGCACGGTCATCTCCCGTGCCATCTCCATTTCTGCGGGCGCTTCGATGCCGATTGACTTCTTAACCGCAACGCCGCCGGCAATCTTATTGGAATACTCCACGCACGCCGGAAGAATCTGGCGCGACAGCATTTCAAGCATGGTCAGCGCTTCGATGTTGATGGTCTTGGCATACTCCTCGAGCAAGATTTCCGCGCGGGACTGTACCTCGGTCGCGGTGCAGATGCCATGACGCGCAAACAGCTTGACATTCTTGTCGTCGGTGTAGTGCTTCAGCGCATCCGGGGTGGTGCGCAGGTTGAGCAGACCGCGCTGTGCGGCTGCCTCCTGCCACTCGTCGCTGTAGCCGTTGCCGTTGAAGATGATATGGCGGTGATCCTTCAGCTCGCGCTGCACAAGCGCGGCAAGCGCGGTGTCAAAATTCGCAGCCGCCTCCAATTCGTCGGCAAACTGGCGCAGCGACTCGGCAACCGCCGTATTCAGAATGAAGTTGGTGCACGCAATATTAAAGGACGAACCCGGCATACGGAACTCGAACTTGTTGCCCGTAAACGCAAACGGCGAAGTGCGGTTGCGGTCGGTCGTGTCTTTCGGGATAGGCGGCAGCGCGGAAACGCCGATGTTCATCATGGTCTTTTCCACATCGGTGTAATCGGTGCCGCGCACCAGAGAATCCAAAATAGCTTCCAGCTCGTCGCCGACAAACATGGAGATAATCGCCGGAGGCGCCTCGGCAGCGCCCAGACGGTGGTCATTGCCCGCAGAAGCCGCCGAAATGCGCAGCAAATCCTGATATTCGTCTACGCCCTTAATCACCGCAGTCAAAAACAGCAAAAACTGTGCGTTGGAATGCGGGGTCGAGCCCGGCTCAAGCAGATTTTCGCCGCGGTCAGTGGACAGCGACCAGTTGTTGTGCTTGCCCGAGCCGTTGATGCCCTGGAACGGCTTCTCATGCAGCAGGCACACAAACCCATGGCGGTCTGCGACACGCTTCATGACTTCCATGGTCAGCTGGTTGTGGTCGGTCGCAATATTGGTAGTCTCGAAGATGGGCGCCATCTCATGCTGGCAGGGCGCAGCCTCGTTGTGCTCGGTCTTGGAGAGCACGCCGAGTTTCCACAGCTCATCGTCGAGCTCTTCCATGAACGCCTTGACGCGCGGACGGATGGAGCCAAAGTAATGGTCCTCCATCTCCTGCCCCTTGGGCGCCATCGCGCCGAACAGCGTGCGGCCGGTGAAAATTAAATCCTTGCGCTTGGCATAATCCTCCTTGTTAATGAGGAAATACTCCTGTTCCGCGCCCACGGTGGTGTTCACGCGGCGCACATCCTTGCCGAACAGCCGGAGCACGCGGCACGCCTGCTTGCTGATGGCGTCCATGGAACGCAGCAGCGGGATTTTCTTGTCCAGCCCCTCGCCGGTGTACGAGCAGAACGCAGTCGGGATGCACAAAGTATTATCCTTGATGAACGCATAGGAGGTCGGGTCCCATGCCGTGTAGCCGCGCGCCTCAAAGGTCGCGCGCAGACCGCCCGACGGGAAGGAGGACGCATCCGGCTCGCCCTTGATCAGCTCCTTGCCGGAAAACTCCATAATGACGCCGCAGCTGCCCTCAGGCGAAATAAAACTGTCATGCTTTTCCGCCGTAATGCCGGTCATAGGCTGGAACCAATGGGTAAAATGGGTCGCGCCCTTGGAGATCGCCCAGTCCTTCATCGCGTTGGCGACCACGTTTGCAATCGCGGGGTCAATCGCGCTGCCTTCGTCCACCGTCTTTTTGAGCGCCTTGTAAACGTCCTTCGGGAGCTGCTCCTTCATGACATTCTCATTAAAAACCATGCTGCCGAAATATTCCGGCACCCGTTTTGCCGCGTAGGTATCCATACTCAAAACCTCCCTGTATCTTGAAAGATCAATCGTTTTTCCATCGTCAGCCGGGCAGACGCGCCGCATTGGCAGCCTCCGCACCGGAAAAATACTGTATTCATTATAAATTTCCCGCTCCGTCCGCGTCAAGCAAACCACGGTCAAATCTTGCCCCGCTGTGCAGATTCCACGCATTTCACAAGAACACAAAGGCATCCCAGCTGATTCTATGCAAATTGCGCACATTTTACCAAATGCCCAACGCGTCCCCTGCTTGTTCTCCGAATTTTCTGCCGCGCCCCTTTATTTCCCGCGTCCGGAATGCTATAATAGGGGGCGAAACGGTGCGCTGTGTGTCAAACCTGCGCGCCTTTCTAAAGATTACACTTCCGCAAAGGAGCGATATTTTTCATGAAGCTTCCCTTTACAAAAATGCACGGCTGCGGCAATGATTATGTATATTTCAACTGCTTCGCTCATCCGGTGAACAATCCCGAGGAGCTTGCGGTGCGCCTGTCCGACCATCACTTCGGCATCGGCGGCGACGGCGTCATCCTGATCTGCCCCTCTGATGTTGCAGACGCAAAAATGCGCATGTTCAACGCCGACGGCTCCGAGGGAAAAATGTGCGGCAACGGCATCCGCTGTGTCGGCAAATACCTGTACGACAACAATATGGTGGGCGGCAAAACCGAAATCACCGTTGAAACCCTCAGCGGCATTAAAACCCTGATTCTGCACCCGGAACACGGCAAGGTACAGACCGTGCGCGTCGATATGGGTCCCGCCATGCTGAAACCCGCGCAGATTCCGGTTTATCTGGACGGCAGCCGCATTGTAGACGAGCCGCTCGTGATCGACGAAAAGGTCTATCATATCACCTGCGTGTCCATGGGCAATCCCCATTGTATCGTATTCATCAAAGAGGACGTCGATGCCCTCGACCTTGCGCGTCTCGGTCCCAAATTTGAACACAATGCGCTCTTTCCCGAGCGTGTAAACACCGAATTTGTCAATATCCTGCCCGACGGCACCCTGAAAATGCGTGTCTGGGAGCGCGGCAGCGGGGAGACTTGGGCGTGCGGTACCGGCGCATGCGCGGTCGGCGTGACCGCTGTGCTGCGCGGGCTCGCCGCCAAAGGCGATGACATTCTCGTGCATCTGCGCGGCGGCGACCTGACCATCCGCTATACCGATGAAACCGTATTCATGACCGGTCCTGCTACCACCGTTTTTGAAGGCATCATCGAAGTATAAGACCAACCGACCTGCGGCGAGGTTTTCTCGCCGCTTTGCTTTGAGGAAAACCATCATGTATCAATATCTTCTCTTTGATCTGGACGGCACGCTGACCGATTCTCAGGAAGGCATCACCCGCTCGGTCGATTATGCCCTGCGCACGGTCGCGGGCATTGAAACCGCAGATTTATCCACCTTAACCCCATATATCGGTCCCCCGCTCGTGGACGGTTTTATGGATAACCACCATCTCGACCATGACACTGCGGTGCGCTGCACAAGCGCCTACCGTGAACGCTACCGCGAAATCGGACTGTTTGAAAACCGCGTCTATGACGGTATCCCCGAGGCACTCGAGCGCCTGCACCGGGCAGGTCGTAAGATGGCACTCGCAACCTCTAAACCGGAAACCTTTGCCGTGCGCATCCTCGATCATTTTGATCTCACCCAGTATTTCGACATCATCTGCGGCGCAACCATGGACGGCCGCATCTCTCAAAAAGATGAGGTCGTGAGCGAAACCCTGCGCCGTCTCGGGAATCCCACTCCCGAGCAGACCATTATGATCGGCGACCGCCTGCACGATGTGCTTGGTGCAAAAAAACACGGTCTTAAATGCCTTGGTGTGCTGTTCGGCTTTGGCTCAGAAGATGAACTGCGTAAAGCCGGCGCATATGCACTCGCCGAATCGCCGCGCGCTATGGCGGACTGGCTGCTTGCCCCATGAAAACACACCTGTATCGCTTTATGATCGCGGGTGCAGGCATCCTATGGGGACTGATTTCTGTCTTTTTCAAACTGCTGTCCGCTGCCGGACTGGATGGATTTCAAACCATTACGGTGCGGTTTGGATTCTCTGCGGTTTTGCTGTTGATCTGGCTTGCCGTGCGCAGTCCAAAGCTGCTGCGCATCCGCCACCCCATCCATCTGCTGTACTTTGTCGGCACCGGAATTCTAAGCCTTGCAGCGTTCAATTTTTGCTATTATACTGCCATTGATCTGGCGGGCGTATCGGTTGCTGCGCTTTTGCTGTATACTGCGCCGGCATTTGCGATTGTCTTCTCCCGCCTGCTGTTCGGGGAAACGCTGACCCGCCGCAAATTTGCCGCGCTCACGCTGACCATTGCAGGCTGTGCATGCATGTCAGGCGCCTTGGGCGGCGCACTCGCGATTCCCATGACCGCGCTGCTCTTTGGTCTTGGTTCCGGACTTGGCTATGCGCTCTATTCCATCTTCGGCAAGCTGGCACTGCGGGATTACGCCCCTGAAACGGTAACCGTATACTCCTTTGCATTCGCAGCGCTGGGGCTGTTCCCGCTCAGTCATCCGGGTGAATTGCTGCCGCGTCTGATAGAGCCGGATATCCTGCTGCCCGGCATCGGACTCGCGCTGCTGTGCACAGTCGGCGCATATCTGCTTTATACGAGCGGACTGACCCATGTGGATGCCGGACAGGCTTCGATTTTAGCGACGGTAGAGCCGGTAGTTGCCGCACTGCTTGGATTTTTCGCTTTTCGCGAAAGCGCGACCGCCGCCAAACTCGCTGGCATTGTTTTAATTCTCGGCGCGATTGTGCTGGCAAGCCTGCCAGAACGCAGACAGTAAAACGCGCTGGTTTGATGATGAAAAACGGCATCACAAGAGTATGTCTGCGTCCCTGCCGTTTGTTTTGCTATGTAAAAAGAAGGAGAGGAACCTAGTTTCCTCTCCTTCTTTTTGAATCATCCTCTCCTCCTCGGCACAGGCTCACGCTTTTTTCTTCGAAAAAAGCTACCCCGCCATCCAGAGTGTACGGATTTACGAGAAAATAGATGTTCCGTTTTGTGAAAATATTC
>ENA-UPXC01004467-UPXC01004467.1-human-gut-metagenome-genome-assembly--contig:-NODE-4467-length-12726-cov-3.516800_pt1 | contig 12726 bp, 11 predicted proteins | sample MGYA00250047_ERZ773371 | MGnify/ENA primary metagenome ERZ773371 (study PRJEB29103, sample SAMN06111975) | human gut metagenome | biome: human gut; feature: ankylosing spondylitis patient; material... | reverse complement strand
CGAGCAGCATGGCGGCAAAGGCAAGTACGGCCAGCCCGATGAGGCCGTAGGCGATGATGTGAATGATGGCGGAGTAGAACATGTCGAGCGGCTCCTTTTCCATAGGTTTTGCCATAGGTGCGGCATTAAGTCCAACGGTTGCGTCGGTCTTCAGCACCGTGGAAAACCGCGTCCGCGCCACATCGCAGCGCGTGGAAAGCCTGAACCGCCAGACAGCCATGGCGGCCCGGGCATCCGAACTGCGTGCCAATATCACGCAAGCGAACCGGACACTGGCGGCCAACGGCGGACGTGACGACATGGCCCGGCAGGTACTGCAGGGCAGCCTGCGGGCGTACCAAAGCCTCCGCGTCGAGGCCGAACGCTACGGCCTGAACCTCGAAACCATCTCGCATAACCAAGCCCGGGCAAATACGGAACTGGCCCGGGCGGAAACCCGGCTGCACGCGTTGACGCAGGCACAGGCATCGCAGAATCGCCGCAAGGAAATACGTGGCCAGATGATGGAGGCCATCGTGCCCGCCCTTGCCGTGGCCGCGCCGGTGCGCGCCGCCGTCCAGTTCGAAAGCGCCATGGCCGATGCCGCCAAGACCATCGACGGCATGCGCGACGCGTCCGGCAACCTGACCCCCAAGTACTACGAGATGGAAACCGCCATCAAACGCATGGGCCGGGAACTGCCCTTGACCCATGAACAGCTGGCGGGGCTGTTCGCGGCAGGAGGCCAGCAGGGCATGACCGGCGTCGACGAACTGCGCGAGTTCACGACCATGGCCGCCCACATGAGCGTGGCTTTCGGCATGTCCACCGAGGAAGCCGCCGACGCCATCGGCGGCTACCGGACCGCCATGCACCTGAGCATGCCTGAAACACGGAGCATGCTCGATCTCATGAACCAGTTCGCCAACACGACGTCGGCCACGGAAAAAGGGATCGCGGATGTGGTGCGGCGCATCGGCCCCCTCGGCAACGTGGGCGGCGTGGCGGCCAAGCCCATGACGGCCTTGGCCGCGACCCTCGACGCCATGAAGGTCAGCCCCGAGATCGCGGCCACCGGCATCAAGAACCTGATCCTCAGCCTTACGTCCGGCGAGGCGGCGACCAAAGGCCAGAAGGAAGCCTTCGCCAAGCTCGGCATCGATACGGTCAAGCTGGCCCAACAGATGCAAAAGGACGGCCCGGCGGCCATCATCAGCGTCCTTGAGGCGGTCAAACAACTGCCCAAGGCCCAGCAGCTCTCCATCATGCAGGAGATTTTCGGCAAGGAAAGCATCGCGGCGATCTCCCCCCTGCTGGACAGCCTCGATCTCGTCAAACGGAATCTCGTCATTGCCTCCGACGAAACGCTGTATGCCGGGGCGATGCAGAAAGAGTTCGAGAACCGCTCCCGGACCACGGCCAACGCCCTGATCATTGCCGGAAACAAGACACGGGAACTCGGCGTGACCATCGGTTCCGTCCTCCTTCCCGCAGTCAACGATATTCTGGACGCGGTGGGGCCGGTCATCATCGGCATGGCGGACTGGGCCGAGCAGCACAAAACCCTGACCACCGTCATCGTGGGTGCCGTGGCCGGCTTCATGGCCCTGCGCGTCGCCGGGCTGGCCGGAGCCTATGTGTTCCATACCTTGGCCGGAGCCTTCAACATCGGTCGGGCCGCACTGGCGTTGTTCGTTCCCAGCTTGGCCGCGAGCACGTCCGCCTCTGACGCCTCCCGGGTGTCGGCCCTCCGCGCAGGGGCGGCATGGCTCTGGCACAAGGCAGTCATGGTGGGCGGCGCTGCCGTCTCAGGCGTCATGGCCGCAGCGCAGTGGGCACTCAACACCGCCTTCCTTGCCTGCCCCCTGACTTGGGTGGTGCTGGCCATCGGAGCCGTCGTGGGAGCCATGGCCTATCTGTACAACACCTGCGAACCGGTACGTGCTGTCTTCGACACCGTCTTCGGCTGGATCGGGGACAAGGTTGACTGGGTAGGCGGCAAACTGCGCACCGTAGCCGAATGGCTGGGCCTCGTTGATGAGGCCGACGAAACCGCGGACAAAAAAACCGAGGAACTGCAGAACAAAACGGCAGCTCCCCCGGAAGCCTTGGGAGCGACCGCCCCCAAGCCTTCCGCGATGCCCCCGGCGGTTGCCGCCGCGATGCCGACCGTAGCCGACGTGCCGAAGCCGTCCGCCATGCCTCCGGCATCTTCCGCCGCCATGCCGACCGCGCCCGAAGCGCTGCAGCCGCCGGGCCAGCCTGATGCTGCGGTACTAGCCGCCATGAACGGCAATGGCCCAGCAGGACTCCCCGGGGCTGGCGCAAATGTCTCGGCCAGCTTCCAGTTTTCTATCTCCGGCATCACGGACAGCGCGCTGGCCAAGCGCGTCATCAAGGCCATTGAACAAAACAAGGGCGAATTCGAGCGGCTGCTGTCGCAAATCGTCCATGATCAGGAGCGACTCGCGTATGAGTAAGACCTACCGGACCGTACAGGGCGATACATTCGACAGCATCGCCTACCGCCTCTGGGGCGAGCCCCGGCTGGCGCACCTGCTGATGCAGGCCAACCCTTCCCTCATGGACGTGGTCATCTTCTCCGGCGGCGTCGAGCTGACGGTTCCCGGCTACACCCCGCAACCTGTACGGACGGAGCTGCCTCCATGGATGCGATAACCGCCGAAAAAAGGATACAGCCCGTTCGCCGGGTCAGCCTGCAGGTTTCCATCAACGGGCATGACGCCGCCAGCGCCATCGATCCCGCTCTGCTGGATTTCAAGTTCACAGACAACGCCTCGGGCAAAGCCGACGAAATCCGCCTCTCCCTGCATGACCGCGACGGAAAGTGGCACGGCGACTGGCGCCCGGCGCTCGGGATGGACGTCACGGCAACGCTGGTGGCGCGGGACTGGGAGCAGGAAGGCGTCGACCTGTCCCTGCCCTGCGGCACCTTCCGCATCGACGAACTCGAATTTTCAGGGCCTCCGGACAAAGTCGACATCAAGGCCGTCTCTTCCGCGCTGACCACCGGGCTGCGCGATGAAAAGAAGACGCAGGCATGGGAATCATTCTCGCTCCGCAAGCTGGCCGGAGACGTGGCCGGGCGCAATGGGCTGGAACTCATGTACGACGGCCCGGAACACACTTTCTCCCGACAGGACCAACGGGAAGAAAGCGATCTCGCCTTCCTGCAGCGCCTTTCCACCGAACGCGGCATGAACTGCAAGGTACACGACGGAAAGCTGATCCTCTTTGATGGTGCCGGAGCCGACGGCAAGGGGGCGTCGCTGACCATTCCCAGAAAGGGAAGCCTGTATTCGCCCACATCCTATCGTTTCCGCGAGTCGTCGTCGGGCACCGGGTACTCGAAGGCGAAGGTCGCCTACACCGATCCGACATCGGGCACGACGCACGAAGTCGAAGTGTCCGCTCCCAAAGAGAATGTGCAACCGGATGAGAAGACCCTGCAGCTCAACAAGCGGGTGGAGTCTTCCGCCGAAGCCATCCGGCTCGGCAAGTCCGGCCTGCGGCAGACCAACAAAAACAAGGATAAGGCCACCATCGAAATCATGGGCAACCCCGGGCTCGTGGCCGGAATCGTCATCGGACTGACAGGGTTCGGCAAGCTGGACGGCTCGTATTTTGTGGAAAAGGCGGAACATGCCGTTTCCTCATCCGGCTACCGCACGTCCGCCGAAATCCGCAGGACGCTCTCATACTAGGAGGCTCATATGGCCGGATTTGACATCGCACATCTTGAACGCCGGATAGCCGCACTTGAAGCGAACCGCGGCGCATCCCTGCGCTTCGGCAAGGTCACCGGCGTCGAAGGGGGCTACGCCCGGGTCCAGCTCGCGGACGGGCACGGCATGGTCAGCATGCCGCTGGCCACGCTTCATCGCCGGGTGCTCCGGGATCAGGATATCACCATGCCCGATCAGGGAGAGCCCGTGGCCGTCCTGTTTTCCGGTCAGGGCCTCGAAGCCGGCGTCGTGCTCGGAGCCGTCTATTCGCCCGCCGTGCCCGACCCGGCGCAGGACGCGCATATCGACTATCGCCGTTACGAGGACGGCACGGAACTCTGGTACGACCGCGTCCGGCACAGGCTCATCGCCAAAGTAGAGGGCGACATCGAGGCGGAAACCACGGGCAAGGTCGACATTCACGCCGCAGGGACGCTGGTCGCCGTGGCACAGGGAGACGCAACGGTGGAATCCAAGGCACGTATCTCGCTCAAGGCTCCCCTCATCGAACTGGCGGGGCAACTGTCCTATTCCGGCTACGACGGTGGCCCGGGCGAAGGAGACGTGCTCGGCAACCTGCGGATTCGCCGCGGCGGCCTCGCCGTTCCGGACGCCGACGTGACTGCGGGAAGCGTTTCCCTTATCGGACACCGGCACACGGGCGTCGACACCGGCTCCGGCACGTCCGGCGGGCCCCTCGGAGGCGTGTGATGCAGATAGGCAGCCTTGGCGACATTGTTTTCGAAGTCAACATCCCGGGCGCCGGGCGAACCTTCACTCCCTCGGCTCTGTCGATGGAGAGCGCCGCACGTTTCGAGGAGCATCAGGTGCTGGGCGCGCCGCCGCGCCTTGAATTCCTCGCACCTGAGCTGGACGTCTTCGACTTGAGCATCCTGCTGCGTGCGGACTTCGGGCTTGATCCCGACAGCGAAATCGAACGCCTCCGGACGCTGTGCAGGGAAGGCAAGGCCCAGCGCCTGATCCTTGCCGGGCGCAACCGCGGCAACTACGTGCTCGAACATGTAGCCGTGGACGGTATCCGCAGCGTCGGGGCACGCATGTACAGCGCCTATGTGACCCTATCTCTGAAGGAGTACCTCTGATGCCCACACTGGCCATCACCGGGGAAAAGGCTGCTCTGCTCATCGGTGCGACGGGTATCAGGAGCATCGAGCAAAACATCAGGATAATCCTGACCACGTTCATGTATTCCGTCCCCCTCGACCGCGGTTTCGCGCACGACGGCAGCGCCGTGGATACGCCCTCCCCCCTCGAAACCGCCCGTCGCATCGCCCGGCTGACCGAGGCCCTCGAAACCCATGAGCCCCGCATCATCGTGCGCGAGATCGCGCTTGAGGCGCTGCCCGCCGAAAGCATGACCGGACAATGCGCGGCCACAATCGTCTATGACGTCAGGGAGGGCGTGGAACTGTGAGCGAGATCACCTTTGCGGACATCGATCCCGCCGAGATCGAAGCCTCCGTCCTCACGACGTATGAAGGCATCGCGGGGGTCACGCTGTATCCCGGCGATCCGGTGCGGCTTTTCCTCGAGTCCCTCGCCTACCTCATCGCCCTGCAGAACAATCTCATCAATCTGGCCGGGCGGCAGAACCTGCTGGCCTATGCCGAAGGGCAGCATCTCGACGAAATCGGCAAGATGGTGGGGACCTCGCGTCTGGCCAAGGCATACGCCAAGCACACCCAGCGGTTCCGTCTCAGGGAACCGCTCCCGTTCGACGTCTCCGTTCCCGGAGGCACCCGGGTCACGACCGCCGACAACGGGATGGTGTTTGCAACTCAAAAAACGCTCGTCATCAAGGCCGGGGACCTCAGCGCCGACACCGTGGCCATGGCGGTCGAAGCTGGGGAAAAAGGCAACGGTTTTCTCCCCGGGCAGATCAGCCGTCTTGTCGATCCGCTCCCCTACGTTTCGGAAACGGTCAACACCACCACCTCCTCTGGCGGAGCCGACGTCGAAACGGACGTGCGGTACCGTGAGCGCATCCAGCTGGCCCCCGAATCCTTCACCTGCGCCGGTCCCGAAGGCGCGTACCGTTACCATGCCCTGCGGGCGCATCAGGATATCGCCGAAGCCGCCATCTGGACCCCCAAACCCGGCACCGTCGAGGTCATCCTCGTGGCTACGGGCGGAGAACTGCCCAGCGACGAAATGCTGGCCGCCGCCCGGGACAGGCTGTCCGCAAACGACGTGCGTCCGCTCACGGACACGGTGACGGTCCGCGGCCCCGAACTCGTCTCCTACGAAATAGATGTTGAATGGGACCTCAGCCGACGCGACGCCGCCCTGAGCGCCAGCATCCAGTCCGCAGTGGCGGATGCGGTGGAACGGTACCGGGTCTGGCAGCGCAGCGCGGCGGGCAGAGACATCAACCCGACCCGTCTGATTTCCCTCATGCAGCAGGCGGGGGCACGTCGGGTACGCGTGGTGCAGCCTGAATTCACGCCCCTGACCGGGCGCCAGCTTGCCCGGGAGACAAAGGTCGTCCTCCGTTTCATGGGGATTGAAGATGAGTAGCCGCATCTGGGAATCGGGGGCCTTCGCCGAGCTTCTGCCGTCATCCATTGCCGAAGATACGACCATCGCCTCTGCGGCAAGGGCTCTGGACGGCGTACTGCTCAGAACGACGCTGGCCGTCCCCAATCTGCTGCTCTACGCAAGGCTGAACCGAAGCGACACCACCGACATGCTCCCCGCCCTCGCCCGGCTGACTGCAGCAGGAGGCGGCCTGAAGGAACTCGGCCTGCCGGAACTTGAGCAGCTGGCGTGGCAATTTCATGTGGATTTCCGCGATGCGGCCACCACCACGGAACAACTGACGACGGCAATCCGCAACAGCATTCCTTGGCACAGCATCAAGGGAACGCCGGCCAGCCTGCATGCGGCGCTGCGCCTGTTCGGCTACGCAGCCGTAATCGAAGAAGACGGCACCGGAGATTATTGGGCTACCTACCAGCTCGGGCTCCCCGAAATCGCAGACATGGACGACGTGCGCCGCATCGTCACCATCTGCACCGAGATGGCCCCGGCGCGCTGCCGCCTGTGGCGCCTGTACACCGACGCCTACGACCGGCGGCCCATCGTGCTCTCGGAAGGCCCGGCCCTTGGCGACGGTTGGCTGTCCTTCCATTCCGGCGTTTCCGTCGAAGGCCCGGACGGCGACGTCATCGTTTCGTTCGGAACAAAAAGGAGCTTTCAGGCGGAAGCCTACCTGCCGTCGCTCCATGCGGCCTCATTCGGCACGGAATGCGTGTCCGGCCACACCGCGCCGTACCTCGACCGCTTCATCGTCGGGCGCTCGAGGCTCTCCGAGCCCCTGCCCCGCAACCATCCGTTCGTCATGGGCGCGCTGTTCAGCATCCTGTGGGCCGACCGTCAGACGCTGGGCCGCTCGTGGCGTGGGGAATGGGATGCCCGGAGCTGGCTCGACTATACCGGCTTCGACCGCAAGCTCCCGCGCTGGCGCATGGGCCGCCGCAGCCTTTCCCGCGCGCAGCTCGTGCCCACGGAATCCATGCTGGCGGACACCAACTCGCGGCTCGGCGTGACGTTCGCGGTGGTCATCGACAACCCGCCCCGGCTCGGCTCCTTCACCCTGTCCGGGCACGACTGCGAGCGCCGGGAACGGCGGCTGCACGAAATGGCCATCGTGACCCAAGGCACGGAAACGCCCCGGCTCGACCCGCCCGCCCCGCAAACGGCAGGCACGGCATGGCTGGCCTCGACCGGAGTCCTCCCGGACCCGGAACGGGGACAGCAAGCCTCCCAATGCGATCTGGCCATGAAACTGGCCGAAAACGCATGGACGCCCCCGGAGACGGCCTTGCTGTCCTCGCTGGCCCTGACCGCCGCGCCCCTTGACCCGGCCCCGCCGTTCGCCGCCGGAACCGGCCTGCTCTCCGCATCCGGCAGCCCCCTGCCGGAGGTGGTGCCGGAACACGGCATCCTGAGCGCACAGTCCCTGTGCATGAAGCCCACGGCATGGGCCGCGCCCGAAAGCGCCGGGCTGTCCGCCCTCGGCACAGGCACGCCAGCCCTTGCCCCTGCCCCGCCCGCTTCCGGCCTGCTCACGCTGTTCGGGCCGCAGTGGACCGGGGCATGGACCCAAACGGGGCAGAACTGGAAAACCCCCTCGCACATCACAATCCAATAAGGAGAACCCCATGGCACTCGCAACACTCACACAGACCGGACGCGCCGCCATCGCTCTGGCCATCTCGTCCCGCCCCCTGCATCTGGCATGGGGCTCCGGCGACCCTACATGGGACGCCGACGACGCAACCCTGCCTTCCCTCGTCAGCAGCACCGCACTGATCAACGAGCTGGGCCGTCGGACCCCCTCGCACATCGGCTTCGTGGAGCCCGACGAGGCGGGCGGCATCGTCATCCCCGTAGCCACCGGCTCCGAGGGCGCGGTGCAGGAAGCCCGCTACCGGCTGGCCACGGAACCGACTCCCTACCTCTATGTGCAGACGGCTTATGCCTACAGCGACGCCTCCAACGCAATCATCAGGGAAATGGGGCTGTTCATGGACACCGAGTTCGTCGAGGGACTGCCCGAGGGACAACGCTACTTCGTCCCCGACGACCTCAAAAATCCCGGCCTGCTGTTGGCGGCGCAGATCATCCTGCCGCGCATCAACCGCAGCCCCTCCGTCCGCCAGACCGTCGAGTTCGTCCTGCCGATCTAGGCCCCTCCGCAACGCCATTTCGGTCCCCTTTACGCCATCATCCGACCACTGCCCGCGCCGCGTTCCGAGCCCCTTTCCGGGGGCCGGCTCTCGGCACCGTACCCGGCAACTTCTAGGAGGCTTTCATGCCCAACATGCCCGACAGTTATTACGACAACTTCAACGCATCGAAAAATTACGAGAAAATCCTCTACCGCGACGGCTACACGCTGCAAGGCGCGGAACTGAACGAGGCGCAGTCCGCCGCCATGCACCGTCTGCAGGGTGTGGCCGACGCGCTGTTCAAAGACGGCGACATCATCCGCGACGCCGGGATCATCGTGAACAAGGAGACCGGCGAGGTCCGGGCCCAGTCCGGGGCCGTCTACCTCCGGGGCGCGGTGCGCGGCGTGCCCGAGGCCACCTTCACCATCCCCGTGGTCGGCACCGTGGCCGTGGGCATCCGGCTCACGCAGCGCGTGGTGTCCGAGCTGGAGGACCCCGCGCTCTACAACCCCGCCATCGGCAGTCGCGGCGAGGGCGAACCGGGCGCGTGGCGGCTGCAGGTCAACGCGGCGTGGGGCTTTGACGGCGATAACGGCGACGGGGAATTTTACGTCGTCTATACTGTTGACGACGGCGAACTGCGGGCCAAGGAAGCCCCGCCCACGCTGGACACGTTCACCCAGAGCATCGCCAGATACGACCGCGATTCAACGGCGGGCGGCTCGTACATCGTGGACGGCCTGACCGTGCTCATGGCCGGGGACGACGCCGACGGCCATCAGGTCTATACGGTTTCGGAAGGCCGCGCCCGCGTCAACGGCTACGGCGTGGACATGCCCACCTCCCGCCGCCTGACCTATGCCGCCGTGCCCGACCTGCGCCGTATCGACACGGAAGTGCACACCGCCGACGCCACGTCCACACAGTCCGGCGGGCAACGCATCACGGTGGCCCACCCCCCGCTGCACGACGTCGAGGCCGTGCGCATCACCACGCGCAAGACCGTCAGCGTGGTCCACGGCAGCTACTCCGGGGCCGCCGACACCCTGCCGGATACATCCATCGTCTCCATCGTCGAGTGCCGTCAGGGTGATACCGTCTACACGGCGGGGACGGACTACAAAAAGAACGGCGACACCGTGGACTGGTCCCCCACGGGCAACGAGCCCGCCACCGGCTCGACCTATTCCTGCACCTACGAGTGCGTGGTCAGCGCCGAACCCAAGGGGCTGGACGCCGACGGCTTCCGCATCGAAGGCGCGGTCAACGGTTCCTCCATCCTCATCACCTACCGGCAGGCCCTGCCGCGCCTCGACCGGCTGGCAATCAATCAGGAAGGGCTGTTCGTCTGGCTGCAGGGCGTGGCCTCCGAGAGCACCCCGCGCAGCCCCAGCGTGCCCGCGTCGCTCCTGCCCATCGCCACCGTAGGCCAGACGTGGCGCAGCACCCGCACCGTGCTCTCCGACGGCGTGCGCGTGGTCCCCTTCTCGGAAATCGAAACCATCAACCGCCGCATCGACGCGGTACAGCAGGAAGTCGCCCGGCAGCGCCTCGAGGCCGACGTGTTCACCCGCGAATCCGGGGCACGGGCGGGTATCTTCGTTGATCCGCTGCTGAACGACGACATGCGCGATCAGGGGCTTTCCCAGACCGCCGCCGTAGTGGGCGGCGTCCTGACGTTGCCCATCGAAGCCACGGCAACGGCCCTGCCCAATGACGTGGCCGCGCCCACGGCCAACCCTTGGACGCCGTCGCCCCTGCTGGCCCAGCCCCTGCGTACCGGCTCCATGAAGGTCAACCCCTACATGGCCTTTGACCCGCTTCCCGGGCGCGCTGTTTTGAACCCCGCCCTTGACCGCTGGACCGAAACGCAGACCGACTGGACCAGCGCGGTGACCCAACGGTTCGACGTCTCCCGCGACGGCTATTTCCACATCGTGGTCGACCGCCAGACCTCCACGACGACGGAGACGGTGGGTTCGGCGACCTCCCAACTGGAATACCTGCGGGAAATCGACGTCGCCTACCACATTGAAGGGTTCGGCGCGGGCGAACAGCTTGCCTCGGCCACGTTCGACGGCATCGCGCTGGCCGTTTCCGGCACCGCCGACGGCAACGGCACGCTGGACGGCTCGTTCCATATCCCGGCCAAAGTCCCCTCCGGGGCCAAGGCCGTGACCTTCACGGGCAAGGGCGGCTCGCGGGCCTCGGCGGTCTTCGTCGGGCAGGGGCAGCTCACGGTCAACACCCTGCGTCAGGTGAACACCATCACGACCATCTGGGTGGACCCGCTGGCTCAGACCTTTGTGCTGGACAAGGCCACGCAGCTTGCCGGGGTCGACCTGTGGTTCACGGCGAAGGGCGGCGACGTCCGCCTGCAAATCCGCGACGTGGCCAACGGCGTGCCCTCCCGCACGGTGCTCGCCGAGGCCCATATTCCGGCCTCTTCCATCGTCGTCTCCGGCGGCGGCCACACCCGCGTGCTCCTGCCCTCGCCGCTCTCGCTGGCGGCGGGCACCGAATACGCCCTCGTGGTGCTTTGCGACGACGCGGCGACCGCCCTTTCCGTCGCCGAACTCGGCAAATTCGATGCCACCGCGCAGCAGTGGGTCGTCAGCCAGCCCTATCAGGTCGGCGTGCTGCTTTCTTCCAGCAACGCCAGCACATGGACGGCCCACCAGGACCGCGACCTGACCTTCCGGCTGCTGGAGGCGTCCTTCAGCGGCGCGTCGAGCCAGCAGGAACTCGGCTCGGTATCCGTCGCCGGGGCCACAGACCTGCTGCTCCTCTCCCTCTCCGAAACCCCGAACGCCGACACCCGCGTCGAGTACGACATGGCCCTGCCCGGCGGGGAAACCCTGACCGTGGCCGACGGCCAACCCCTGCGCCTCGCCGCGCCCGCGACCGGGCAGATCAGCGTCAAGGCCCGGCTCGCGGGGACATCGACGGCCAGCCCGGTGTTGTGGCCCGGCACGCAGCTCATCAGCGGGGCCGTGGGCCTGACCGCCGATTACGCCACGCGATCCATCCCCGCCCGCGGCGCGACCAAGGCCGTGCTCGTCTACGACGCCGTCATCCCCTCCGGGGCAACCGTAACCCCACAGCTCCGCAAGGACTCCGGCGAGTGGGAGCCGCTCACTGCCGACGGCACCACCAATCAGGGCGACGGGCTTGTGGAGTACCGCTTCAAGGCGACGCTCTCCAACGTCAACGAGGTTAAGGTCAAACTGACCCTGACCGGAACGAGCACGGCCCGCCCCCGCGTCAGCAACATCCGGCTCATGGCCGTGATCTAGGAGCTGCCATGATCGATGAAAAGACAACGTACCTGAAACTCCCCCTGCCGCACCCGGACAACCTCCTCGAGGACGATGTGCTCCGGCTGCGTGAGACATTGCAGGGCCTCGACGCCAACGCCAAGGCGCAGTCCGACGACCTGCGGGGCCTGCTCGCGGCGGCCGTCACCTCGGCCTTTTCCCCTGCGGGCTCTCGCACAGGCGTCATCGCCAAGGGCGCAGACTACACGGTGCCCGCCTACACGGTGGGAAACAAGCGGCTGCGGGTCTACCTGTGCGGCCTGCGCTGCGAGGCCGGAACCGACGAGGCCGTGCACCAGTATCAGGAAGTGGGGACTGCCGGGGCCGCCTCGACCGTCATCCGCTGGCACGATGCGATCCCCACGGACTACGATATCCTTGTGGAGGTGATCTGATGGCCAACCCCATGCTCATGCGCGCGCTCGACGAAGTGCGTCGTTTCCTGATGCCCAGCCGGGGCATCATCATGTGGTCGGGCACGGCTGCGGACATCCCCACGGGCTGGGCGCTGTGCGACGGCACCGGCGGCACACCGGACCTGACCGACCGTTTCATCCTCGGGGCGGGAAAAACCTATCAGCCCGGCGCAACCGGCGGCGCAGCAACGGCTACCCCCAGCGTCACTGCTGGAAACGCCAAGACGGGCCTTAGCCTCGCTACCGCCGCGCCCGGCGGGACTGCCGGGAACGCCGGGACCGGGATCGGCATATGGAACGCTGCCCTCAATATCTGGACAGGGGCCGCCGGGACCGGGATCGGCATTCAGGGCACGACGCTGGATGGGAACACACTTCCCAACCATCCTCATTCCGTTTGGGGCGTAACCAATACGACTCGCCAAGGGTATTGCCAGAATGTCCATACAGGTCTTGTTGGACGCTATCAGGACGATGCCAGAGAACGCGGATGGGTAGGCGTCGGCCATGATGGCCAGTATTTGGTTGGCGCTCAAGGCGCTTCGTGGGGCCATGCCCACGGTGTCTCCGA
>ENA-UPXC01004466-UPXC01004466.1-human-gut-metagenome-genome-assembly--contig:-NODE-4466-length-12727-cov-3.398498_pt1 | contig 12727 bp, 14 predicted proteins | sample MGYA00250047_ERZ773371 | MGnify/ENA primary metagenome ERZ773371 (study PRJEB29103, sample SAMN06111975) | human gut metagenome | biome: human gut; feature: ankylosing spondylitis patient; material... | reverse complement strand
CGAAGGCAGGGCCATGGGCGCATTAAGGGAACGTTTTCCGTCGATTTTGACCGTGATACGGCAGGTGAGAGATAACCGGCAGAGATTTACATAAAAAATATGACAGTCGCACCCGGCTTCGACAGAAACCTGTCCGGCGAATATGCTACCATCACCGTAAGATAAGCCGTTCCCCAACAGATCTAATCGGAGCAGAGCGCCTTCTGAGCTGATTTGACAAATGGGGATAAAATTCGACAAAAGAGGGAATAGTATGGATATACGAGCGCGGGACACAGACCGGGAGCTGTTGCTGGAATTCAGCGGAGAAATGGACCATCACGGGGCCAGAAATGCCTTGAAGGAAGTGGAGATCGCCATTGATGCGGCCCTTCCCCGAAGTCTGATCTTAGACTTTGCGGGCGTGACCTTTATGGACAGCTCCGGGATCGCCCTGATCCTTCGGTCTCAGCAGCGGATGCAGCTGATGGAGGGCAGCGTTGTGCTCCGGAACGTGCCGGAGCAGGCCCGCCGCGTTCTGGACGCTGCCGGCATCGGGCGGCTGGTTTCCATTCAATAACGGGAGGGTTACATAATGAAAATAAAGACGGAAAATGAAGTCACTTTGCAGTTTCCCAGCCAGAGCAGCAACGAGGGGTTTATCCGCTCCGCGGTGGCCTGCTTCGCGGCACAGATGGACCCCACTCTCAACGAGCTGGAGGACATCAAGACCGCCGTTTCTGAGGCGGCCACCAACGCCATCGTCCATGCGTACCCGGACCGGATCGGCAAGGTGACGGTGAAGGTCCGGATCTGTACCGGACAAGTGCTGGAGATCACGGTGCGGGACTACGGCCGGGGCATCCCGGATGTGGAAAAGGCCCGGCAGCCCATGTTCACCACCGGAGGAGAGGAACGCAGCGGCATGGGCTTCACCATCATGGAGAGCTTCATGGACAGCGTTCTGGTACGCTCCGTTGTCGGCCGAGGGACAACGGTGGTCATGAAGAAGAAAATCGCACCGCGCGCCAAGCGATGAGCGCCGCGCTGGAGGTACTGCGAGCCGCGCAGGAGGGGGACCGGGACGCCTGCGAACAGGCGGTGTTGGAAAACAACGGCCTGATCTGGAGCGTGGTCCGGCGCTACTATGGCCGGGGCGTGGAGCCGGATGACCTCTATCAGTTGGGCTGCCTCGGCTTTTTAAAGGCTGTCAAGGGCTTTGACTTTGCATACGGCACTTGCTTTTCCACGTATGCTGTGCCGAAAATCGCCGGGGAGATTCGACGCTTTCTGCGGGATGACGGTGCTGTGAAGGTGGGCAGAAGCATCCGGGAGCAGGCGTTGACACTTTACAGTGTTCGGGAGCGGCTGCGGCAGGAGCTTGGCCGGGAGCCGGGGGTATCTGAGCTGGCAGCGCAGACGGGCTGGACGCCGGAGGAGATCGCCGCTATCGACCTTGCAACGGAGCCGCCAGACTCTCTCCAGCGGGAAACGGCGGAGGGCCTTGCGCTGGAGGGCGTTGTGGGGACCGAGGCCCCGGAAGACGCGCTGGTGGAGCGCATCGCCCTGCGGGAGACCATTGACCGCCTGCCGGAAAAGGAACGCCTTACGATTTTGCTCCGCTATTTCAAGGGGCTGACACAGGAGCGGACAGCCCGGGTGCTGGGGGTGTCGCAGGTGCAGGTGTCCCGTCTGGAACGCCGGGGGCTGGAACGTCTGCGAAAGAGCTTTGCGCCCTGAAGTGCTCTGGCGGCTGAAATTCCGTCATGGTGCCCCAATAGCGCTTTGGCATGTGGGTCATCCGCAGCTGGGGATTCTCCCGTTCCCGGATGGCAATGGTATCATAAAACCGCTTCCACAGCAGACGGTAATGCGCCTCGGTTTCATCGGGCGGCGCCATCTGAAAATCCGCCAGCGGGCGAATTACCGCCCGGCCGGCGGCATAGAAAAGCGCCTCGTGATGGGTGCGGTCATAGATGAAAAATTTTTCATTTTGGTATCGGGCGCAGAAATGGCTCCGCAGCAGAGGCAGTACCCGGTTCTTCGGCTCGATTTCCCCGCCCAAAACGCCGCCCAGCTCGGAAAAGCGGACAAAGCCCTTCAGCAGATGGGCCTCACCGTTGAGGTGCCGCACGGCGGAAAAGACCGGATGCAGCGTTTCGTCGGAAGAATTTCGCAAAAAACCGGGGCCCTCCCGCAGCAGCTTGACCGTCAAGCGGTAGAGGCAAAGCTCCTTTTCCGCAAGGCAGGTGAGAAAGCCCCGCTGCAAAAGCTCGGCGGCGTAGGGAGAGATCGTCCGCACCTTCCGCAGTACCCGCAGGGCGTGGTCGGAATCCGTTGCGATATTTCGTGTCGGAAACAGCGTAAAGGAAAGCGCCTCATCGCAGGCAATGGCGGTGGGGCTTTCTTTTTTTGCGTAGCTTTCAAAAATGCAGCAGAGAAAGCCGTGAAAGCTGCCATCGTAAAGATAGATCATCTCATTCACAGCGGCGCGACCTCCCTATGAAACGGCGTTGTCAAATAAAGAGAGCTGTTCCGGCGCCGCCTCCGGGAGCCGGGATTGCTCCAGAGAAATGAGACTTCGCAGCAGGCTGTCCTGCGTGAACCGAAGCCCATCGGGCAGGCGGCCGGAGGCGGTCAGGAAATACTGCGCCCGCTTCATGACCACGCCCAGCTTCGGGAGCTGCTCGATTCGCAGCGGGCCCACCCGACGGGCGGCAAGGATGCGGCGGGCGGAGACCACACCCACGCCGGGAATCCGCAGCAGCGCCTCGTAGTCCGCATGGTTTACCTCTACCGGGAAAAACTCCGGGTGCCGCAGCGCCCAGCAGCATTTGGGGTCCAGCCGGTCATCAAAGGAGGGCGTTTGCTCGTCCAAAAGCTCCTCTGCCCGAAAGCCGTAAAACCGCAGCAGCCAATCCGCCTGATAGAGCCGGTGCTCCCGCAGAATGGGCGGTTTTGTCTCCCGGGAGGGCAGCAGCGCGCTTTCCACCACAGGTACATACGCCGAAAAGAAGACCCGCTTGAGGCGGTAGCGGTCATAGAGTCCTTGAGTCAGCCGCAGGATGTGCAGGTCGCTGTCCGGCGTGGCCCCCACGATCATCTGGGTGCTTTGGCCCGCCGGCGCGAACCTCGGCGTGTGGCGGTATTTGACCAGTTCCTCCCGGTTTTGGGCTGCCCGCACCTGAATCTGCCGCATGGGGGCCAGAATGGCAGTTTTCGTTTTTTCGGGGGCCAGCGTCCGCAATCCTGCCTCGGAGGGCAGCTCGATGTTGCAGCTCAGCCGGTCCGCCAGCAGTCCCAGCTGTTCCACCAGCTCCGGCGCAGCGCCGGGAATGGCCTTGGCATGGATATAGCCGTTGAAGCGGTACGTTTCCCGCAGAATCCGAATGGCGCGAATCATTTGCTCCATGGTGTAGTCCGGGTTCCTCAGAACGCCGGAGGAGAGGAACAGCCCCTCAATATAATTCCGTCGAAAAAAGTTGATGGTCAGGTCCGCCAGCTCCTCCGGGGTGAAGGAGGCCCGCCGGGTCTCGTTGCTCCGGCGATTGACGCAATAGGCGCAGTCATAGACACAGCGGTTGCTCATCAGCACCTTCAGCAGCGTCACGCAGCGCCCGTCGGCGGAAAAGGTATGGCAGCAGCCAGTGGGACAGGACGAGGTGTTGCCGATATAGCCCGCCCGGAAGCCCCGGCGGCTGCCGCTGGAGGTGCAGGCTGCATCATACTTGGCGGCGTCCGTTAAAATCTCCAGCTTTTCTAAAACATCCATGCCTTACCGGGCAGCAGCCTGGCGGGGACGACGGGCCGGACGCTCCAGATAGTCCACCACCCGGAATACCTGTGCGGTTACAGCAGCGGCACCGAAAAGCGTGAAAAAGAGAGTCCAGCCTGTCATGATGAATTCCTCCAATCGAACAAATGTTCTTTATGCTGCTATAATACATCGAACAAACGTTCGTGTCAAGAGAAAACGCGGAAAAAATTAAAAAAAGAGCTGCCGCTCCTGCTTGAGCGGCAGCTCTTTTTTGATGAAGTACTATAATGCGGAAAAACTTTACTTGCACTGTGCCAGAGCGGCTAAAAGCTCGTCTACGGCGTGCTCCGGCGTGGCCCAGCTCGTCACAAAGCGGTAAACGCAGCGTTCACCGTCCAGCGGGTGATCCATCTGGAACTCAAAGCCCATGGCAGCCAGCTTTTCCGCGGCCTTGATTGTCATGACCGGGAACTGCTGATTAGAAGGGGAGGGCACCGGGAACTCATAGCCCTGGGCGAGAAAACCGTCCCGCAGGCGGAGCGCCATTTCGTTGGCATGGCGGGCGATGTCGAAATAGAGATTATCCGTCAGCAGCGCCTTGAACTGGACGCCCAGCAGGCGGCCCTTGGCCAGCATACCGCCCCGCTGCTTGATGTGCCAGCGGAAGTGGTCACAGGGGACGGTCATGATGACCGCCTCGCCGAACAGCGCGCCGTTTTTCGTGCCGCCGATGGTGAATACGTCCGTCAGGGCGGCAAGGTCGGACAGCGTCAAATCGTTTTCCGGAGAGGTGAGGGCGGAGCCAAGCCGCGCACCGTCCAGAAACAGCAGCAGATCGTGAGCGTCGCAGCACTGCCGCAGGGCAGTCAGCTCGGCCTTGGTGTAGACCGTGCCGATCTCCGTGGTGTCGGAAATGTAGACCAGCTTCGGCGCGACCATGTGCTCCTCGCCGTCGGCATGGATGGCCAGCACGCTCTCCACCATTTCCGGCGTCACCTTTCCGTCCGGGGAGTAGGCGGTGCAGACCTTGTGGCCGGTGGCCTCGATGGCGCCGGTCTCATGGCAGTTGACATGGCCGGTGTGGGCGGCGATCACTGCCTCGTAGGAGGCCAGCAGCGCGGTGATGACCGTCATGTTCGTCTGGGTGCCGCCCACCAGAAAATGAACGGCGGCGTCGGGGGCAGCGCAGAGGGTGCGAATCAGTGCCCGGGCTTCGTCGCAGATGGGATCAACGCCGTAGCCGCAGGTCTGGGTGAGATTGGTGTCCACCAGCGCCTGCAGGACCCTGGGATGTGCGCCCTCGCTGTAATCGTTGCGGAAGCTGTACATGAAAAAAACCTCTTTTCTGTAATCGGATTGTTACCGCTTGTTTCTTGACTATTATAACGCAAATCGTGTATATTAGCAAGCAGAGAACACAATAGAAAGAAAATGAACGCCCTTGAGGGACGTTTATAAGGAGGTACTATGAAGAAATTGTTTGCGCTGGCGGCTGTGGCCCTGACCCTGTGCGGCCTGCTGACCGCCTGCGGCAGCAAAACGGAGACTGCCAATGACGTGGATCTGACTGGATTTTACAACGCTCTGGCGGAAAAATACGGCTGGGGCGACGATATGATGGACCTGGACGGCGAAATGCTGGAGATGTACTATCCCGGTTTGGGCGATATTGCGGCCAAGCAGCTTCTGGCCAAGGCTCCGGTGATGTCCTACGCCGTGAGTGAGTATGTGTTCCTGCAAGCCGACAGTGAGCAGGACGCCGCGCAGGCGGCGAAGATCCTCCAGACCCGGATCGACAGTCAGGCGGACGGGGATGCCTTCTATCCTGAGACCATTGACCAGTGGAAGGCTGCCAAGGTGCTGCAAAACGGCGCCTATGTGGCAATGATCGCCTCCGGCGAGCACCAGACGGAGATCGAGGACGCTTGGAACGCACAGTTCGGCGCGTAACAGTCTGACGCGGAACGACCAGCCGTGACACCACGGCTGGTTTGCTATGTAGAAACGAGAAAACGTTGTATTTCAACGGCATTCAAGTAGAAATGCTTTATAGAAAAAGGAGGTGAACAGCCCGTGCGCTTCAGCAGCCTGCCGTTTCTGTTCGGCTTTTTGCCCCTCACGCTGGCGCTGTATTTCGCGGCGCCGCCCCGTTGGCGCAATCTTGTCCTGCTGCTGACCAGTCTGGTGTTTTACAGCTGGGGTGAGCCGGTCTATCTCGGCATCATGGTGCTGTCCATCCTCATCGACTATACCCATGGCCTGCTGGTGGAGAGATACCGCAGCCGGGATAAGCTGGCCCGGTGGTTCGTGGCAGAGAGCGTGATTTTGAATCTGGGCCTGCTGGGCTTTTTCAAATACTGGGATTTCTTTGCGGAAAACCTCTCACGTCTGCCGGGAATCACGCTTCCGGCGCTGGGACTGCCGCTGCCCATCGGCATTTCCTTTTTCACGTTCCAGACTATGAGCTACACCATTGACGTTTACCGCCGGGACGCCCCGGCCCAGCGGGATATTGTGGCCTTCGGGGCTTATGTCACCATGTTCCCTCAGTTGGTGGCGGGGCCTATCGTCCGCTATCGGGAGGTGGCGGCGGAGCTGAAGGAGCGGGTGAACACCACGGCGGACTTTGCCGCCGGTGCGGGCCGCTTTACGGTAGGCCTTGCGAAAAAGGTCCTGCTGGCCAACAGCATCGGCGCCCTGTGGGACGCGGAGCTGGCGGCGCAGTCCGCCGGGATGCTGACAGCTCTCGGCGGCTGGCTGGGTATCGCGGCCTATGGCTTTCAAATTTACTTTGATTTTTCCGGCTACTCCGATATGGCTATCGGCATGGGCCGGATGCTGGGCTTCCATTTCCCGGAAAACTTTGCTCGTCCCTATACCGCCGCCTCCGTAACGGAATTTTGGCGGCGGTGGCATATTTCCCTGACTACATGGTTCCGGGAATACCTCTACATTCCGCTGGGCGGCAGCCGGCGGGGAACGGCCCGGACGGTGCGGAATATTTTCATCGTCTGGCTGTGCACCGGCTTCTGGCACGGGGCAAGCTGGAACTTTATTCTCTGGGGGCTGCACTTTTTCCTGTGGCTCATGCTGGAAAAATATCTGCTGAAGGATTTTCTCCAAAGGCTGCCCCGCTGGCTGCGCCATGCCTATACGCTGTTGGTGGTGTTTGCCGGGTGGGGGATCTTCGCCATGGAGGATCTGTCCGTCTGCGGCGGGTATTTCCGCGTGTGCTTCGGCGGCGGGGCGCTGTGGAGCGCCGTCGACGGTTACTATCTCAGAACATATGCCGTTTTGCTGGTGCTGCTGACGGTAGGCTCTGCCAATACGGTAAAGGCCGTGTGGGAGCGCCTGCCGGAGCGGGCGCGGGAGACGCTGGCCCCTGTGCTGATGCTTGCGGGACTGGTGCTCTGCACGGCCTATCTGGTAGATGGCAGCTACAATCCGTTTTTATATTTCAGATTTTAAGGGGGAGGGAAGCGGCATGGCACATAAGGGCCGGATCATGACCGTCCTGTTCTGCGGCTTTTTAGCGGGACTGCTGGTATGGCACATCGCCCTGCCGGACCGGGCGCGGTCCGAAACGGAGAACCGGACGCTGGCGCAGCGTCCGTCCCTTTCCCGGGAAACGCTGCTCAATGGCAGCTTCACTGCGGATATGGAAACGTATTTTGCCGACCAGTTCCCCCTGCGGGACGACTGGACGGGACTGAAGGCCCGGTGTGAGCTGCTGCTGGGGAAGCGAGAATTTAACGGTGTCTATCTCTGCGGCGATACGCTCATCGCTAAGGTGGAGGAGCCGGAGGCGGCGCAGGTGGAGCAAAATCTGGCGGCGGTAAAAAAATTCGCCGAATTGACAGGCGGTCAGGTGCTGCTGGGACTGATTCCCACGGCGGCGGAGGTTTGGCGGGACAAGCTGCCGGCAGGCGCGCCCAGCCTTGACCAGCCGGTGTTGCTCCAAAGGGCGGCGGAGGAAACGGGACTTCCAACGGTGGATATGCTGGGGGCGCTGTCGGAGCACGCGGCGGAACCTATCTATTACCGCACGGACCACCACTGGACCACCCGGGGGGCCTTTTATGGGGCCAATGCCCTGCTGGAAGCCTTGGGGAGAGACCCGTTGGAGGAGAGCAGCTTTCGCCCGGAGACTGCCAGCACGGATTTCAACGGTACGCTGTACTCCACCTCCGGCATCCATTGGCTGATGCCGGATACCATAGAATATTGGGCGCCGGACTATTACCTGAATGTCACCACATGGAAATCCGGCAGGGCGGAGCCGGGGGAGCTGTATGACCGCAGCTATTTAGAGCACAAGGATCAATACAGCTCGTTTTTGGGCGGAAACCAGCCCCTGTGTGTCATTGAAAACCCGGATATCCGGGACGGAAGCAAGATTTTGCTGATTCGGGATTCCTATTCCGACTCCTTGGCGCCGTTTCTGGCCCAGCGGTTCGCGCAGGTGCACCTCATCGACCTGCGGTACTACCACGCTTCTGTGGCGGAATATATGGCGCAGCACAGCATCAAAACTGCCGCAGTGCTTTACAGCACGGCAAATTTCATCTCCGACCGGAATTTGTTTTATCTGAGCCGGTGAGAACCACCGAATTGCGGGAAACGCGCCCCAGCCCTTGCGCCGCAGCGCTTTCAGCAGACGCGGGCCGCCCCGGAGCGGCAGTATTTCCGAAAATGTCCGCGCAAAACGAAAGCGATTTACATAAAGCACCGACACTCCGCAGGGAGCGCCGGTGCTTTTCATCCTTTAATTTCACTTGTAGTATCAATGAAAATGGAATATGCGGAGCCGCACATCAATGAAATTTACATAACTTTGAAACTAAAAATGTACCCACTTCCCGAGGACCTCCCGCCGCACATAGTCAAAGGCGGCGTCCTCCCCCTCGTCCCGGAGAACAAGGAGAATTTTTTCCAGCAGCGCCGAGGTGGCGGGGTGCATAAGCAGCCGCTTCTGCTTGCCGTACAGGAAAAAGTCATAGGGGTCTCCCTGCCGGAAGTCCTTGCCCCGGTAGACCTTGCTTGCGGCCAGCCGGTCGCAGAACATCTCCGCCACGTATTTTTTTGGCATTTCCACGCCGACGATTCCCTCGCCGTTCACGCCGTAATCCGTCCAGTATTCAAAGTGGTGGCGGTTGCGGCCCTTGTGGTGCAGCCACGAGGCACTGTAGCCGATGTCCCGGCGCTGAGCGTCATTGGGGCTGCGGTCGCCCTGAAAATATTTGACCCCGGCCCAGAACTCCACCGGGGAAAATTTGGACAGGTCATGGGTCAGGCCCTGCCAGTACAGCCCCAGCCGAAAGCAGTATTGCCGCACCAGGCGCCGGTGATGCTGAACGGTTTTCAAATGCTGCCAGAAATGCACACGCTTCACCTCGGGAACAGAATGGAACTATGATAGCATATTCCGGCGGAAAAAACGAGTGCCTGCATGAAATTTTTCCCGCGGTCCAAACTATCCGTGAGGTGGTATGATGGATGGAGGCATTTTCGCCTGCCCGGATGGGTGGGAATTTCTGTTGCCGGAGGGCGTGGCGCATCTGCGGGACATGGGGGCGGTCTGCGTCCACCGCTGGCGCTTACTGGGACTGACTCCCACCGGCTGCCGCATTTTAGCGGGGGAGCGGGTGGAGGCCGAATTGCTGCTGGCACCGGGGGACTGTTCTCTTGCGGGCTTTTCGGCGGGGACGGTGGTGACCTATGGCCTCTCGCCCCGGGACAGCATTACCCTCTCCAGCCTGACGGAGCCGGTGCTGTGCGTCCAGCGGGCGCTGCCGCTGGCCTGCGGCGGCGTGCTGGAGCCGCAGGAATTTCCCATGCCCGGTGTGTCGGCGCTGCAAACGCTCCTGCCGTGGGTGGGCGTGCGGCTGCTGTGGACCGGCTCACCCTATCCTCTGTGAGAAACGGGGCGTTTACCGGGAGCTTTTGGCGGCGGCCTGTAAGATCCACACGAAAACCGCCATGACCGCAAGCTGCGTCAGTGTGAATAGGAGGGCGAGGCTGCGGGCCTCGTAATAGCAAAAGCTGTCCCAATTCAGGAGTACCTCCGCCAGTGCGGTCAACGGGAGAGTGAGCCAGATGTATTTGCGGGCGATCAAGCGGAACAGGAGCGGGAGCAGGAAGGTCAGCGTGAAGGGGATCGGCTGGAGCAGGTATTGCCCGAACAGCTTTGCCAGCGCAGTCACAGTGGATAGGGTCATGGTTATCACACCTCCGTCAGTTCCGATTTTTGTTGATTCTATCCTGTATAATAAAGGATACCAGATTTCTCCGGATGCTTCAAGATGATTGAAAATCCGGGGATGGGCTGCCGCCCCTTCAAAATCCGGGACAGGACATGGGGAAAAACCTTGACAACAGTCGGAAAAACGGTATAATGACTTCTGTATTCAATCTTTAAAAACGCTTGGATGAAGTCAGCTTTCCGAAACCGGATCAGCGAGAGGGAGATTTGGTGCAAGTCCCTTACCTACGCCGGGAAGCAGCCGCTTCGGAGCGGCCCGCGGTGAGCGGGACGGGTCACGCCGTTACCGGTGGCTAAGATGCCCCCAAGGATGGGGGATAATTAGGGTGGTACCGTGAAGCAATGCTTCGCCCCTATGTCCGGGGCGGAGCATTTTATTTTTCGGTAAGAAAGCCGCCGTGGAACGTTGCCAACGGTTCCATTCCGGCCGGAAATCCGGTTTACAGTCAAAAATCAAGAAATTTACATAAAAATGGAGGAAATGAATATGTCTGAACCCAAGTACTATGGCCTCAACGAACTGCGGGAGATGTTCCTGCACTTTTTCGAGACCAAGGGCCATCTGCGCCTGCCCAGCTTTTCCCTGATTCCCCAGAGTGATGCCAGCCTGCTGCTCATCAACTCCGGTATGGCGCCTATGAAGCCCTATTTCACCGGTGAGCAGGAGCCGCCCCGGCACCGGGTCACTACCTGCCAGAAGTGCATCCGCACCGGCGATATTGAAAACATCGGCCACACGGCCCGCCACGGCACCTATTTTGAGATGCTGGGCAACTTCTCCTTTGGAGATTACTTTAAGAAAGAGGCCATTCGGTGGGCTTGGGAATTTCTGACCTCTCCCGAGTGGGTGGGACTGGACCCCAATCGCCTGTATCCCTCTGTATTTGCAGGTAATGAGACAACACCTGTTGATGAAGAGGCTTTCCGCATCTGGCACGAGGATATTGGCATTCCCGAAGACCGTATCTTCAAATTCGGCAAGGAGGACAACTTCTGGGAGCATGGCTCCGGCCCCTGCGGTCCCTGCTCTGAGATTTACTATGACCGCGGTGAGAAGTACGGCTGCGGCAAGCCCGGCTGCACTGTGGGCTGCGACTGCGACCGCTATATGGAAGTTTGGAATCTGGTGTTCTCTCAGTTTGACAACGATGGTCATGACCACTACACTGTGCTGAAGCAGAAGAACATCGATACCGGTATGGGCCTTGAGCGTCTGGCTGTTGTCTGCCAGAATGTGAACTCTCTGTTCGATGTGGACACCGTGATGAACATTACCAATAAGGTTACGGAGATCACCGGCGCCAGCTACGGCCAGAGCCAGGAGAAGGACGTATCCCTCCGGGTCATCACCGACCATATCCGTTCCGCCAGCTTCATGATCTGCGACGGTGTGCTGCCCTCCAACGAGGGCCGGGGCTACGTGCTGCGCCGCCTGCTGCGCCGGGCCGCCCGCCACGGCAAGCTGCTGGGCGTCAACAAGCCCTTCCTGTATGAGGTGGTGGACACCGTTGTTCACGAAAACGAGGGCCACTATCCCGAACTGCGGGAGCGTCAGGCCTATATCACCAAGGTCATCCGGGTGGAGGAGGAGAACTTCGCCAAGACCATCGACGGCGGCATGAGAATCTTCGCCGACCTGCTGGCAGAGCACAAGGCCAAGGGCGAGACCACGTTCTCCGGCGCCCAGGGCATGATCACCATGGTCGTCGGTCTCGACAGCGACTATAACTGCACCGGTGTGTACATCACCAAGCATTCCGAGACCTCCGGCCTCGGCGCCAAGGCGGCCGACACCACCGACGGTGCCTGGCGCGACAATCTCGTCGGCCAGGGCGACGGCCTTGCGCTGACGAAGGACAAGGGCACGGTCGCGGCCATCTCCGGCGCGACGATCACGTCCCGCGCCGTCGTCACCGAAGTGCAGACCGTCATCAACGCGGCCAAGTCGCTGGGTTAAGGAGGGCTGAAGCATGAATATCAAACAACAGTTCAAGGAAGGCCTCATTACCAACAACCCGGTTCTCGTGCAGCTCATCGGCATGTGCGCGACCATGGCCATCACGACCAGCCTCTTCAACGGCATCGGCATGGGCCTGTCCGTGCTCGTCATCCTGACGTGTTGCAATGTGGTCATTTCTCTCATCCGTAAGGTCATCCCGAATGATATCCGTCTGGCCATCTTCGTGCTGGTCATCGCGAGCTTCGTCACGATCGTCGACCTGGTGCTGCAGGCCTACGTCCCCGCGCTGAGCGCGTCTCTGGGCGTGTTCATCCCGCTGATCGTCGTCAACTGCATCATCATCGGCCGCGCCGAAGCGTTCTGCCAGAAAAACCCCGTCGGCCCGTCGTTCTTCGACGGCATCTTCCAGGGCCTCGGCTACACGCTCGTGCTCATTGCCATGTGCGTTATCCGTGAGCTGCTCGGCAAGGGCTCGTTCGGCACCGGCATCTTCAACACCATCGGCGGTGTCATCGGCACCGGCAACGGCATTCAGATCTTCCCGGCTGAGTACGGCGCGCTCGTGCTCACGCTCCCGATCGGCGGCTTCATTACGCTCGGCTGCCTGATCGCGCTCATGCAGTATGCGCTGCGCAAGTCCGCCGAGAAGAAGGAAGCCAAGGAAAAAGCGCTCGCTGCGCAGGAAAAGGAGGCGGCATAACATGAGTTCATCGACCGGTATTTTTGCCATCATCCTCAGCGCCGTCCTGACGAATAACTTCATTTTCTC
>ENA-UPXC01004454-UPXC01004454.1-human-gut-metagenome-genome-assembly--contig:-NODE-4454-length-12759-cov-3.890238_pt1 | contig 12759 bp, 8 predicted proteins | sample MGYA00250047_ERZ773371 | MGnify/ENA primary metagenome ERZ773371 (study PRJEB29103, sample SAMN06111975) | human gut metagenome | biome: human gut; feature: ankylosing spondylitis patient; material... | reverse complement strand
TTTATCGAATCCTTTTTCCCCGCTTTCCCCTATGGGCAACAGAAAAGCCCGAATGAAATCATTCGGGCTTCTTATTGAGAAAGACGCTAAACAGACAACAAGACGACCCCCGTTCTATTTTATCAAACTTCGAACGGAACGAACTCCTGTCGCGTAGCCTCCCCACCAGTCAAAAGCCTTTGAAGAGAATGGGGGGAGCGAGCCACTCTAGCAGTTTGGAGGGGGAAGGGGAAACGTGGGGCCCCCCCTTTCCTCTTCCCCCTCCAATTTTTTCACGCCCCTATCTCTATTGCCCAATCGTCGGCAGAGGAGGGATGGACGCGGCGGTGTCTTCGGGATGAACACGGACAAGCACGGAGGCCGTCGTGCCCGCACGGAGCTCGATTCCCTTCGGAAGCGCGTCGAAATGAAGCCTGACGGGGATGCGCTGCGCCAGCCGTATCCACTCGAACGTGGGGCTGACCGAAGGCAAAAGCTGCTCGCCGGTGCTCCCGTTCTCGCGGGCAATGCCCCAGCCGATGCTCTCCACAGTAGCCTCAAGCGGCGTATCGGAATAGGTCATGAGCGTGATCAGCGCCCTGTCGCCGGGGCGGAAATCCCGGATCTGCGTCTCTCGGAAAAAGGCGTCCACACGGAAACTGTCCGCATTGATCAGAGCAACCAAAGGGCGATAGGCCGTCGACATGGTCCCCGGCTGCACCGTCAGATTGGTGATGTACCCGTTCACTGGAGCCGTAACGTGCGTGAAGTCCAGATTCAAGCGAGCCTGATCCAATTGGGCTTGCGCAACCGCCACGTCAGCCTCGGCAGACAGGAGCTGATCCTCGGCCTGCTGAAAGGCTTCGGGAGAAATCGCACCCGGCGCGTTCTGCTGAAGCCGTGCATCGCGCCCCGCCCTGTCACGGGCGGCCTTCGCAACAGCCTGCTTCTGGCGCACGTTGGCTTCGGCCTGCGAAAGCGCCACGCGGGATGGCCTGTCGTCCAAATCAAAAAGCGGATCGCCCACTTTCACAAATTGATTGTCGCGGACATGCACGGTCTTGACCTCCCCGGACACGCGGGCGGCGACCTGAACGACTTCCGCCTGCACCATCCCGTCACGCGTCCACGGATTCCTGAAATAGGCGTTGTAACGGATGTAGCAGAAAACGCAGGCAATCACGATGATCAGCAACGTCAGGAACCAGCGAAGCAAACTGTTGATGCTCATAGAACCATCCCGAACGGTAGGAGGAGACACACATAGATGACGATCAACGCCATAAACACCCACGGCGGATTGGCGAACCAGCCGGAAAGCCCGGTACGGTTCAACACAAACGCCGTCGCCAGCGCGCCCAGAATGCCAAACAGCACTATGGGGAGAAGCGGCGAAAAATAGATGCCCACCAGGGCAAGTTCATGCGGCATACCCACCTTCCTTCAACATACGGAGAAATATTTGCAATAGAATAAATTCATTGTATTTTTATGAAATCCCAAAAAGACAAATCATACATACGGCGCATCCTCTCCCCGAGCACGTTAAAAGGTACGGGCTGTGGCGCCGCCTCCCCACCACTCGGGAGCCTTGGGAGGGATGGACAGGGGAGGGGTTCCCTTCCCCAATCCCACGTTCCCTCTCAAAACTTGTTCCGGGAATCGACCTCCACCGGAAGGGAACGCATCAAATCGAGCGTATTGGACAACGATTTCATGATGCCCGCACAGGAAACGAGCAAGTCCTGCACAACCTGGCCACCCGCGGGCGCATCCGGCCCTTTCTCGGCGCGGGCGCTTTCGCGCAAGCCGTCAATCATGGAACGGACCACCGCTTCCATGGATTCAAGCCGGTCTTTCAAAGGTGCTTCCACAAGCGACACACGCGCCGTACCCGGCTGGGAAGGGCACAGCAGATCGCTATCCACGGAGCGGAGCCGGGCATAGAGCCCCTGCATTGAGGACACCATGTCCTGAACCTCCGTGGAAAAAACGCGGACCAGTTCGGGTTTCACAAAGGTCACGGGGAGTTTTTTTGCCAGGATGCCGATCTCTTCAGCCAAAAAACGCGTCCTGTGCAGACGGAAAAGCATCCTCAGACGGAACAGGGAGCCGCGCCGCTGCTCGCGGCAAGCCCGCAAATGGAGCAGCAACGCTTCCGACGAGCGGAAAAAGGCCTTTTGCCTCTGGAGAAACAGGGCTTCCGTATTGGGCATGAACAGCGCGTAATGGACCAGGGAAACGATGGAAATGCCGAACAGCAGCGTAAAGGAGCCAACCAGCAGCTGCCCGAAATCGTATGTCGGGAGGTTCGTAAAATTGCCTATGGACAGCCACGGCAGCATGAAGGCCTGTTTGGTGAAATTCTGTTCCTTGCGCGGAAACGCGAATGTGATGAAAAATCCCGATACCCCCATCATGACGATGAACTCGCCAAGATTGGAAACCAGAGGATAGATGAAGGTATAGGCCAGCCCCGTACAGCCGATGCCGAGCGCAAAGATCAGCACCTGGCGCAGCGGTTTGTCTTCGCCGGTCATGATGCCGATCAGGCCGAGCACGATGGTCAATTCCAGAAAAGCGATGGATTCCAGCCCCGGAGGGTTGAGCAGTATCCAGCACAGCGTCGCCACCCAGAAAATGACGAACATCTGGGACATGTAGGCGTATTGCTCGGGCTTGATGACGGAAAGGGCCTTTTTTGATGCCGACGGCTTCAGTTCGGGCATGGGCCCGCCATGCAGCAGAAAACCGGCCAGCATCAGCAGCTCGCGGCAGTGCGCCGTCTGTTCCTCAAACAGCTTCACCGCAGAAAACGCCAATCCCTTCCGTGTAGAGCCGAGTTTCTCGAATACGCTTTCATCGAACGCGAGCGGCTGTACGTCTTCGGGCTTCGAGGAATCACCGGGAGAGCCTTCCTTCCCCAGGGCATCCAGGCGATCGAAAAGTTTCCCCAGTTCGGCGACCCGCGACTCAAAATGAGGAAAAAGGGATGCCATATCCAAATCTTTCATGGCCACGAGGGTCCCCATCCAGCGCCGCTGGAGCTCCAGCAGTTCGGCGCTGCACCGGACGGCGCGCTCCCAGTGTTCCCGGTAACGGTAAACCTGATACGTCTCCAGTTGCACGGCCGGGACAAGCTGCCCAACTTTATCGAGGATTTCCCTCATGCCGACATACTGCGTATACATGCGGCTCATCTGCCCTTCCGCTCCGGCCCCCTCGTTCATGACGAAAAGGGCCTTGTGCCCCGCCATGAGATCCTGCACGCCGCGATACAGGGACTTGATGGATGTCCTTGGAGAAAAGACAAGTGTTACAACGGTATACACGCCGATACCGAGCAGTGTTTCCTCAACCCGGTATACGGAGAGATGAAAGGCATCCTGGGGTTCGTGAACCGCCATGAGGCAGATGATCAGCGTGACGATGCAGGAAATAAAGAACGCGTAGCCATAGTAAACGCTTGTCAGCATAAGATAGAGCATCAGGCACAGATAGAGGGACAGCACGGACAGAAGGAGCATACGCTCTTGCGCGAAAAGCCCGAGCAGGACAAGGGCGGCGACAGCCCCGGCGATCGTGCCGAACATCCGCAGCACGCCCTTTTGCAGGGTCTGGCCGATGCTCGGCAGGCTGATCACGAACACGGTGAACCCCGCCCAAAATGGCCTGTCCAGATTCCAATAGAATGCCAGCACATACGTACAGACGAAGGCCAGCGCGGTTACGGCGGCGGTATGGATGCGGGAGGACAGTTCGGCGGTCATGGCAAAGGAGGGTGGAGGTTAAGGATGCCGCCATAGTACCGTGCCTCAGATGTCCGTCAATCCGCTGAGAGCTTTGAGAATACTCCGCGCCCCTTTACTTCGGGCCTGTTTTCCCCTATAAGAGGCGCTGCATACGAACGGGCGGTTAGCTCAGTTGGTAGAGCGCCGCCCTTACAAGGCGGATGCCACAGGTTCAAGTCCTGTACCGCCCACCAGCGAATTCAACCCCTTACGGACTCATCTCCGTAAGGGGTTTCTTGTTTTCCGTTCCCGGCCGGAACGACTCCTTTCCTGAACCCCGGCCAGCCTCCAGCCCGCCTTTCTTCATTCGAAAAGCCGCCCGCCCCACCGCTCCATGTCCATACCTTCACCGTTTCCGCTGTTACAAGCGAACGAGAGGGGTATCCACTTGCGGGGGCCTGTTGATGCCCCTCCCATGCCTCATGCCTCCCCTGCCTGTTTTTTTCGTTTCTTATCAACGGGTTCAGCCGATGTGAAAAAAAGGGCTTCAAGAAGCAAATATGTTTCTCCTGACCCGATTTTTTTGTACCGGACAGGCATCATAGATCTCTTTATGCAGTCCATACGTTCGTATCGTGACATAAAAAAATAAATTATAATAGTATATTAAATAATAAAAGACGACTTGACTATCGAGGTTGAAATTTTTTTCACTTTTTTCGTGAAATGCTGCGCTCGTAACATTTCCGGTTTCGCGTTTCTCGTATTCTGCATACACAGCCAATCCGGAAAAGGCCTGTACCGAACATGTAAAAAAAGGATAATGGCCAGAAACGTTCCATTGTTTTTACTGTATAAGACATTCTTCCTTTTCTCTCAGCATCGTAACAGGCAGTTGTTCAACCTCGTATCTTTTGAGGCTAAAACAGCGATGATTGCCGAATGCCGTATTCTTTCCTGCAATGTAATCGGGATAAAGAAAACGGAAAACGGCATCGAAGACTCTCGCACATAATCGACTTTTGGAGAAGCGACTATGAGCCAATCTACAGTCAAGAAGATCCCCAACAACTATTTTGATGGAATGCCCGTAACCGGCTTCCACAAAATCGTCTTCTTCATCATCATGATGGCCTACTTCTGCGAGCAGATGGACAACTGGAACTTCGGCTTCATCGCCCCCGCGCTCATGCACACATGGGGCCTGCAGATGTCCGACATCGGCGTGGTCACGCTCTGGTACTTCATCGGCATGACCGCGGGCGGCTTCTTCGGAGGCGTCATCTCCGACTTCATCGGGCGCCGGAAGACCTTCCTCATCTCCATCGCCACATTCTCGTTTTTCTCGGTGCTGAACGGCTTTACGGACAACTTCCACGTCTTCGTCATCGCCCGCTCCATGACCGGCTTCGGCGTTTTCTGCCTCATGGTCTGCTCACAGGCCTACATCGCCGAAATGGCCCCCGCCGAATCACGCGGCAAGTGGCAGAACCTCGTGGCCGCCGTGGGTTTCTCCGCCGTGCCGGTCATCGGCGTCATGTGCCGCGCAATCATCCCCCTCGCCGAGGAAGCGTGGCGCTTCATCTTCTACTTCGGCGGCGTCGGCCTCATCGCCTTCTTCGTCGGCCTGCGCTACCTCAAGGAATCTCCCCGCTGGCTCGTGGCCCGCGGCAGGCTGGAAGAAGCGGAACAGGTCGTCTTTGAAATCACCGGCAAGCATGTGGACCTTTCCGAGGCCGCCAAGAACGTGCAGACCAAGGTCCCCGTCATGGAAGTGCTGACCGGCATGTTCCGCCGCCAGTACATCAAGCGCACCCTCGTCCTGCTCGCCATCGTGGTCTTCACCAACCCCGCCACCTTCACCGTGACCAACTGGACCGCGACCCTGCTCAAGGCGCACGGGTTCTCGCTTGAAGACAGCCTCATGGCCACGACGATCATTTCCGTCGGCGTACCCGCCGGGCTGTTCTTCTCATCCTTCGTCACCGACCTTGGCGGGCGCAAGATCCCGATCATGTGTATGTTGATCATCCTCGCCGTACTTGGCCCCATCTTCGGCAATATGACCGGTTACTGGCCCGTCGTCCTCACCGGCGTCGTCCTCACCGCGGTCGTCATGGCTATGGGCTTCACGGTCTTCTCGTACACCGCCGAATCCTACCCCACCCGTATGCGCAACACCGCCACCGGCTTCCACAGCTCCACCGGCCGCCTCGCCGTGGCCGCGGCCCAGCCGCTCATCCCGATGGCCTACGCTGCGTACAGCTTCGACGGCGTGTTCTGGATCTTCAGCTTCCTCTGCTTTGTCCCCGCCGTGGTCATCGCCATCTGGGGCCAGCGCACCGGCGGCAAGTCGCTTGAAGAAATCGCCTAGCTGGATACAGGGGGGTGGGCATTTCTCAGAAGGAGCATTCCCATTCCCCCGAAGCCCCTCCTCTCTCCTCCAATGGCGTACGATGGGGAGTCCCCCCACGGGAACGGATCGGCGTGAGAAACGATTCAGGGGCAACATCCGCCAAACCTTCTTTCATGTATAGAAAGAGAGAAACCAATCAGGAGGACATCATGGGTCACCCGACTATCTATCCTACCGGCGTCACCGTATATAATCCCGAAAAGTGCTGGAACGGCTTCACGATCTTTCAGGCTCTGGAAGTGGGCGCCGTGCTCATGAACATGAACGGCCGCGAAAACAAGGTTTGGAAAGGCGTGCACGGCTTCCCGAACAAGATTTTCCCCGGCGGCTACCTCATGACCTCGCGCGGCTCCCGTGACGGGCGCTACGGCGTGCAGGACGGCCTCGATCTCGTGCAGATTGACTGGGACGGAAACGTGGTCTGGAAGTTCGACCGCAACGAATACATCGAAGATCCCGGCATCCCCGGCCGCTGGATGGCCCGCAGCCACCACGACTACCAGCGCGAAGGCAGCACCACCGGCTACTACGCGCCCGGCATGGAGCCCAAGACCGACTCCGGCAACACCCTCGTCCTCGCGCACCGCAACGCCCGCAATCCCAAGATTTCCGACAAGCAGCTCCTCGACGACGTGATCCTCGAAGTGGACTGGGACGGCGACATCGTATGGGAATGGCACTGCAACGAGCATTTCGACGAAATGGGCTTCCGCGAAGGCCCCAAGAACACCCTCGCCCGCGACCCCAACTACCGCCAGACGCAGCCCGAAGGCATGGGCGACTGGATGCACATCAACTCCATGTCCGTGCTCGGCCCGAACAAATGGTATGACGCGGGCGACGAACGCTTCCATCCCGACAACATCATCGTGGACGGCCGCGAAGCCAACATCATTTTCATCATCTCCAAGGCTACCGGGAAAATCGTCTGGAAACTCGGCCCCGACTACGACAACAGCCCCGAAGCCAAGGCCATCGGCTGGATCATCGGCCAGCACCACTGCCACATGGTCCCGCGCGGACTGCCCGGAGAGGGCAATATCCTGATTTTCGACAACGGCGGCTGGGGCGGCTACGACGTGCCCAACCCCGGTTCCCCCACCGGCGTGAAGGCCGCCCTGCGCGACCACTCCCGCGTGCTGGAAATCGATCCCGTGGCCATGAAAATCGTATGGCAGTACACCCCCACCGAAGCGGGCTTCCTCGCCCCGATGGACTGCAACCGTTTCTACAGCCCCTTCATCAGCGGTATGCAGCGCCTGCCCAACGGCAACACCCTGATCACCGAGGGCTCCGACGGGCGCGTCTTTGAAGTCACCAAGGATCACGAGCTGGTTTGGGAATTCATCTCGCCCTACTGGGGCCAGAAGCTGCCCATGAACATGGTCTACCGCGCCTACCGCGTGCCCTACGAGTGGGTCCCGCAGCTCGGCAAGCAGGAAGAAACGCCCATTGAACGCATTGATGTGAATGCCTTCCGGATGCCCGGTGCCGCCGCGCTCGGCGACCGCGATTCCGAAATCGCCATCGAAGGCTGCGCACCCTACGAAGGGGACAATGCCCTCTGCGTCGCCTCCGTGGACGATCCTGAAGATCAATAAAGAAGCATGGGAGGGAAACAGGGGCCTCCCCTGTTCCCCTCCCGGCCAACGGCCTCCTTCACGTTCTGCGCTTCTCCGCTATCTCCTCTCGGTTGCCTCCTCCACGCGAAGAGCCTGGGCCCTGCCCGGGCTCTTTACGTTTTCATGCCGCGTTGTCCCGTTCGCAAAAGAACGGCGGCCCGGCGACTTCCCGCTCCGGGTCCCTCCCGTCACGCCGTAAACGAAAATACAGGAAGCGGCCATGCATACGCGGCACGCTCCCGACCGCCCCGGCGTCCCCCCTTACGGCATCACATTGCTGATTTTGGTGAAACGGCATACCATTCCCCAAAAAATACGACAGATGCCGGGCCCGGCCCGGAAAGGATTCCCCGTGCACGATTTCCAATCCGCCGAATCATGGCTCAGAAAGGCGCTCAGAAACGCCCCGAAGCCGCTTCCGTCCGGAGTCTTCCCCAAATTGCTGGACGAAGCGGAACAGGCGGGGTTCTCTCATTCCACGCTCAACGACGTCGTGGACGAATGGCTGAACTTCGGCTATTGCCGCGTCACCGACCACGTCTCCAACGACATCGCACTGACGCCGGAAGGGGACGAGTACTTCGGGCACCGAACCATTGATGAATAAAGATTTTTCTTTGTACATAACCCGCAACGCATGGAGACAGGCATGAAGGGAAGCTTCACCACCCGGAAAGGAGCGCTTTACTGCATCGTCATGACGTGCCTTTGCAGCCTGCTGGCTACGGGCTGCGCCAGCAAATACGGCGCGCAGACGACGGACGTGCATTACTATCCCGACTGCTACCAGCCCATCGCCGATCTGCGCAGCGCCGAAAAGAGCTTCAACACCACAATGGTCATGGGCACGACGATGGGTGCTCTGCTCGGCGCGGTCATCGGCGCGAGCCAGACCGGGAAGGCGGAAGGCGCTTTGGCCGGGGCCGCCATCGGCGCGGGAGCCGGGGCCGGGGCGAGCTATCTCGTCGCCAAGTACAACAACGAGAGGGACGACCGCGTCCGCCTCGCCAGCTATGCCCGCGACCTGAATGCCGACGTCAATTCCCTGAACCGCGTAACCGCCGCCGGGCAGGTGGCCTACAACTGCTACAGCGCGAAGTTCAGGGCCGCCCTTGAGGACTACAAGGCCAAGCGCATCACCCGCGCCGAACTCGATCAGCGTTATGCCGAAATCAAGAGCGGGCTTGCCGAGGCGTCCGCCATTCTGGGCAGCACGCTCAGCGAGGCCGACAAGCGCGAAGCCGAATACCGGCAGGTGCTGACCATCGAGGCGAAGAAGGCCAGCCGCCCGATCCCCCCGGTACAGACCGTTGCCACGACATCCAAGAAGACCAGCAAGGCCACGAAAACCGTCACGCGCAAGCAGACGAGCGACCAGTTGCAGAACCTTTCCAACGGCGTGGGCTCATACAAGGAATCCACGGCGCAGCTCACCGCGGTGAAGTCGGATCTCGACGAGATCCAGCTGCAGATGGACAAGGTGATGCTCGCTCAGGGTTAGTGGGGAACGGATCGGGGGAAGGGGGAAGGCTGCTCGGCGGGAGTTTCCGGAACATTGCGTTTTAAAGTATCCATCATTCCCAAGATCCCTTGCTTTATGGAATGTTAGGGGCAGGGATTCGATAACATAAAAGTTTTCCTTCCCTTCCCCAACGCCTCCGTGCCATTTCACCGAAGGTACAACTATGGGTAATCCTCTTCATTTCATACAGGCTTCGGATACGTCGGCTTTCGCCGCCCTGCATACGGAACAGGGCGCGCTCCCTTCGCAGTACGAAGCGTTGCAGGCCTATCTGAAAAAAATCGGCCTTGGGCGGTTCGGCACCCTGTGGGCCGAACCCGTTACCGGGCAGGCCACACCGGCGGGCTACGCCTCCATTTCCTGGTATACGCCGCTGGAAGGCGTCGGCACCCCCCTCTCCCGCCTCGACGCGGGAGAAGCCGAACAGGCGCGGGCTGCCCTGCGCCGGGCGCGGGAAGCCGTCACCCCCCATCTCGACGACACGCCCGGCGGCGTCCTGCTCCGCAAGGCGCTGTTCATCCCTTCGGCGGACAATGTCTTCGTCGTCAACGGCCATCCCGTGCTCGTCAACTGGGGCCTGCTCCCGCAAGGCACGGACGAAGCCACTGCCCCGATACTCTGGGGCGAGCCGGAAAACGGGGAAACACCCTCCGGTGTGACTGGAGCGGCAACGGCTGCAACGGGAGCTTCCGCCGCAGCGGTTGCCGGGACGGCGGCACGCAATGCCGTTCCCGGTGCGGGCCGTGCGGCTGGCCCTTCCGCCGGAACAAGAACAGCGGGCGCGACCGGAACGGCGGCCGGAACCGCCGCAGGTATTGCCGGGGCAACGGCGGGAAACGCCATCATCCGGCGTAGCAAGGCGGGCCTCTTCGGAGCCCTGCTCCTCGGCATCCTGCTGGGCGTACTCCTGCTTTTCCTGCTGCGTTCCTGCGTAAAAACGGCCCAGGAACAGCCCGTTGCCCCGGAAACGCCCCCGGTTGCGGCGGAGTCCCCCGAAGAGGCGGCACGCAAGGCGGAATGGGCCAACCTGCTCCGCGAAAAAGCGTTCTGGCAGGGTTTGCTGGAACTGACGCCGTGCGAGCTGAAAGCCTTCTTTGACGGCAATGCCGGCAAGACGGATGCGAAACCGGACGCCGGAGAAACCACCCCCGGCAAGGACGTTCCGGAAAACCTGCCCGGGGAAGCGGTCCCCGGCATCTCCCTCCCGCCCCTGCCTTCCGCCAACGCCACGGTTCCGGCAAAGGCCGTGGATCTGTCTACGCTCACCATCCCGCAGCGCCTCGAACAAGGTACTGTACTCATTCTCGCGCCGGTCCCCGGCGGCGCGCAGCAGGGGACCGGCTTTTTCATCAATCCCGATCATGTGCTGACCAACCGCCACGTCGTGGCAAACGCCATCGACGATATGGTGATGGTGACCAACGCCAACCTGCGCGGAGCACGCCGGGGCATGGTCGTCGCGCGCAGCGATACGCCGGGATACGATTTCGCGGTCATCAAGGTGATGCTCGTGGAAGGGGATCAGGTTCCCGCCCTTCCGTTGTCCCCGACCGTCAACCGGACCGACAAGGTAAGCGCATGGGGCTTCCCCGCCCTCGTTTCCGAACAGGACCCCGCCTACCTGCGGCTCCTCAGGGGCGATTTCAACGCCGTCCCCGAGGTCGTGTTCACCGACGGCGTGGTCAACGCCATCCTCCAGACCTCGCCCCGCAACATCGTGCATTCCGCCGTGGTCTCGCAGGGCAACAGCGGCGGCCCGCTGGTCAACGAGAAGGGCGACGTCATCGGCATCAACACCTTCATCAGGCTGGACGCGGACTCCAACCGCCAGACTCAGACCGCGCTCGGCAGCGACGCCATCATGGGCTTCCTGCGCGAGAAGGGCATCCCCTTCACCGAACACCAATGAACCGTTCCTGAACAAGGATAGTCAGATATGGCCGGATATTTCATTCTCTCCACCCGGAAGGGGGATTACCGCGCACTGGCGTTCCAGGGCTCGCAGGTCTATGCCTGCCACGCCCAGCTGAGCGGGCTGCTGCGGACCCATCTCGGGGAAGCCCACGCCCGTCTGCTGGCCGAGCCGCTCATGGACCCGCAGGGAACGGCGGTGGACTGGTACACGTCGGGCCCCGTGCAGCCCCTCGCCGAGCTTCCCGCAGAAACGCAGGAAGCCGTTAAAACGCGGTTGCAGGGCCTCCTTTCGGATATTGAAGAGCTGGCCGCCAGCCTTCAGACGGACAGCGATCCCTATAAAAGCCTGTGCGGCACCATGCTGCATCTGGCTACCCGTTTCCCCACGCAGGAATGCCTGTACGCCTCCCTCCCCTCGGGCGAGCCCGCAAGCCCGCCGCAGCCCGTGCTGGTCTGCTGGGGCATGGCCCTTTCTTCCTCCACGGCGCAGGAAGGCATCTATGCAATGGGAGCCACGCCGTTCTCCCCCGAGCCGCAAACGCCTCTCGCCAGCGGCGCATCTGGCGATCCGGATCACATCGTCCGCGAAGGCGAAGTGACGGAACGCCCCATCGTCGCCCCGCTCCCGCCCACGGTTGTGGTGGAAGGCGAGCCGTGGTGGAAAAAGCTCCTCATGCTCCTGCTCGGCCTGCTCCTCGCACTGTTGCTGTTCTGGGGCCTTCACTTCCTCTTCCCGTGGGTCCCTCCCCTCCCCCTGCCCGCAGGGTGCGCAAGGACGCCCGCCGTTGAAACCCCTCAGCCTGCCGTGCAGCCAGCGGACCCCGGCCTGTCCGAAGCGGATTTGACGGCTTTGCGCGCCGAACTCGAAGTTTTGCGCCAAGCGGCCCAGAAGCGCGCCGAAGCCTGCCAGCCCCCCGCGCCGCCAGCCGTCGAGGAACCCAAAGTGGAAACGCCCGCCGAGCCGCCCAAGGATCTGGGCGATCTGCTCGGCGATCTGACCACCATTCCCAAGGAGGAGCCGAAGCCCGAGCCCAAACCGGAACCCAAGAAAGAACAGCCCGCGCCGAAGAAGGAAGAGCCCAAGCCGGAACCCCCCAAGGAAACCCCGAAGAAGGGCGATCCCATGAAGTTGCCGGACAAGGACGACAAGTCGATGGACTTCCTCGACGGCTGCTGGAACTGCCGCACCGGGCTTTCGGACACGCGGGGCAACCCGATCAAGGTCCGCTTCTGCTTCGGCAAGAACGGCAAGGGGCAGATCACCATCATCGACCGCCAGGGCAAGACCTACACGGGCCGGGCCGACGCGCAGATGCAGAACGGCAGGCTGCACATCGACACCGGAGACGCCACCAGCCGCAATTCACGGGGCAGTTTCAACGGCCTCCGCATCGATTGCAGCCCCGGCGCGGGCAACGACGCCATGTGCTACGGCCGCAACAAGGGCGACAACTCCCCGTGGAGCGCGAAGTTTTTCAGGGATTAGACGGCACAAAGGCATTGGGGAAGGGAGGGAAAACTTTTCTGAAGAAAAGCTTTTCCCTCCCTTCCCCAAACCCCATCCCTCCTTTTCCA
>ENA-UPXC01004452-UPXC01004452.1-human-gut-metagenome-genome-assembly--contig:-NODE-4452-length-12761-cov-4.585541_pt1 | contig 12761 bp, 8 predicted proteins | sample MGYA00250047_ERZ773371 | MGnify/ENA primary metagenome ERZ773371 (study PRJEB29103, sample SAMN06111975) | human gut metagenome | biome: human gut; feature: ankylosing spondylitis patient; material... | reverse complement strand
GCAAGACGACACACGCTGTTCAACGAAAAAAAACAAAAAAGGAAGGATAAAGAACGGGGACTAAATCAGGATGAATAATATCATCGATCTAGGAATTCAATAAAGTATTTACAGGCAGTTTAGAGTATTAAAAAGACTTTTTCTTATCTTTGCCCATATTGCTAATTATAATCAATTTATATTATGAAAAGACTTAATCACGCAGCGTTGGTATTAATCATCCTTTTAGCCACTTCTTGCCATAAGGATACAGCCAACTTCCAAGTAATCCCTCTCCCCCAAGAGGTAGTTACACACCAAGAGGAAACTTTCAATTTATCCTCTGCAACCATGATACTTTACCCGGAAGGGAATGATTTACTGAAACGAAATGCCGAATTTCTTACTGACTATGTGAAAGATGCTCTTGGAAAAGAATTAACCATCAATCCTTTCAATCCACAGGACACGCCAAAGAATGCAATTCTTCTTGGAATAAATGATGCAATCGAGCAAGAAGAAGGTTATGAACTCAAAGTCACTCCACAATTAGTCACTATTCAAGGAAAAACACCTAACGGAGTCTTCCATGGTATACAAACATTAAGAAAAGCAATCCCGGTGACAACAAACTCATTGGGAAGCGCTACATTGCCTGGAGTAGAAATTAAAGATTATCCTCGTTTTGGTTATCGAGGAATGCATCTTGACATTTGCCGACACTTCTTCCCAGTAGAGTTCGTAAAAAAATATATCGATTTACTTGCATTACATAATATGAATACTTTCCATTGGCATTTGACTGATGATCAAGGATGGAGAATCGAAATCAAGAAATATCCGAAACTAACCGAAATCGGATCAATCCGTGCGGGAACGGTAATAGGTCACAATTCAGACAAATTTGATGGACAACCTCATAGTGGTTTTTACTCCCAAGATGAAATAAAGGATGTGATCGCTTACGCAAAGGAACGTTATATTACAATTATACCGGAAATCGACTTACCCGGGCACATGGTTGCTGCTCTTACCTCTTACCCGGAATTGGGCTGCACGGGAGGCCCTTATGAAGTGGAAAAGAGTTGGGGTGTATTCGACGATGTAATTTGCATCGGCAATGAAAAGTCTATGCAATTTCTAGAAGATGTACTATCGGAAGTAATAGAACTATTCCCATCGGAATATATACATATAGGAGGCGATGAAGCTCCCCGTACCCGCTGGGAAAAATGTCCCAAATGCCAAGCCTGCATCCAGTCCGAAGGATTGAAAGCCGACGAAAGGCATACGGCTGAAGACCGTTTGCAGAGCTACTGCATGGCACGCATCGAAAAGTACCTGAATAATAAAGGACATCGCATCATTGGCTGGGATGAGATTCTAGAAGGAGATGTAGCTCCTAACGCGACTGTAATGTCATGGCGAGGAACTCAAGGGGGTATCGAAGCCGCCAAACTGGGACATGATGTCATCATGACCCCGAATACTTATCTATATTTCGATTACTATCAGACAGCAGATACCGAGGGAGAACCAGACGCCATTGGAGGATGCCTACCTATAGAACATGTATACAGCTTGGAACCTGTACCTACCGAGCTGAATGAAATTGAAAAAAAACATATCATCGGTGTGCAAGCTAATCTATGGACAGAATATATAGCAACCACTCAGCAAGTGGAATACATGGTTCTGCCCCGTATGGCAGCCTTGGCTGAAATACAATGGACAATGCCGGAAAAGAAAGATTTCAATAACTTCGCCCAGCGCCTTCCCCGTCTCATGGAAATTTATCAAGGCATGGGTTATAATTATGGAAAACACATCTATGACATCAAATCGAATTTCACTTACGATTCTGATAAAAAAGCGGTTATAGCCGAACTAAAAACAGTAGATAATGCACCGATCTATTATACATTGGATGGATCAGAACCCACTACTTCATCCACTTTATACAAAGCACCTATAAACATTACAAGCTCTACTGAATTCAAAGCCAGTGCCGTCCGTCCTTCAGGAAATAGTAAGGTAATTTCTGAAAACATCAATTTTAATAAAGCAACCTGTTGCCCTATCGAACTGAAAAGCCAACCTACTCCCAAATATGCTTATAATGGAGCAATCACTTTGGTAGACGGTCTGAAAGGTAATGGAAATTACGCCGGAGGAAGATGGTTAGGCTTTCAGGGAGACAACGTAGAAGCAACCATAAATCTGGGTCAGCCTACTGAAATAAGCCATGTGTCAACAGAAGCCTGCGTTGATGTCAACGCTTGGATTATGGGAGCAACAGGAATGTCCGTTGCAGTTTCTGAAGACGGCAAGCTATTCAGTGAGGTTGCCAACCGAGAATATCCAGCCTGTACGGATATGAATAAAAAAGAAATCGTCCCTTATGCAATAAATTTTAATCCCATAAAAGCCACTTTTGTAAAAATTACGATAAAGCCTACCTCTGCTTTGCCGAAAGGACATACCGGTGAAGGCAAACCGGCATTTATATTTATAGATGAAATCTTTATAAACTAAGATATCTCTTAGAACTGGAAATAAATGAATGGTTGAATTTCACTACTTTTCATTTGAATAACCACATAAATCATAGTGATCATCAGTATCGCCTTCCCTAGAAAGGGAAGGCGAATTACTCCGTTACATACAGAATTCTCCCAGCGATCTGGTGCCCAATGAAGCAGAAATCCCAACCCCATCAAAGCAAAAACGCGCCAGTATCCTTCTAGTAATTGTGGGAACAGTTGAGGACGAAAAGTGGTAAATATTTGTCTCAGCATATCCATTGAATTATGAATATCGGCATTACGAAAGAAAATCCAACAGAAACAAACGAAGTGGAAAGTGATGATCACGCCTAAAAAACGGCGGATACCATGACTTTCTTCTCCTTTTTTACGTCCTGTTATGCTCCTCCATGCTTTGTGCAGTGCCAATGCTATCCCATGGAACATTCCCCAAAGAACGAAATTCCATGATGCACCATGCCATAAGCCGCCCAAGAACATAGTAATAATCAGATTAAGATACTGCCGAAATTTACCATGCCGGTTTCCTCCGAGAGAGATATAAAGATAATCGCGCAGCCAACTGGACAAAGAGATATGCCAACGGTGCCAAAATTCGGTTATCGATGCCGACTTATAGGGAGAATTAAAATTCATATTAAAATGAAAACCTAAAAGGAGAGCAATTCCTATTGCCATATCACTATAACCGGAGAAATCACAATAGATTTGGAGGGCGTACCCATAAAGTCCCATCAAATTCTCAACACCGGAATAAAGCGTAGGATTGTCAAAAATGCGTTCAACAAAGTTGATACTGATGTAATCTGAGATCACCGCTTTTTTAAATAACCCCACAACAAGCAGAAATATGCCACGTCCAAACATCTCCTGCGACACAAAAAGTGGCTTACGTATCTGTGGAATAAAATCACGTGCCCTAACAATAGGTCCAGCTACCAATTGTGGAAAGAATGAAACATAAAAAGCATAATCAAGCAAATTGGCAAGTGGCTTGATTTCGCATCGATAAACATCGATCGTATAGCTCAATGACTGAAAAGTAAAGAAGGAAATACCTACCGGCAAAAATATATCGAGGGCAGTAAACTCTCCGCCCATCAACGACGCGATGACACCACCGAGAAAATTGGTATATTTAAAATAGGCAAGAAGACCGAGATTCAGGCAAAGGCTTAACACCACCCATGCCCTCCTTCCATATTTATTGGAGGTACAGTCCATGAAACGGGCTATTATGAAATCTCCTAAAGTGACAAATACCAATAAAAAGAAGTAGGTACCACTACTCTTGTAATAGAAATAATAAGAGAACAGTGCCACGAATAAAATACGTGCCGTATTTCTGTGTTGCAACAAAACATATATTACCATGAATGCAGCAAAGAGCCACAAGAACATTCCGCTACTGAATATCAACGGAGCCTGTGGATCGTAAATAAATATATCGCGAAGTCGGCCAAAATCTATATCATTGAGAGACATAATCATTGTATGCTTTTATTATTGCTTCATATAACAAATTACCTTGCAGAACATAACCATCGGGCATATAGTGAACATGATCAGGACGCATCAAACCGGCCTCCTGCCAATTCTTACAAGCACGGAGGCTACCACCAGCCACATTGTACAAGTCCCATATAGCCAAAAAATTATCACCGGCATATTTTTTTATATTTTCAACAGCCTGTACCGTACGAGGATTAATAGAATAGGTACGTTTCCTCCGACGTTGCCTGAAACTTTCATAAGAACCAGGAGGAGTAGTCAACAAAATAGGCACGTCTGGCAAACTGTCCCGAATCATTCTTATAAGCTCGTCCATTTGTTGGTAATGCAAATTGGCATTATAACGCCGGTTATGACTTTCATTGGTACCAAAAGAAAGAATCAACAATTCAGGCCGAACGGCAGCAATAGCAGCTATGCGATCGGGATGCGTAAACGTCAGACAAGTTGCCCCGTTCACACCCATATCCGTGTATGAAACAGCACCGAATGTTTCAATCAAATTCCGACCTATAGTTTGCGGATAAATATGCCCCCGGATATGGCTGTCACCTATATGCAAGATACGCACAGTGTCTTCACTTATCCCTCCTTTCACCAAACGCAAATGTTCTAAAACTGGTGACAATGATCCAAGACTGTCGATTATTTCATTATTTCCTATCCCTTTGAATGCAATCGGAAACTTCACATGTACCGATAGCGTGTCATAAAGAAGCTTCATTTCTTTCATCGGTTTGGGACTTTTCACAAGAAACATCTTAGCAGGACAACCAGGCAAAATATCTTGTGCCAAAAGCCTCAGCACCATAAACAAGTTATATAGAATAAATAATAGGAATTTATTCGGTCTCATAGGCACGTCTCCTCTCGTATTGTTCCTTTCCGTAAAGGAGTGTTTCGTAAAGCAAGCCAGCCAAATGCCGACCTCCCCGGAAATTAATGTGTGTATAATCGTAGTTAGCCATCGAAGGTTTTGCATGTACCAACTTTGCCATGCTACCGTCACCTCCCATCGCTTCAAACATATTCCAAAAAGCGATTCCACTTTCAGCAGCAACGTTTTGCTGATAACGGATCAAGTTCTTAATGCCCGGCATTGTACGTAGGTCGCCATTTTCTGTCTTATAGTCGCGGTCACCCACACTAAGCAACAACAGCCCGGCCTGGGGAAAACATTTTTTCAGATGACCGATTGCCGTCAGTAAACCTTTCTGATAATTATCATAATTATATCCTCGTTCGGTAGCCACATTCAACCCGTATTGCAATATAATCAAATCATACGGCCGCTGCATATTGAACTCTTTCAACATCTCTGAAGGTATAGTCCGTAAAGAAAGCCCCGAACTGCCGCGTAACGAAAAGTTATCAAGTATGACACCTTCCGTACCATCCATCGCCAAGCCGTAAAAGAGTGCGGAATCGGCCTGATTTACAGTCCAACGTACCGAACCGATCCGACCTTTGACCTGCATCTCTTGCAAGCGACCGTTAGGTTCGAACTGACGTGTCTGCATTTCTCCACGGTTCACTCGAACTGAAAGATCGACAATGCCTTTATTATAAAAGAAGATAGATGCCTCCTGGCAAGTATCAAGTAAAGAAGCATATTTATTTTGTCCGCGGAGTTCAACATAAGCTCCTTCTCCCGGAACAAAATAGTGGCCGGAAACCCCTTGCTTTTTACGGTCGAAATAAACACTGTCTGTCACCGCATGGCTCGACCATCCGCCAAAAGTATGACGAACGGTCGGACGATATCCACTCGTCATAGAGGTGATGGTAACAAAACCAACTCCACAACCTCCGAAACGTTTCTGGAGCATCTCGCGAAGATCAGCTGTAAATATATCGGCCTCAATAAATGAATCACCGAACACAGCAATCCGAACTAAACGTTTCTTAGAAGAAAGTTCATTCAAAGCATGATAAAAGGGTGTCATTCCACGGAGTGTAGAGTCACTATAATCCTCTATACAAGTCATTCCCGCACGACAAGTATCAACAAAAGCCGGTTTCACTTTCGGAACCGGAGGTAAGCTATCTGTCCCAACCTCTTTTCCTACAGGTTCGAGTCGTCGGATATCACTTAACAAATCCACCCTTCTCATCGTATGTCCGTCTATCGTCAGAACCGGAAGCCAATGCATAGCAAGCAATACAAACAGAACAACCAAAGTCAGCCCTAACGAATATTTCAGATAATTCTTCATCAACTATATACCATTTGTAAAGAACTGCAAAGATAGATAAAACGCCTAAAAAGAGAGGAGAATCCACATTATTTAAATGTGATTCTCCTCTCCTTCATTCATTGATAGAAAAATATCCTATATAGTACGCTCTATATTCCACACAAAAGCTCGCAAACCTAATTGTTCCGTTTGCAAATCCATTTTATGAAGTGTATCCAATAGAGGGTCTACTTTATCATCATCAACCACTGTAATGATAGCTGAACACAAACTAGGCCATGCATGACTGCCAAAATGAGGTTCACCTGTTTTAGAACCACGCCCCTGCACGCGGTCCAAATAGGTAAATCCACGACAGTTCAGACGGTCAAGCAATGCTATAATACGCTCATAATATGCCTGGTCAAAAGTTATTAATACTGATTTCATATTTTATTTAATTAATTACAAGCTACAAACTAATTTATTTCCTAATCATTTCATCTTTATGCGCATCGAAGTATGTATCCAACTCACGTTGCTTTTTCAACTTTTTACGTTGGCGGCGTATACCTACCCCTCCAAAGATGCAGTACATAGTGGGCACATAAATCAAAGTCAAGATAGTAGAGACTGTTAAACCTCCAATTACAGCAATTGCCATAGGGCTCCACATCTCGGCTCCCTGTCCTGTACTGACAGCCATCGGAATCATACCCAAAATTGTAGTTGCAGTTGTCATCAATACCGGACGGAGACGGCTCTTACCGGCAGTTACCACTGAATTCAGCACAGATTGCCCTCGTTCACGACACAAAATAGTATAGTCGATGAGTACAATACCATTTTTCACAACAATACCGATCAACATGATACCTCCCAACAAACTCATTACGCTTAGCGTAGTATTTGTAATGAATAAAGCCATCAATATACCACTCAATGCAAAAAGCACCGAAAGGATCAGAATAAACGGATAAGTCAATGACTCGAACTGGGCAGCCATTACAATAAATACCAGAATGACAAACAAAACACCCAATGTTCCCAAATCCCTAAACGAATCCTGTTGATCTTCGTAGGAACCTGCCACCTGTACGGTAATATCCGAAGGCATATCCATCTTGTCGATAATAGCATTACCAGCATTTACCACATCACCCAACGGAGCGCCAGAAATAACAGCGGATACCGTCACAATACGTTCACGGTCTTTACGTTCGATGGTAGGAGGTGCAAAACGTTCCACCACTTTACCGAGATCTTTGATTCGTACAGCTTCCCCCTTGTTATTATAAACAAGAATATTTTCGATACTTTCAAGGCTGGTGCGATATTCAGGTGCATAACGCACTTTTATATCATATTCGTCACCGTCTTCACGATACTTTGAAGCCGTGGCACCATTTATTCGGTTACGCAGATAAGTAGCGGCAGTAGCCAAATTCAATCCATGTAAAGCCAATTTCTCACGGTCAAAGTCAACTTGATATTCCGGTTGATAGTCGCTACGGCTAATATTTACTTCAGATACACCCTTGACGTTCAGCAATTCGCGTTTTAATTTGGCAGCAACACTATCGGTCTCTGTCATATCATAGCCATAGACTTCGAAGTCCGCACTTGCCTGAGCCGACATACCCGTATTGCTACCTCCGAGTATTACCTGTGCTTTTGCGAATTCAGGATATTTCTTTAAGTCTTCACGCATTTCATCACAGACTTGTTCCAAAGATATATCACGATCACCCGGATCGACCAAACTGATATTGAACGATATGATATGTGAGCCGTTATCCTGCATTGATGCCCAGGTATTATCCGAATCGGCCTGCCCCACTGTATAGTTACATACCTTCATTATGCTTTTATATTTGGACATCCAATACTCTTCCAATTTCTGTGAAATCTGCTGCGCCACTTCTTTTCGCGATCCAATAGGCAACTCCAATTGCACAGCAATACGGGCATTATCTTGTGCCGGGAAGAATTCCGTTCCAATATATTTCGCACATAGCAAACTGAGGAAGAAGAAGACAATGCAACCGACAATCACACTCCAACGGTGACGAACGGCCCAGTTCAACATACGCGCATACCAGTTATCCAAAGCATCCAATGAACGTTCAATCGGAGTAAAGAATATCTTAAACAATTTGGATTGCTTTTTTTGCAGGCGCAATAGCTGCGAACAAAGCATCGGTGTCAATGTCAAGGCAGATAAAGTAGATATGAACATGATGGCACACATCATCCAACCCAACTGTTTAAACAATACTCCGGACATACCGCTCACCATGGTCAACGGGAAGAACACAGCAATCATAGTCAACGTAGATGCCACAACCGAAATAGCTACTTCATTCGTACCGTGTACAGCTGCTTGTTTGGGATCGGAACCTCGCTCGATATGTGTCGTCACATTCTCCAACACCACAATAGCATCATCCACTACCATACCGATCGCAATAGACAATGACGAAAGCGAGATAATATTAATCGTATTTCCCGAAATAGCCAGATAAATAAACGAAGCAATCAACGAGAGGGGAATGGTGATGCAAATAATCAATGTGGCACGCCAACGCCCCAAGAATAAAAATACTACTAACACAACGAAAAGCAGCGCATACATAACGGTTTCCGTCAAACTGTCGATCGTATTCAATATATTGTCGGATGTATCGACGATAACACCTATCTTGACATCACTTGGCAAATTCTTCTGCAACTTAGGCAATGCTTCCTGAACTTTCCGTGAAATCTCTACAGAATTGGCACCGGACTGTTTCTGCACAACAATCATTGCGCCCTGTATACCATTGTTATATGTTTCCTGAGCGCGTTCTTCCACGGTATCTATCACACGGGCTACATCGCGCAAATATACACTCGCACCGTTATAAGTACCTACGACTACATCTTCCAATTGACGCGAATCATCAAATTCACCTTCCACACGCAAAGAATAGGTCTCATTACCTATATCGAAATTTCCACCGGGAATATTCCGGTTCTCAGCGCCAATAATAGAGCTGATCGTTTCTATTGTCAGATTGTATGCCTCCAGTTTATTAGGGTCGCAATACACCTGAATCTCCCGTTGTGGCGCACCACTGATAGACACTGTTCCTACCCCAGGTATACGGGCTAACGGGTTCACAACGCGATCGTCCAGAATCTTATACAATGCCGATTGACTTTCTTTTGCCTGTACGGATAACAGCACAATAGGAATCATATCGGTACTGAACTTGAAGATAATCGGGGTTTCGGCATCATCCGGCATTTGCGAACTTACCATATCCAACTTGTCTCGGACATCATTGGTCAAGACATCAATATCATTACCGAATTCAAATTCCAACGTAATCAAGGACATATTTTCTGACGACCGGGATGTGATATGTTTCAGGTTGCTGACAGCATTCAACGTATTCTCCAACGGTCGGGTCACATTATTTTCTATATCCGAAGCACTGGCTCCGGGATAGGCGGTCATTACCATGATCGTATTCGTATCGATATCCGGATACAAGTCGATAGGTAATTTCGACAAAGAGAAGAGACCAAAGATCACCACTGCCAAAAAACAGAGGGAGGTCATAATCGGTTTCTTAACCGCACCTTCGTATAAACTCATGTTATTTAGTTATTAGTTATTTAATGATGAGCGATGAGTGAAAAATGATGACTCTGTTATCTTTGCACTCTCCACTAATCAATAATATTTTATTTTTCTACTTCTACTTCCGCTCCGTTAATCAAGCGTGCCTGTCCAGCTATAACCACCTGAGAATTATCAGGAACTCCCGATATCAGCTCATATTCAGCCCCCATACGGCGACCAAGTTCTACCTTATTATATGTTACTTTTCCATTATCGTACACATACACATAACGGTCTCCGGAACCTGCCTGTTTTACAATAGCCAGATCGGGGACAACCACGTGATCTGCCGTTCCGAAATTCAATGTTGCGCGTGCAAACATTCCCGGACGAACCCTCTGGTCTCTGTTTTCCAACTTAATCTCAACTGGGAACGTACGCGTTGCAGCGTCAATGGTCGGATAAACCAGACTTATCTTTCCAGTAAATTCTTCGTCACCGTATACATCTAGTTTTATACTGACAGGAGCCCCTTTCTTGACTTTAGTAAAATAAGTCTCGGATACGTTGATCAACAGTTTCACCGGAGTGATCTGCTCAACCACTAATACCGGACTGCCTCCGCTGTACATATCACCATTATCATAATTGCGGGCAGTAACTACTCCGTTAACCGGACTTAAAAGTGTAGTATTTTCCATCAAATTCTTATAAGCAGTTTCCTGCACATCCAACGCCATCTTCAAAGCGTCCCATTCTGATTTGGATGTTCCTCCCACTTTATAAAGCTCATCTGCACGCTTAAATTCAAGACGTTTATTTTCCAACTGCAATTTCATTTGCTTCAAGTTTGCTGCATCCATCAATACCAACTTCTGGCCTTTGGAAACCCGGTCACCAACTTCCACAAATATCTGATCGATACGCACCGGAGAAGCCGGAGCAATATTATTCTTTACTTCTGCTTCGACAGTTGCCGTGTATTCCTGAATCTGATCAACGGGCCGTGCTGATACAGCCGCTAATTTTACTCTCGGCTTTTCTTCTACTTTCTCAGCAGTTTTCTGTTCTTTTCCTCCACTACATGAACCCAGTAATGCGATAGCAATCAAGGCTATTAATTGGAAACTCTTCTTCATATCGTTTTCTATATTATTTTATTTTTTCCTTATTTTACTACTATATCTTTTCCCAACACTTGATCAAGATCAGCCTTAGCTACCAAATAGTCATAAATAGACTGATTGTATGTCAATTCTGCCTGAGTTAACGAAACTTGAGAGCTATTCAGCTCGAGTACTGTGCCCTTACCTACTTCATAACGTTTCCCGGCAATCTGTACTGCTTTCTCGGCCTGTGACACATTTTCTTTATTACTTAACACCTGCTCTGAACTGGATGCCATGTTATTGCGATAACTCTCTATCTGCATATTCAGCTTCCGTTCGGTATCAATGCGGTTCCATTCAAGCTGTTTCACCTGTATACGGGCTGTCTTCATCTTTGTGAAATTGCTCGCTTTATACAACGGGATACTCAAATTGAACATCAATGAAGAACTGTTGCTCCAAGTATAATTAAAAATGTTCACATTGGGATTGTACAGTGATTGATACTGATAAGAGAACGACATCGACAGTGTCGGAATAAAATTCGTACGCAATGACTTAATGTTCTGTAAAAGCATCTTATGATTGAGATCGAACTGCTTCATCGTCGTATTGTTTGTCAAATCCTCGTTACCGGAATTCAATTCTTCGGCAAACAAAGAAGTCTCATATTTAGCCAAGTTATCATCAATCTTAATATCGATATCAGCCGTAATCCCCAAAAGTACTTTCAACTGAAGCTTTGAAAGCGTTACCGCATTAGCTGCAGAAACGACACTTGGCTTTACACTTCGCATCTGCACTTCCGCACTGATCTTGTCAAACTCGCTAACTGTTCCCTGCTGGTATTTCGCATTGACCACATTGAAATTATCTTCAGCAAGTTGATAGCTTTTCTGCATCACATCATATGTATCCTGCGTCAACAGCAACTGATAGTAAGCTTTCGTCACTTGGTTGACCAAATCCTGCCGGGATGCACGCGATTTTTCCAAAGCCAGTTTAATATCAGTTTTGGTCATCGACATAGCTTTATATACCGCTGGGGCAAACAGGGGCAAACTAATAGATAAACCGGTATTAGCAGTGTTTGTTCCATCCTGTCCCATCTTAAAAGACATGTCATTCAATTTCATTTCAGCAGCTTTAATGGTGTGATCCAAAGAGCCCGAAATACTGGCCTGAGGTAACAAGTTTTGCCAGGTCTCTTTGTTAGCAACCTTTTTTAAAGCGATCTCTTCATCGGCTACCTTAATGGTCGGATTCTCACTCATAGCAATTTCAAGCGCCCTATCCAAAGTCAAGGTCAAAGTGTCTTTCGCCCCTTGTGCTTGTGCAAAGCCTCCTGCAAGAAGCACTGCCACCGCCAAAAGAGTTTTCTTACACATTAGTTTTTTCATTTTGTTCATAAGTCAATCTTCTTCTATTTGAATACATTAGTTGTTTGTAACCCCGGAAGAGTGATGCTCTGTCCGTTCTATCCTGTTTTTTCTATACTCCTGTATGAATTTCTCTAAAACCTGCGCTCCTTTTTCTGTTGCAATGCCGCGAATAAAAGTAAACATGATGGATTCATACACCTCAATGAAAGGATATTCATTGCAAATATCCGTATTCAGTAATAAATCAAACTGTTCGTGCAACAACAGGTTTATAATTGCAAAATTCACATCATCCCGAAAAATACCCTGTTCTACCCCAGTCTTGAAAAAAGCAATCGTACTTTCTGAGTCTTTTTCACGGTTATTCTTCATCATATTGTAAACCTTAGGATATTTCTTCAAATCTTCAAAAAAGCGCTTGTTAGTATTATGAAATACTTCTATGC
>ENA-UPXC01004451-UPXC01004451.1-human-gut-metagenome-genome-assembly--contig:-NODE-4451-length-12762-cov-250.416870_pt1 | contig 12762 bp, 8 predicted proteins | sample MGYA00250047_ERZ773371 | MGnify/ENA primary metagenome ERZ773371 (study PRJEB29103, sample SAMN06111975) | human gut metagenome | biome: human gut; feature: ankylosing spondylitis patient; material... | reverse complement strand
CGAGAACGACTCGAAATCGTTTTGTCCTTAATCGGGCACGTGGGTTCGAATCCCACCATCTCCGCCAGAAGTCGCAGATTCAAACGAATCTGCGACTTTTTCTTTTGCATCAAGCAGAGAAAGACCGCTTTTTCCTCATCACAGTATGCTTTACACATGAACGATAAATCCATAATTATTTGGGGAGTTTGGATTCTCCCAAAAGGTTCGCAATGACCCCAGCAGACCCCTGTTTGCTTTTGTAATCGAGATGTGCGTAGATGTCAGCGGTGGTAGAAAAGGTGCTGTGCCCCAGCCATTCCTGAATCTGCTTCATAGATACGCCGTTCATCACCATCAGGCTGGCGCAGCTATGGCGCAGGTCGTGGAAACGGATGTGCTTCAGCCCGTACTTGGTCAGCAGCCAATCAAAGTGCTCCGTCACGAAGTTCGGGCGGATCAGCTTGCCTTCCTGATCGGTGCAGACGAAATCCAGATACTCGGTGCCGTAACTCTTCTTGAACAGCTTACGGTAAAGCTGCTGTTTTTCCTTCTGCTTCAGAAGTTCTTCTTCCACAGCCGGGATCAGCGGCAGAGTACGGCAGCTGGTCTTGTTCTTCATCACATCGCTGACCACAGGAATGTACTTGCCGTTCACCAACTGTTCCGTTACCTTGTGATTGATGGTGATGGACTTGCGCTCAAAGTCGATAGACGACCACTTCAACCCTAGTACCTCGCTGCGGCGCAGACCGTAGTAGGCCGTAATGAGGATGCACAGGTGCAGGGGGTCATCCTGCGATACTTCCAGCAGCTGCTGGACTTCATCCTTGGAGTAGAAGTTGGGCCGGAAGCTGTTCTTCTTCGGGCGGTCAACTTTCAGCATCGGGTTGGTTTCCAGATAGTCCTTGCGGACGGCATCCTTGAACGCTTTACCGAAGATGGCGTGGTAGTGAATGACCGTGTTGGTGGTGTAGCCCTCCAGCAAGATCTTCTCCTGAAACTCATCCAGCACCTGCGGCGTGACCTCGCACAGCTTCAAGCCCAGCGGTTCAAAATACTGCGTGATGCGCCCGGTGATCATCTGATTGTAGCTGATGAAGGTTGCAGGCTGGATAGATGCCTTGTGGACTTGCACCCACTCGTTGAGATAGTCCAGAAACAACATCTCCGACTTGTTGACGGGTTGGAGAGGCTGCGGCAGAGGCTTGGCGGTTTTAGCATCTACTTTTTCGTAGGTGCCGCCCCGCCCTGTGGGCAGCTCCCCAGTCTCATCATAGTGGAGCAATACTTCCCGGAGCATGGATTCCGCCTTGCGCTTGTTGCCCCGGACGGTCAGACCTGTGGAGATCCACTTGATCTTCCGCTTGCCGTTGGCATCATAAAGATTGATCACGAAATAAAAACGTCCATTTTTCTCTTGGACAGACCCTGTAGTTTTCATCATAAACCTCCTTTGGGTCAACAGGCGTGCTGTCCGTTGCTGCACCCACAGCATACCACATCCAGCGGCGGATTTCCAGCCGGGAAGGTGCTCTGCCCGGTGAGCAGGAACTCGATCACGCTCAGCTTCGGGATACGATAGGTGCGGCCGATTTTAAGCGCAAACAGGCGGCGGGAACGGATCAGTTCCCCGACCGTGTGGCGGTTCAGACCAAGCATCTCCGCAGCCTGCTGAAGGCTGACGGCATCGGGGTAGCCGGGAAACATCTGGGAATAGGCATTGTTAAACTTCATAGGCACTCCTTCAGCATAAGTAGTCTAAGGTCAAAAAGTGTGTTACCTGCGGTTATATCCTTTGCAGCAAAGCTGCGGTCAGGTGGCAATGTAAAGAGAGCTGGCAGTAGTTCCAACTCCCCCATCGCAGATAAGTTCAAACCCGTCTGCGTTAATAAGTTAAGGTCTCCCATATTGGTCCTCGACTTCCCTAGGAGTGGGGAATCGTCCGGCGGCGGGCTTGCACCGCACCATTGGCATTTCAGCCACCCCGTCTTCGTTATGACCGGGCTGCGAATTACAGAAGTACCTTTTGTGAAGTACCGGACGATTGAACTATTCTGTTTTCAAAGAACGAAGTTATATAGAAAATCCTCGGAATTTAAGGTTTCCGAAAAATTGTCCCTCTAATTGGTAGCCGACGAAAAAGGCCAAAATATAACCCGAAAAAGAAATTTGTTGAAAAGTTCTTGAAAAATATAGTTGATGTGGCTACTCGGTTAAAATAACGTCGGTCCATGGGGCGACCGATGGAGGGTGGAATTTTGCAATAATGGCAGTGCCTGAAGTTGAAGGTGGTCTTGAAAAAAGATGCCTCTATATACGAGCCCTTGAAATAGGTCGTTCCATAGCATCCAAGACGATTCTGTAACTGAATTGTAATAGACAGACAAAAGTGAACTCCTAAAAGAAGCCTTCATAATGTCAAAAAGTGTGTCACCTGCGGATAGGTGGCAATGTAAAGAGAACTGGCAGCAATTCCAGCTCTCGCATCGCAGATAGGGTTACAATCCCGTCTGCGCCAATATGATATGGGTCTCCCATATTCGCCCTCGGCACCCTAGGAGTGGGGAATCATCCGGCGGCGGGCTTGCACCGCACCATTGGCATTTCAGCCACCCCGTCTTCGTTATGACCGGGCTGCGAATTACAGAAGTACCTTTTGTGAAGTACCGGACGATTGAACTATTCTGTTTTCAAAGAACGAAGTTATATAGAAAATCTTCAGAATTTAGGGCTTCCGAAAAATTATCCCTCTAATTGGTAGGCGACGAAAAAGTGCTTTTTGTTACCCGAAAAAGAAATTTGTTGAAAAGTTCTTGGAAAATATAGCCGAAGTAGCCTCTTGGTTAAAATAACGTCGGTCTACGGGGCGACCGATGGAGGGCGGAACTTGGCAACAATGGCAGTGCCTGAAGTTGAAAGTGGTCTTGAAAAAAGATGCCCTCAATAGGTGGCCGACGGGAAAGGCCATTCTGCACCCACAACTTATAACCTGTAACCAAGATGTAATCATTCAAATCGATATTCGCCAAAAAAGAAGGCTGGATTTCTCCAGCCTTCAAAAAGTATGTATCAATAATTTTTGCTCAGAATCTTCTCAAGTGTATCCGCAAACTTGGCATCCTGCTCCTTCGTCCGCTTTGGGCTCCCCTTGGGGTGCTTTCCGGCACGGAGGAGCTTTTTGCTTTCATACCGTCGCAGCATGAGAGCGTCTATATTATCAGCGGTGTATTCCAGACCATTCTGGTTCAGCACTCGTGCGCACTTGGCAAGACACATACTCGCCAGCCCGTAGTCCTGCGTCACAACCACATCTCCCGGTTTTACCCGGTTGACGAGAGCAAAATCCACGCTGTCCGCTCCTTTGTCGAACACCAGCGTCTGCGCACCTTCCCGCTCAATCTGGTGAGCGGTGTCGCACAGGATGATGACCGGAACGACAAACCGCTTTGCAATCTGCAATGTCAAATCGACAACCGGACAGCCATCTGCATCGATCAAAATGGTCATGTGTGTTCCTCCATCACCCACCGAAAGGCTTTCACTGTGCGCAGGTCGGCGTCTTTGAAATGCCCGCCGCCGTTCCATTCAAGCGTGCAATCTGTGCTACGCTCTGCAAGTCGACTGTGCAGGGTGCGGATGCTATCACCCACCGCAGCCATGACGGTGTTTTTCGTACGCTCTTCCTTGTCACCAAGGCTCAGATAAATGTGCTGCGTCTGTATCGGGCGCTGTTGTTCAAACTCCATCCAGCCCGGAAACCATACAGAGGGCGAGGCGGCGGCGACACCGTAGAACAAATCAGTCTGGGTGGATGCCCACAGCGCAAACAACCCGGCCAGCGAGTAGCCACCCAGAATGATTTTGACGTTTTCCGGGAGATGAAACCGTTGTTTCAGTGTCGGAATGACCTGTTCAGTCAGAAAGCTTAGCGTGTCCGCAGCCTTGCCGCCGAACCCTTGCTTTCCCCACACAGCAGGGGCTTCCCACGGAGATAGTGCATCGTTCCAGCTTTCCACCGAAACCGCAGCAAACAGAAACGGATGCGCTGCGCCCTGTGCAATGGCTGCAACTTCGTTGTCCATGCGCTGCAATTCGTGTTCATCCGTCATCTGAAGCAGAAGATATTCGGCGCAGTCTGCGCCGTAAATACGGCAGGGTCTATCTCCGATTTGAACTTGCTTTGCGGTCACGGCAACTGCCTCCTGAAAAATTTTTGATGAGTCCAGTATAACAGCTGCGAGCGGAATTGACAATTCAGATGGATGCAATAGCTTCTGCAAGCAGTGCTTCGTGGTACCATTCTGATACGCCGAAGCTCTCTTGCAAGCAATGTCTTTGTATATACAAAGCCCCTTGCCTTGCAAGAGCTTGTTGGGCACAGCCCAAACCTGTTGTTCTGCATCGTGCCGATGCAGGCTTCGCGTTTCTGCAAAACGCTCTTTCAGCACTCTGTAAGAGTGCACAGCCATCACGGTTCCGTGATGTTCACAGGGATTGGGACTGCATCCCAACAAGCAGAATACGCACGGCAAATTTGCAATGCCATGCGTGTTTGAGCCTTTGTATATACAGAGGCACTGCTTGCAGATGCTAGAGCAATCAACAAATGCAAACTGGATTTTTTGTGAAAAGATACAGGAAAGACAATGAGATTGGTGTTTTGAGTCAAAACGCATTGCCTGCGAACGCGGCAGAGAGTATACTTTGATATAATAAATCATAAGTTGTCGAAGCACTACTTGTCCTTAGCAGAAAGAAGATGAGGAATCATGGCAAAACTGAAAGCGAACAAACCGACTGCGGATGTCCTGATGAATTCCATGCGTGCGATGGGATATTCCTTTGAGGCAGCGATTGCGGATATTGTGGACAACAGTGTCAGTGCACAGGCCCGGAACATTGTGCTGCGATTTCCGATAGACCCATCCGACTGCTGCGTTGCTGTCTGCGATGATGGTATCGGAATGAATAAGAAAGAACTGCTGGATGCTATGAAATATGGCAGCCAGCTGAAATCCGCCAATCGTTCTGAGGATGATCTTGGAAGATTCGGGCTCGGAATGAAAGCAGCTTCTCTGTCTCAGTGCCGCCGGTTGACTGTTGCGAGCAAAAAGGACGGTAAACTTTCGGCCTATATATGGGATCTGGACATCATTGAGGAAAAGAAAGATTGGTATATGGTTGACTGCTCAAAGGAGCAGATTGCGGAAATCCGATATGTTGACTTCCTGAGCGACAAAGAAAGCGGAACGATTGTTCTTTGGGAGAATTTTGATCTTATTGAGAAGTCGAGTGGAAATGTTTACGCAGAACTCGGAAAACACCAGAACGCAACAGCAGAGTATCTGTCCTTGATTTTCCACCGGTATCTGAATGGTGAGGGCCGGAATCCACTGACGATCATGGTAAACAATTATAAACTGACAGGATTGGACCCTTTCCTTGAAAATCACAGAAAAACGAATGTCCGCAGAAAAATTGAAATTCCAATCAAGGATTCTGAAGGAAAGGAACAGATTGTAAGCGTTCAGCCATTTGTTCTGCCCTTCCAGAAAGACCTGAGTGCAGAAGATAAGAGATTGTCTGGTGGGATTGAAAATTATCGGGCAAAGCAGGGATTTTATATTTATCGGAACAAACGGTTGATAATCTGGGGAACATGGTTTGGCAGACATCGGGATGAACTGACAAAGTATGCTCGGATCAAGGTTGATATTCCGAATTCACTGGATGACATCTGGGAAATTGATATCAAGAAGCAGCATGCCACAATTCCGGCGATTATCCGCAACCGCCTGACGAAAGCTGTTGACGAAGCAATGGATCTTGCAGTGAAGGCACAGACCTATCGCGGACGGGTTGAGAAAGTGGATGAAAAGGTTGACTACATCTGGGACCGCATAAAAGAACGGGATAACCAGTTCGTATACAGGATCAACCGGAATTCCCGGATTTTTGACCTTCTGAAAGAAAAAGTGGATGATGAAACATGGAACCGACTGGATATGGTGCTGGACGAAATCGAGAATTCGGTTCCCTATCAGCAGATTTATATTGACAAGTCGCAGAACCGCGTTGATGATACTATGGATGATGAACGGGTTGCTGAAATTGAGAGCAAGGCCAGAATTCTGATAAAGATGTCCATGGATATAGGCGCAACTGATCGCAATGCTGTGATCGGACGCCTGTTCCAGTCTGAACCGTTCTGCAAATATCCGGAGTTGGCGGAAAAACTCAGGGAGGCATAAAATGGGACTCGATATTGAGAAGGTCGCCATGCTGACAGGTATGGTCGATAAGCTGGTACAGATGAAACATGTGGATAATGCTCTGGATGAAAGTGTTGTTGAGGAGCTTATCCAAAAAGCATTATTCATCAGCGATGTGCCTTACAGTGATGATGAAATTGCAGCCGTCAAACGGGATATTGCCTATAAATATCAGATTCAAGCACGTCCTGGCCAGAGCATTCTGGCAGATTATGAGCAAGCCAACTGGTATGACGACAGAAAAGCTGAAATTCAGCAGAATTTCTGGACACGATACAAGAATTATCTGATTGACGAAAAGCATTTCAGCCCGAACGTGGTCAGTACGCTGGGTAATGACACGTTGGATCAGAAGCTGATGAATTATATTCTGGATCCGAAGGCGGACTACGGAAAACCTGTACTGAAACGCGGCCTGATTATCGGCGACGTACAGTCTGGAAAGACTTCGACCTATATCGGCTTTATCTGCAAAGCGGCAGATGCAGGCTACAAAGTGTTCATTTTGCTGACCGGCACGATCGAATCCTTGAGGAAACAGACACAGGAGCGAGTGGAAGAAGGATTTATTGGTATTGATATGTCGGCCAATACTACCGGAGGAAAACGCGTTGGCGTGGGTCTCGACAACAAGCCGATACATGCAATGGCATTGACCTCCCGCGCAAGTGATTTCCGTGGGAACTCCAATAAAATAGCAATGTCGCTTGGCAAGGATAAGGATGCTGTTGTCTTTGTCATCAAGAAGAATACCACAACGCTCACCAAGCTGACGAAATGGCTGATTGACCTGAATGCTGATCCGCGGACACACAAGATTGATATGCCGATGCTGATGATTGATGATGAGGCGGACAATGCTTCCATCAATACAAGTTCCGATAAAGAAGATCCGACCAAAATCAACAAGCTGATCCGGAAACTGGCTGATGTGTTCACAAAGTCCAATTATGTCGGATTTACAGCAACACCGTTTGCCAACGTTTTCATCGATCCGGAAACAACGGAGAAAATGGAAACGCATGACCTTTTCCCGGAAGATTTCATTGTGGCGCTTCCGACACCCAGCAACTACATCGGACCAACAAGAATTTTTCCGAAGGACGCAGAATTCCATTCGCAATTGGTTTATATAACGGATGCAGGCCGGGAAGAAGAAGACGGCTATTCTTTCTATTTCAAGCACAAAAAGGACTGGAAAGGCAAACTCCCGGAAAGCATGACAGATGCCATCTATGCCTTTTATCTGGCGAATGCAATCCGTGATCTGCGGGGTGATCAAAGAGAGCATCGGTCTATGCTGATCAACATTTCCCGGTTTGTCAAGGTCCAGAAGTATATCAAGGAAATTGTCGAGAAGATTCATGCGGAAGCATACCGGTCGCTGAAGTATAATCTTTCCAGTGACTTTGAACTGTCCATGAAAGACCCGGTGCTGAACCGGATTTACAAGGTCTGGCAGAGTCAGTATGAAAAATGCGGATTTACATGGGATGAAGTTGCAGCAGCGCTTTTCGATGCAATGGAGAAAATCCAGATCAAGGTTGTGAACAGCTCCAGATCTTCTGAAAAGCTTGAATATCCGAAAAATGAATCTTTGCGTGTGATTGCAATTGGTGGTCTAGCACTGTCCCGTGGTCTGACGTTGGAAGGACTCATCATCAGCTATTTTTACCGGAATACTTGTACCTATGATGTTCTGATGCAGATGGGACGCTGGTTCGGATACCGGCGCGGATATGAAGATCTTTTCCGTATCTGGACGCATAAGGCATCTGCGGAGTGGTATGCGGAAATCGCGGATGCGACTGAAAAACTAAAGGAAGATATGGTGTTGATGCGGGATCTGGGGCAAAAACCGCGTGATTTTGGTATCCGTGTACGGAACAACTCGACAGACCTCAATATTACGGCCTATAACAAAATGCGCAATGCCACGGATGAGTTTGATGTGAGCAGCTACTTTGGAAGTATTGTTGAAACACCATATCTCCGGTTTGATGTGGAAGCCCAGAAAAATAACTTCCGGGCGGTGACAGATCTTGTAAGCGAGTGTCTCTCCAGAGGATATAGGTTTGAGCGCAGGGCAACAGGTTCCGGAAGAAAAGGCCGGTATGTGTTGTCGGATGTTCCGAAGGAATTGATAGTAGAACTCATTGATAGGCTCTCCATATCGAAGTACAGCTCGTATTTCAACACAAAGCAGATCTCGGAATTCCTGAGTGGATGCACAGACGCATCCATAGATGTCTTTGATGTTGCTTTTATGGACGGAGAAAGTCCGGATAAGGTGGCAGATGTCTGCGGTCAGAAAATTACCTGTGTCGAACGAAAAACCTGTATTATCGACAGTGAACTTGACAGACTGAGTATCGGCAGAAAAGGTAAATTGGGAGGCCCTGGAGATGGTTTGGTGGGAATTGTTGATTTCAATGGGAAAACTGCAGAAGAAATCATTGAAAATGCCAAGGCATCTTTCCGTAAATTCTATGAAAAAGAAAAAGGAGTACCATTTGATAAGACAAGGGTATATCCATCGGAGACATGGTTCCGCTTTGTTGTGGACAGAAAACCACTTCTGCTGATTTATTTGATTGATGTTGGTGTAGCGGAGGAAAATCAGAAAAAACAAGAAGCAGAATTCAAAGCTGTAATGGGAAATACGCCGGCAGTAGGTTTGGCATTGGGTCTGCCACGCAATGATGAGGAAGCAGGGCTTACATCCACCCGTTATAAGGTCAACCGTGTCTATAACTGGTTTGATCGGGAGGAAATGGAAGATATCCTTGCAGAAGGAAGGGAAGAATAATGACAGGCGTCATGGAGGAACGTTTTGCGGCTTTTCTGAGACCCGGATATTTTTCGAGAGTGGACAATCAGCATCCGTTGGAATTGTACATTGGTCTGGACGAAAAAGGGCGAAAAGCCATCGAACTCCGGGCAAGGTTCACAGCCCGAAAAGTGACGGGCACATCGGCTATTGATGTGAATCAGTACAAGAATGAAAAATACAATACAATCCGTTTTTCCTTGTGCGATGAAGAGATAAAAGGATTGTTCTTCAAATTTTGCGATGACCTGATAGAGCAATCGCGTGGCATCAGCGACAAGGGGCAAGGATATCAGACCATTGTCAACCGTTTTTTCCAGTGGAAGAAACTGTTTGTGGGTTCCAAACATGTATTCCTTACAGAACCCGAAATCATGGGGCTGATCGGAGAAATCCTGTTCCTGCGTGGGAAACTGGCAGAACAGATCGGGCTGGAGAATGCGCTGAAGAGCTGGAGCGGGCAGGAACTCACGCATAAGGACTTTTCATATGGAGATTCGTGGTATGAGGTAAAAACCATTCACCGTGGGATACCGGCAGTGAAGATATCCTCCATCGAGCAGCTTGAAAGCAGCACGGACGGAGAACTTGTGGTTTTCTTTCTGGAAAAGATGAGTGCCGCTTACAATGGTGTGAATCTCAACAAGCTGATTCTGGAGACAAGAAGCCTTTTTGCATCGGATGAAGACCGGAATGATTTTATGGCAAAGGTTGCCCTTCAGGGATATGTGTACAATGACTACTACGATGACTTTATCTATGAGATAAGAAGCTGCAACCGGTATCGTGTGACAAACGGTTTTCCGAGATTGACGCATGAGTTGCTGCCAGAGGCAATCTGCAAGGCATCGTATGAAATTCTGCTTCAGAAAATTGAGCAGTACAAACTGAAAGATCAAGAGGCCGTATAATGGACTATCAGGAGTATAAAAAGTAATTTCTGGAATCTCTGCGCAACGATTCGGCCATCAACGGGACGGACACGGAGGATGAATTCCTGAACAGGACATTGAGCCTTCTGGTTGACTATGATGAAGTTAATGATCCTGTCCGCTTTGGTATGGGCGACAAGAGAGGGCGCGGAAATCGCCTGATGCGTGCAGATGGTTACTGTTTTGATGAAACGGATCACAGTCTGATCCTGTTCATCAGTGACTTTCAGGATTCAGAAAATGCCGCCAACCTTACCAGAAGCAGGGTTGACGAATTGTATTGGAGATTGTATTATTTTCTGGATGAGGTCTGCAATGGCCGGATGGAGGACTACTTCGATGATTCGGATGACATCCTCCGGGTTGCAAGGATGTTCCGCAAGCGGATGACCTGCAATATCGACGACCCGCAGCTGATTCTGAAAATCAAGTTCTATGTTCTTACTAATAAGGAACTGGACACAGCCCTGCTGGATGCCAATCTTCTGGAAACAACGATCCGGAAGAAAAAGGGAGCCGCAAAGAAAACCCGCACAACCAAAAAGATCAAGAAAGCAGACTTTAACGGTAAACCGCTGGAAATCAACCTGTGGTATCCGGAACGTTTCTATGAAATGGAAATGACAAACAGCAATGAGCCGGTTGTCATTGATATCCCGAAGGATTTTTCTGAAGTCGGAGTTCATGGTATTCCGTGCATAAAGGGCGACATTGGTGAGAACCTTGGGTATGAAGCCTATATTGCAATCATTCCGGGAAAACTTCTGGCCGAGATATACATTGCCTACGGAAGTAAGGTACTGGAAGGCAATGTCCGTGCCTTTCTGGGAACCAGTGGAAGCAAGAGTGTCAACAATGGTATAAAAAGAACAATAAACAACGATGCAACAAAGTTCTTTACCTATAATAATGGAATAGCAACAACCGCAAAGGGCGTGGAAATTGAGAATATCAATGGACAGAATCTGATTACAAAGATAGTGGATTTCCAGATCATCAACGGCGGACAGACGACCGCAACGCTGGCGGATGCTGTTCTGAAAAAGACCAACGTTGAGCTGGAAGGCATTTATGTCCCGATGAAGCTGACTGTGATCGAGGACCGGGAAACGGAAAACGAGGACGGTGTCCGCTTCTATGACGAGATGGTGCAGGCAATTGCCCGCTATGCCAACAGCCAGAATAAGGTCACGGCAGCGGATCTGTTCTCCAATGACCCGTTCCATATCTGGATGGAAAAGATGTCGAAGAAGTGCCTTGCACCTCCGGCGAGATATACGATCCCGACAGGCTGGTATTATGAGCGATCCCGTAAGAAATACCAGCAGGAACAGGTGAAACTTCGCGGCGATGAACTGAGGCGTTTCCAGAAAAAATTCCCGAAGGATCAAGTCATCACAAAAGAGCAGCTGGGTATGTACCTGACAACGGTTGCCTGCAAGCCACACATCGTTTCCAAAGGCAAGAACTGGGTCATGAAGGAATTCGGAAATGACATCAGCAAGGAATACCGTGGGAACAATGATTCCTTCAATGAATTCTACTTCAAAAAAGGAATCTGCGCAGCGATTATTTTCCGGGCTGTTGATAACTACCTTGAAAGTCATAAGGACAGCGAAAAACGTCCGACGGGCTTTTGGTACAAAGTGGGCGGCTATAAGCTCAATATTGTACCCTATACGATTGCAAAGATCCTCAGCAAGATTCCGGATGGATATTCGCTGAACTGGAATGCAATCTGGCAGAAACAGGCATTGTCGCCTGCATTCATGCATGAAATTGAAATTGTGACCAAGCAGACCAATGACTTCATTTGCGACAGCCATGGTATGATTGTCACGGAATACTGTAAAAAAGAATCTACATGGGAAGATTATAAGGCCGATAAAACATATACCCCTTCAGTAGCCTTTATGGACGAGCTGGTTCCTGTATCGCTTATCAAGGAGGAAGAAACTTCTGCGAAAAAAGAAGCCAAGGAATCCAATGACCTCAAGGTTGTGATGGGTGTGGTTGCGTTGGGTCCTGGATATTGGAGCAAATTGATGGATGCTGGTATCAGGCGTTCAATGCTGTCTTATCAGGAACAGACGTTGTTAAAGCAAGTCGTGCAGCTTTCATCGACGGGAAATATTCCTGTCTCCGCTTCAGGGAAGGTGCCGTACAAGACAATGAACATGATCAGGTCGGTGCTTTCTATCAAGGAAAAACTGGAGTCGGAAGGAATATCAGTCACAAATGGAGAAAACGTATAATATTGTTGAATTGTTCAGCGGCATCGGAAGTCAAGCAGCTGCCCTGAAAAATCTTGGTGTAAAGATAAATACAGTCGGAACAAGCGAGTGGGATGTCCATGCAATCGTAGCCTATGATATGATTCATGGAGGAACAGATATTCCGGCGGATATTGCGCGGATGTCCAAGGATGAACTCCTTGAAAAAATGAGCCACTATACATTCAGCAATTCAGGAAAGGCACCACTGGAATATGAAGCTCTGCGTACATATTCAGTGGAATCCCTGCGATACATCTATACCAGCATCAAGCGAAATCATAACTTTGTCGATATAAGTGCTCTGGAAGGAAAGGAAATGCCGGACGGAATAGATATTCTCACCTATTCTTTTCCCTGTCAGGATCTTTCCAACGTCGGTGCATTCCACGGCTACAACAAAGGAATAGACAAGGATTCGGGCAGCCGATCCAGCTTGCTGTGGCAGGTAGGAAGAGTACTTACAGAGATGA
>ENA-UPXC01004443-UPXC01004443.1-human-gut-metagenome-genome-assembly--contig:-NODE-4443-length-12779-cov-4.878129_pt1 | contig 12779 bp, 9 predicted proteins | sample MGYA00250047_ERZ773371 | MGnify/ENA primary metagenome ERZ773371 (study PRJEB29103, sample SAMN06111975) | human gut metagenome | biome: human gut; feature: ankylosing spondylitis patient; material... | reverse complement strand
CATCCCCAAAAGCAGTCCCAGGATACCGGAAATCAGCCAGGCGATCACCATAAGGAACAGGGAATTGGCCAGCTTCACGCCGATCACCCGGTTAACCGGCTGTCTGTAAAGCAGGGAGGTTCCCATATCCCCGGAAAGGAAGGCCTTTCCCCAGTTCAGATAGCGGCGTACCGGAGGGGTGTTCACCCCCCAGTACTCCTCCAGCCGGGCCTTCTGCTCCTGGCTCATGGTCCCCAGTACCGTCCGGGCCACGGAGGCCGCCACGTCCGGGTTCCCGGCCAGGACGTTTCCCAGGATGCCGCCCTTTTCCTCCCGGCGCAGCTTCTCCGCCACCGCAGGGATCAGATACTCCGCAATGGAGTCATAGTCGATATCGTCCACCAGAATACGCAGTTCTAACATAGATTCTCCTTTTGTAAAGCAGCAGGGCTGGGCATGAAACCCAGCCCTGCTGCTGTTTCGTTACGCCTTGGGGCCTGCGGCCACCACTTCCGCGCTCATGCGGGTATACTTCTTGAAATTCTCCACAAAGCTGGCCGCCAGCTTCCTGCAGCTGGCCTCATAGGCCGCCTGATCCTCCCAGGTGTTGGCGGGGATCAGCAGCTCGCTGGGCACGCCCTCGATGGAGGTGGGCACCTGGACGCCGAAGGTGGGGTCGGTGACGAACTCCGCCTTCTCGATCTCGCCGGTCAGGGCCGCAGTGACCATGGCCCGGGTGTAGCGGAGCTTCATGCGCTTGCCGGTGCCGTTCCAGCCGGTGTTCACCAGGTAAACCTTTGCGCCGGACTTTTCCACCTTGTCCGCCAGCATGGCGGCGTATACGGAGGGATCCAGGGGCAGGAAGGGCTCGCCGAAGCAGGTGGAGAAGGTGGGCACCGGCTCGGTGACGCCGATCTCAGTGCCGGCCACCTTGCTGGTGAAGCCGGAGACGAAGTAGTACATGGCCTGGTTCTTATCCAGCTTGCTGATGGGAGGCAGCACGCCGTAGGCGTCCGCCGTCAGGAAGATCACCGTCTTGGGCACGCTGGGGCTCATGCCGGAGAGCTCTGCATTGGGGATGTACTCCACAGGATAGCCCACCCGGCTGTTCACCGCCAGGGAATCGTCGTCGAAGTCGAACTCCCGGGTGTCGGGGTCCATGACCACGTTCTCCACCAGCGCGCCGAAGCGGATGGCGTTGTAGATCTCCGGCTCGCCCTCGGGAGAGAGGTTGATGCACTTGGCGTAGCACCCGCCCTCGAAGTTGAACACGGAGTCGTCGGCCCAGCCGTGCTCGTCGTCGCCGATGAGCTTGCGGGCGGGATCGGCGGACAGGGTGGTCTTGCCGGTACCGGACAGGCCGAAGAACACGGCGGAGTCGCCGTCCTTGCCGATGTTGGCAGAGCAGTGCATGGGGAACACGCCCTGCTTGGGCAGGACGTAATTCATCACGGAGAACACGGATTTCTTGATCTCGCCGGCATACTGAGTGCCGCAGATCACCACCAGATGGGCCTCATAGTCCACCAGAACGGCAGCCTCGGAGCGGGTGCCGTCCACCTCGGGAATGCACTTGAAGCCGGGGGCGGCGATGATGGTGTAATCCTCATGGAAGCTCTCCAGCTGGTCCGCCGTGGGGCGGCGCAGCAGCTGGTGGATGAACAGATTCTGACTGGCCAGCTCGTTGACGATGCGGAAGGCCTTGGTATACTTGGGGTCCGCTCCGGCGAAGCCGTCGAAAATGAACACGTCCTTATTCTGCAGATACGCCGTGACCTTGGCATAGATGGCGTCGAACCGGGCCTTGTCCATGGGCCGGTTCACCTTGCCCCAGGCGATGTCGTCATGGACAGCGGGGGTGTCCACAATGAACTTGTCGTTGGCGCTGCGGCCGGTGTACTTCCCGGTCTTGACCACCAGGGCTCCGGTGTTGGACAGGGTGCCCTCCCCCCGGCGCAGAGCGTGCTCCACCAGCTGCGCCGGCGTCAGATTGCGGTACACCGCCCCGGCGTTGATGATGCCCAGCTTTTCCAGTCCGTATGTTTCCATGTGTCGTTCCTCCTCAAATTGTTCCAATTTGTTCCGTTTTTTTTATTTTCGCAGGGCCTGTACGGCGGCCCGCAGGGCGTCCACGTGCTCCTGGGTGGTGGCCCAGCTGGCGCAGAAGCGCACGCCGGAATGGGTCTTATCCACCCGCTCCCAGTATTCATAGCCAAAGCTCTTCCCCAGCTCCGCCAGCTCATCGTCCGGCATAATGGGGTACTGCTGATTGGTGGGAGAGTCAAACAGCAGCGGATAACCGGCGGACACGAAGATGTCGCGAATCTGATAGGCCATCTCGTCGGCGTGGCGGGAAATCCTGAAGTACAGATCGTCGGTGAACAGGGCGTCAAACTGGATGCCCAGCAGACGGCCCTTGGCCATGCGGCCGCCCCGCTGCTTCATGATGAAGCGGAAATCCTTCTTCAGTGCCGGGTTCATGATCACCACGGCCTCGCCGAACAGGGCTCCCACCTTGGTGCCGCCGATATAGAACACGTCGCACAGGCGGGCAATCTCCGGTATGGTCAGCTCAGAGCCGTCGGCCATAACCCCGTAGCCCAGCCGGGCCCCGTCGATGAACAGCGGCAGGCCGTATTTCCGGCAGGTATCGTACAGAGCCGTCAGCTCCGCCTTGGAATACAGGGTGCCGCCCTCGGTGGGGTGGGAGATATACACCATGCCGGGCTGGACAATGTGCTCGGTGGACTCGTCGTTCCGGTGCCACTCCACATAATCCTGCACCTGCTGGGCGGTGATCTTCCCCTCTGCCGCAGGCAGGGTGATGACCTTGTGGCCGGTGGACTCGATGGCCCCCGCCTCGTGGCAGTTGATGTGTCCGCTGTCGGCGGACAGCACACCCTGCCAGGGCCGCAGAATGGAGGCGATCACGGTGGTGTTGGTCTGGGTGCCGCCCACCAGGAAGTGCACATCGGCCTCCGGCGCCTGGCAGACGGCGCGGATCTTCTCCCGGGCCGCCGCGCAGTATTCGTCCTCGCCGTAGCCCACGGTCTGCACCATATTGGTCTCATTGAGCCGCGCCATCACACTGGGATGAGCGCCCTCCAGATAGTCGCTGTTGAAATAGATCATGGGAGCTTCTCCTTTATTCTTTATACTACTCCCCATCATAGCCCAGACGGCTGGATTTGTAAAGCAGGAAAATCATCTTATTTGAACCCGTTCACCTGGACCCAGGCCCGGACGTGGTCCACAAACCGCTGGGTGGAGTTGGACAGGGCCTTCTCGTCCTTGACGCCGATGGCGATGCGCCGGTAAAAGGCCTTGGGCGGCTGGCATACCACCAGGGGGTAGGGGCTGTGGCGCACCATCAGCTCCGGCAGCAGGCTGATGCCCAGGCCGTTGGACACCATGGACAGAATGGTCCGGTCCTCCCGTGCGATATATCGCACATGGGGCCGCACGCCCATTTCGTCGAAGGCGGCCCGGATTTCGTAATCGTCTCCCTCCTCCAGCTGGATCACCGGCTCCGTGGCCAGGGCCTCCACCGGGAAGGGATCGCTGTTGGCCAGGGGATGCCCGCAGGGCACAATGACCTTCAGCTGGTCCAGGTGCAGGGGGTACACCTGCAGTCCCTTCAGGGACGGCATCCGCAGAAAGCCGCAGTCCGCCTGCCCGGTGATGATCAGCTCCTCGATCTGGTCATAGAAGTCGCAGGTCTGAATTTCGAACTCGATGGCCGGATACAGCTTGCTGAAGGCCTTCAGGATCATAGGCAGCCACTGGGCGGAGACGCTGGAAAACGAGGCCACCTTCACAAGGCCCGCGTCCATGCCCCGCAGGTCCGCCGCCTGCTGGGCCAGTCGGTGATATTCCGTGCAGAGCTGCTGAATCTGCGGAAGCAATGCCCGGCCATCGCCGGTCAGGGTCACGCCGCCCCGGTTCCGGCTCAGCAGCGTCACCCCCAGCTCCTCCTCCAGGGAGCTGATGGCGTGGCTGATTCCGGACTGGGAGAAGTTCAGCTCCTCCGCCGCCTTGGTAAAGCTGCCGCATTCCACGGTTTTCAGGAAAATCTGGTATTTTGTGGCGCTCATGTCCCCCACCTCGTCTTTCTTTGACTGTATTCCTCATTGTACACCCTTTTTTTCATGACTTCAATCGAAAATATGCGTTTTACAAATGTAAAATTCTATGATATCCTACCCATGGACTTGAGGAAAGAGAGGAAAAATCGAAAATGGCTCTGATTACGAAAATGCACCGCTGCGCATTCTGCGGCAGCAGCGAGGTGGTTGTCTCCGAAAACGGAACCTACACCTGTAAGGACTGTGGAAAGGTTGCCGACCACGGCATGCCTGCTGCGGATGTGGAAGCGATCAACCGCATTATGATGACCGGCGGCGATGCTGAGACCGCCGAGGAACTGCGTCGGCGCTATCCCCGGCTGGATCTGACCACCTGGTCCAAGGAGAACCGTCTCCAGTTCTGAATTTGCAGCCGAGAGCGGCTATGGTTTACCTCCTTCGCCGCTGAAAATACCTGGCAGCGCCTGCTGCCCATCTTTTCCATGGGGATTTTCCTACCCCAAACATAACAAACAGCCGCGCTTGGGCATGCGCGGCTGTTTGTTATATAATGAGGATTCAAATGGGATATCCGGCGTTTCAGGCCGGATATCCCATTTTTCATCGTCAGTTTTTTCGGCAGTGCCAGGTCAGCTCCAGGAGGTTCAGAGGCAGCAGCCCATCACACATACCGCTGGGTCAGCACATCGAACACGCCCCGGGTGGTCAGCCGCAGGGACGGGATCACCGGCAGAGCCATGAAGCTCAGGGTCATGAAGGGGTCAATGCCCCGGGACACGCCCAGCCGGAAGGCCTCGTCCTTGGCGGCCTCCAGGGCGCTGTTCACCATCACCAGGCTGTCGTCGGACATGATGCCCGCGATGGGCAGGGCCACCTCGCCCAGGATCTGGCCGCCGTCCATTACGGTGATGCCGCCGCGATTCTCCACAATCCGGTTGGCGGCGGCGGCCATGTCCTCCTCGGAGGTTCCCACCACGATGATGTTGTGGCTGTCGTGGCTGATGGAGGTGGCCACGGCGCCATGCCTGAGGCCGTAGCCCTTGATATAGCCCAGGCCGATGTGGTGGGTGTTCTTATGCCGCTCGATGACGGCGATTTTCAGGATGTCCTGCTCCAGGTCGATGTGGTCGGCATAGCCCGCGTCCTCGGACACGATCTCGCCGGGCACCATGCCGATGACGGCGTGGGGGCGCTTGTCGGTGAAGTCGGCGGCGGACAGAGGGGCCACATGGAAGGTGTCGTGGGCCCGCTTGACCAGATAGGGGTCGATCTCCGGGGTGTCGAAGTCCCGCAGAACGCCGTCGTACATGAGCTTGCCCTTCTTATAGACCATCTCGATCTCGAAGTTCTCCCAGTTGTCGATGACCACAAAGTCCGCCAGATACCCGGGGGCGATGGCGCCGCGGTTGTTCAGCAGGAAGTACCGGGCGGCGGTGTACCCGGCGGCCTTCACCGCCATGATGGGGTCCGCGCCCAGGGAGATGGCCTTTTTGACGATGTAGTCGATGTGGCCCTTTTCCAGCAGGTCGTTGGGGTGCTTGTCGTCGGTGCAGAACATGCAGCGCTCGATGTACTTCTCGCACAGCAGGGGGGCCAGGGCCTCCAGGTTCCGGGCGGCGGTGCCCTCCCGGATCATAATGAACTGTCCCCGCTCCAGCTTGGCCATGGCCTCCTCCACGTTGGAGCACTCATGGTCGGAATACACGCCGGCGGCGATATAGGCGTTCAGGTCGTTGCCGGTAAGGCCCGGGGCGTGGCCGTCGATCTTCTTGTGGTGGGCCTGGGAGGCCACGATCTTTTCCACCACCTGGCTGTCGCCGTTGACGATGCCCACAAAGTTCATCATCTCCGCCAGACCCTGGACCCGGGGATGGTCATAGAAGGAGTCGATGGCCCGATAGTCCAGATTGGCTCCGGACTCGTCCAGGGGCGTGGCCGGAACGCAGGAGGGCAGCATGAACCGCACGTCCACCGGCAGGTCCTCGGTGGCCTGGAGCATATACTCGATGCCATCGGTGCCCATGACGTTGGCAATTTCGTGGGGATCGGTGATGACGGTGGTGGTGCCGTGGGGCAGCACGGCCTTGGCAAACTCCTTGGGGCTTACCAGGGAGCTTTCCAGGTGAATATGGGCGTCGATGAAGCCCGGCAGCACAATCTTGCCGCCTACGTCCGCCTCCACCTTGCCGTGGTATTCGCCCATGCCCACAATGAGCCCCTCGGCCACGGCGATGTCCCCGCGGCACAGCTCGTTGGAGAACACGTTGACGTAGGTAGCGTTTTTCAGCACCAGGTCTGCCGGGACCCGGCCCGCCGCCACGTCGATGACATGGAGCTTCTTGTTGAGCTTGCGGTTGATTTTCCCTGCGTAGCTTTCCTTCACAGCCATGACGAAATCCTTCCTTTCTCCCGCGCAAAACGGAAACGAAACTGCAAAAGCGTTATCTCTTTTGTTAATTCCTCATATTACCACAACTAATGCCGCTTGTCCACTGTTTTTTCGGGAAAATCACAGCCCCAGCAGGAGCTTTGCCTTCAGCACGGCGGTGACGGTTTTGCCGTCCTGAATCTCGCCGCTGAGGCACCGCTGCACCAGCTCCTGAAAGGGGATGCGCCGGACGGACAGGAACTCGTCCTCGTCGGGATGGGTGTCGCCGAAGGTCAGGCCCCGGGCCAGGTACAGATGCAGCACCTCGTCATAGCAGCCCGGGGAGGCGATGATCTGCCCCAGGGGCTGCCAATCCGCCGCCGTGGCCCCCACCTCCTCCTTCAGTTCCCGCTGGGCGGTGGTAAACGGCTCCTCGCCGGGCTCCCGCTTCCCGGCAGGGATCTCCAGCAGCGTCCGGGAGAAGGCATAGCGGTACTGGGTCACCATGGGAACGCAGCCGTTTTCGTCCAGGGCCAGGATCCCCACGCCGCCGGGGTGCTCCACCACCTCCCGCAGGGATGTTTTCCCGTTGGGCAGGGCCACCGCGTCCACCCGCAGCCGCAGGACGCGGCCCTTGTATACCTCCCGGCTTTCCAGGCATTTTTCCGTCAGATCCATTGTCAGAACTCCTCTCTATGTTTATTATTTTTGCCATCATACACTCGTTGGACCGGAAAAGCAAGCCCCGGGTTATTCTGAAAGAAGGATAAGGCTTCACCTTGCGGAGAATGAATGAATATGGTATAATTATCGGTAATGTTTGAGATCATGCCCCCATATGTCGGCGGGCCGGGACAAAGGAGACGATCACATGGCAACCTTCACCGTTAACGGGCAGAGCGTGACCGTGGAAAAAAATCAGAAGCTTATCCGCTTTCTGCGGGATACCCTGCAGCTGACCTCCGTTAAGGACGGGTGCAGTGAGGGCGCCTGCGGCACCTGCCACGTCCTCATCGACAGCAAGCCCACCAAGGCCTGCATCCCCCAGACCGACAAGCTGGAGGGCAAGACCATCCTCACGGTGGAGGGCCTTTCCGATTGGGAAAAGCAGGTGTATACCTTCGCCTTCGGCGAGGCGGGCGCCGTCCAATGCGGCTTCTGCATCCCCGGCATGGTCATCTCCGCCAAGGGGCTGCTGGACGTGAATCCCGATCCCACCCGAGAGGAGGCCGCCTTCGCCATCCGCAACAACATCTGCCGCTGCACCGGCTATGTGAAGATCATCGACGGCATCCTGCTGGCGGCCAGAATCCTCCGGGAGGGGAAGCTGCCGGAGGCCTCCGCCTACGACTGGAAAATGGGCAGCCGGGTCCACCGGCTGGACGTGGAGGAAAAGGTGCTGGGCACCGGCCAGTATCCCGACGATGTGTATGTGGACGGAATGTGCTATGGCGGCGCGGTGCGCAGCCGGTACGCCCGGGCCCGGGTCCTGTCCATCGACGTCAGCGACGCCCAGGCCCTGCCCGGCGTGGTGTGCGTACTGACCCAGAAGGACATCCCCGGCAAGGTCAACGTGGGCCATCTGAAAAAAGACCAGCCCACCCTGATCGGCGTGGGCGAGATCACCCACTATCTGGGGGACTCCGTGGCCCTGATCTGCGCCCGGGACCAGGAGACGCTGGAGGCCGCCAAAAAGCTGGTGAAGGTAGAGTATGAGGTGCTCCCCGCCGTCCACAACCCGGCGGAGGCCGCTGCACCGGACGCACCCCTGGTGTTTGAGGAGGACGAGAACAACGTTCAGGCATACAAGCACGTCTCCCGGGGAGACGCGGAAGGCGCCATCCGGCATTCCAAATTTGTGCTGACCCGGCACTTCCACACCCCCTGGACCGAGCACGCCTTCCTGGAGCCGGAGTGCTGCGTTGCTCTGCCGCTGGAAAACGGCGGCGTGAAGCTGCTGACCTCGGACCAGAGCGCGCACACCACCATGCACGAGTGCGCCGCCATGCTGGGGGTGGATTATGACCACTGCCAGGTACAGAATATGCTGGTGGGCGGCGGCTTCGGCGGCAAGGAGGATATGTCCGTCCAGCACCACGCCGCCCTGCTGGCGTATATCGCCCGGGTGCCGGTGAAGGTGAAGCTGTCCCGGCAGGAGTCCATCCTGGTCCACCCCAAGCGCCACAGCTTCGACATGGACTTCACCATGGGCTGCGATGAAAACGGCATCATTCAGGGGGTCAAGGCCAGCGTGGTGTCCGACACCGGTGCCTTTGCCTCTCTGGGAGGGCCGGTTCTGGAGCGGGCCTGCACCCATGCCGCCGGGCCTTATGCCTATGAAAACTTCGAGATCGAGGGCCGCGCCTATTATACCAACAATCCTCCCGCCGGAGCCTTCCGGGGCTTCGGCGTGACCCAGACCTGCTTCTGCACGGAGACGCTGCTCAACGAGATGGCGGACCTGGTGGGTATCTCCCCCTGGGAGATCCGCTATCGCAACGCCATCCGGCCCGGCGGCGTCCTGCCCAACGGCCAGATCGTGGACAACTCCACCGGCCTGGTGGAGACCCTGGAGGCCATCAAGCCCGCCTATGACGAGGCCGTGAAGAACGGCGACCCGGTGGGCATCGCCTGCGCCATGAAGAACGCCGGCGTGGGCGTGGGCATCCCCGATTGGGGCCGCTGCAAGCTCATTGTGGAGGACGATGGCAAGGTGCATATTTACTCCGGCGCGTCCTGCATCGGCCAGGGACTGGGTACCGTGCTGGTGCAGGTGGTGGTCACCAACACCGGCCTCCACCGGGACGACATCGTCTATGAGCGCAGCAACACCTGGATCGCCCCGGATTCCGGCGACACCTCCGGCTCCCGCCAGACCCTGGTCACCGGCGAGGCCACCCGCCGGGCCTGCGAAAAGCTCAACGCCGCCCTGGAGGGCAAGACCCTGGGCGACCTGGTGGGCCAGGAGTTTTACGGCGAGTATCTGGCCAAGACGGACCCCCTGGGCGCGGACGTGCCCAACCCCGTCAGCCATGTAGCTTACGGCTACGCCACCCAGATGTGCGTTCTGGACAAGAAAACCGGCCGCATCAAGAAGCTGGTGGCCGCCCACGACGTGGGCAAGGCCGTGAATCCCCTGAGCTGCGAGGGACAGATCGAGGGCGGCGTAGTCATGAGCATGGGCTACGCCCTGACGGAGCAGTATCCCATTGACGACACCTGCAAGCCCACTGCCAGATATGGCACCCTGGGCCTGTTCCGGGCCAATCAGATCCCGCCGGAGATCCAGGCCATCGTGGTGGAGAAGCCCGGCCTCAATGTGGCCGGAGGCGCCATCGGTATCGGTGAGATCACCTCCATCCCCACGGCTCCCGCCATTGCCGACGCCTACTTCCGGCTGGACGGTCAGCGCCGCCTGACCCTCCCCCTGGAAAATACCCCCTACGCTAGGAAAAAGTAAAGCCGCAAAATAAGATCATGCCCGGTGCAATGCACCGGGCATGATCTTATTTAATTTGTGGTTTCATCACAGCTTACTGACCCGCAGGGCTCGGATGGCGTTGAGCACGGCGATGACCATCACGCCCACGTCGCCGAAGATGGCGGCCCACATATTGGCCGCGCCCACGGCCACCAGCAGCAGGCACAAGGCCTTGACGATCAGGGCGAAGGCGATGTTTTCGTACACAATGCGGATGCACTTGCGGGAGATGCGGATGGCCTTGGCGATCTTCAGGGGATCGTCGTCCATCAGCACCACGTCCGCCGCCTCGATGGCGGCGTCGGAGCCCATGGCCCCCATGGCAATGCCGATATCCGCCCGGGACAGCACCGGCGCGTCGTTGATGCCGTCGCCCACAAAGGCCAGCTTGCCGCCGGACTGACCCAGCAGCCGCTCCACCTGGGCCACCTTATCGGCGGGCAGCAGCTCGCTGTGGACCTCGTCCACCCCCAAGCTCTGGGCCACATGGTCGGCCACCTTGGCCCGGTCGCCGGTGAGCATGACGGTCTTTTCCACGCCGATGCGCTTCAGGGCAGCGATGGCATCCCGAGCGTGGGGCTTCTCCACATCGGAGATGACAATATGGCCGGCGTACTGGCCGTCCAGGGCCAGGTGGATAATGGTACCCACGCTGTGGCAATCGTGCCAGGCAATGCCCAGCTTATCCATGAGCTTATCGTTGCCCACGGCCACAGTGACACCGTCCACCCTGGCCACCACGCCGTTGCCGCTGAACTCCTGGATATCCGTAACCCGCTGGCGGTCAATGGGGCCGCCGTGGGCCCGCTGCAGGCTCTTGCTGATGGGGTGGGAGGAGGCGCACTCCGCCAGGGCGGCGTATTCCAGCACCTTTTCCCGGGGAAGCTGATTGTGGTGGACGCCGGTGACGTCGAACACCCCCTGGGTCAGGGTGCCGGTTTTGTCAAACACTACGGTTTTGGTTTTGGACAGGGTTTCCAGATAGTTGGAGCCCTTGATGAGGATGCCCTCGTGGCTGGCGCCGCCCAGGCCCGCAAAGAAGCTCAGGGGGATGCTGATCACCAGGGCGCAGGGGCAGCTGACCACCAGGAAGGACAGGGCGCGGTACAGCCAGGTGCCCCAGTCGCCGTCAAGCCCCGTCAGCAGACGCACCACCGGCGGCAGCACCGCCAGGGCCAGGGCCGCCCCGCACACGGCGGGGGTATACACCCGGGCGAACTTGGAGATGAAGTTCTCAGACTTGGACTTGTGGGAGCTGGAATTTTCCACCAGCTCCAGGATTTTGGACACGGTGGACTCGCCGAAGGCCCGGGTGGTGCGGATCTTCAGCACGCCGGTCATGTTGATGCAGCCGCTGACGATCTCGTCGCCGCCGGTGACGTCCCGGGGCAGGCTCTCGCCGGTGAGGGCGGCGGTGTTCAGGGTGGAGGTCCCATCCAGCACCACGCCGTCCAGAGGGACCTTCTCGCCGGGCTGGACCACGATGACGGCCCCCACGGGCACATCGTCCGGGTCCACCTGGGTCAGCTGTCCGTCCTGCTCGATGTTGGCATAGTCGGGGCGGATGTCCATCAGGGCGGTGATGTTCCGGCGGCTCTTGCCCACGGCGTAGCTCTGGAACAGCTCACCGATCTGATAGAACAGCATCACGGCCACGGCCTCCATGAAGTCGCCGCTTTTCTCGTAAAACGCCAGGCCGATGGCGCCCACGGTGGCCACAGCCATCAGGAAGTTCTCGTCGAACACCTGGCCCCGGAGGATGCCCTTGCCGGCCTTGCGGAGGATATCATAGCCGATGATCAGGTACGCCGCCAGGTACAGCAGCGTCCCGGGCAGGCCCCCGATGGAAAACAGCCGGATGGCCAGGACCAGCACCGCCGTGACGATGATGCGGCAGAGCATCTTTTTTTGCTTCTTGGTCATGCTTCTTCCCCTCCTTCAGCAGACGTGCCGGAATGGCTTCCGGCACGCGTTGTGTTTCACAGATAGATCTCGCAGTCGTCCTCGACCTTTTTGCAGTTCTTCAGAACGGCCTTCATCACCGTCTTGGGGTCCGTCCCCTCCCGGAACTCCACGATCATCTTCTGGGTCATGAAATTCACGGTCGCGTCGGCGACGCCATCGGTCTTCTTTGTGGCCTGCTCCATCAGGTTCGCGCAGTTTGCACAGTCAACTTCGATCTGATACGTCTTCTTCATGATAAAAACCTCCTGAAAATTTTCCTTGCGCGCCAGCGGCGCTCCGGAAGGAATGAGTACTGGAACGATTCAATGCTTGCTTAATCGTTGTAACTGTAGTATACTGGATGCGAACTCAAAATGCAAGCGGTTCGGCCGTCTTGTTTCGGAACGGGCGAACGGAATTTCCAAAACGGAGAACGGAGAGAGACTATGGCAGAATTTCAGCTTCCCCACGACCACGGAGCGGCGTCTCAGGCGGCAAGCCTGCATCAGGAGGTCATGCAGGTGGCGCATTTTGCGGCTGCTGCCGAGGTGTTCAAGCAGCTCAGCGACCCGACGCGCGTGCGCATTTTCTGGCTGCTCAGCCATCAGGAGGCCTGCGTCATCAATCTGGCCGCCATGCTGGAGATGTCCAGCCCGGCTGTGTCGCACCATCTGCGCTCCCTGACGGAAAGCGGCCTGCTCGTCAGCCGCCGCGACGGCAAGGAGGTCTATTACCGCGCGGCAGACACGGAGGAGAGCCGCCTGCTGCACGAGATCGTCGAGCGCGTCATGGAGATCGCCTGCCCGGAGAAGGCCGTGGACTTTCAGGCCTCGCAGGAGGAGATCATCCGCCGCGTGCACACCTATCTCACGGAGCATCTTTCCGAGCGCATCACGATCGAGGCGCTGTCGCGCGAGTTCCT
>ENA-UPXC01004437-UPXC01004437.1-human-gut-metagenome-genome-assembly--contig:-NODE-4437-length-12797-cov-4.760535_pt1 | contig 12797 bp, 13 predicted proteins | sample MGYA00250047_ERZ773371 | MGnify/ENA primary metagenome ERZ773371 (study PRJEB29103, sample SAMN06111975) | human gut metagenome | biome: human gut; feature: ankylosing spondylitis patient; material... | reverse complement strand
TGGAATCAGCGATGCATTTGTTGCATCCGAGATTGCGGAAGTAACATGGAACCGTTAGTAACAAAACAAAAAAGGAAAGGAGGGAGTCCCATGCACCGCAGTGGATGGCAGCAGTTAAAGGAAAATAGAAAAAAAGGCGTGTCACTGGCCGTTGTGCTCTGCGTGTCTGCATTTTTCATTGCATTTGCAGCGGCGATCCTGTATACGGCGGGACTCCTCACTTCCCGCAGTAGTGAACGTCTGCAGGAGGAACGCTCTTACCAGCTGGCTCGGAGTTTTTCCAAAGTGCTGGGCACAGAGCTGGAAGCATACAGCCAGAAAGATGATCCAGATGCCAGAGATACATTTTATCAGTTTGCCAATCTCTTTCTGGACGAGACCCGTTATCAGGAATACAGCAAGGATAATCCAAAGAGTACCAGCTATCAGTTTGTAGTAGATGGAACCACAGCAGGAAATCTGTTTCAGGATACCGTGGGCGGCGGTTATGGAAATCTCCGTGTGACCCTGCGAAAGGAACCCAATGAGACGGAGATCAGTCTGTCAGATGGAGAGATTAATGTGGTATCAGGCACGGCAGCAAACTATGAGACACAGATCGAGCAGCTGAAAAATATGACCGTCCGGGAATATATTCTGGACCTGGATGTGACCGCCTACGTGGGAAAGCTGTTCTATAAATATTCCACGGAATACACGCGGGAAGAAAAATATGATGTGACCTTCTCACATAACGGAAAGACGATCGTGTGGGATGATACCGGAAAACAGTGGAAAGTGGGAAATAGTGCAGGAGAAATTTATGATCCTTCTGCAAATGCGTCTGTCCCGATCAAATATTCTTTTAACCGGTCCAGGACCACATCCTGCCAGTTTGTGGAAAATACATACACAGAAGGAGGCGGCCAGAGTGGAGACTAAGACGAAGAAGACACGGGCAAATGCCGGGGAGACTCTGGTGGAAGTTATGGCCAGTGTATTCATATTTCTCATTATGATGGGGATCATGGAAGCGGCCATCTCCTACAGCAGCGCTTCCCTTGCAAAAAATAAAGAGATCCGTGCCAACAATGCGGCTGTTCTGGAACAGCTGGCCACGGCTTCTGTGGAAGATGGAGATACGAAGGACATTACGTTCCGGGCGGCTAACTCGGATGTCTCCCAGCTGGGAGATGAGCTTTTTACAGTGAAGACAAAGCTTCAGAAGAAGACTGTGACCTACCAGGATACCAATGAAAAGACGCAGACCGTGACTTTCTATCAATATGGAACCAGCCGGACTGGCACAGGCGGTGCTGATCCGGATACACCGGATCCTTCGGGAGGTGGCGGATCATGAGAAAATGGCTCCGGATCCTGAAGGAGAGAAAAGGTACGACTCTGGTGGAAATGCTGGTATGTCTGACACTGATCAGCATCATGCTGTCTATGGCAGCAGGGGCGTTAAGTTCTGCGTCGCGGATTTTTATCCGGATACAGAAGCATCAATACGCCCAGTCCATTCTGGATACGGTCATGACAGAATTGCGGAACCAGACCAAAGATGCTACCACTTATGTAAAAATATACGACAATGGTGGGAATATTGCGGAAACTGCTGGAAAATCCAGCGGAAATGCGATAGAATTTATGAATAGTATGGGATATGTGGTACTCCTGACTACGGATGGCTGCGATACTACCATGCTCTACGTCAAAGACACAAAGCTGGGAGAGCAGGATCCGGTAGAAAAAGGAAGACTCCTGACCCGGTATTATTCCCGGAAACCGGATAAGACCTATACATATGTAAAAGCAGAAGGAACCTCAGACCAGCCGGTGGCAAGAGCCATGGCCGAAGCATTCGGAACCGGATTCTATATGAAGAATTATCTGAATGTGGTGTACAGCATTCCTGACACAACTGCGGATGGCGTTACGGTGAAAGCGGTCACAGCGACAGCCACCCTGTACAGTGACGAGGCCTGCACCAATGCGATCGCTTCCGATACAGAAATACTTGACTTTCGGTACGATGTGAAATACAATACCGGGCTGACAGCAGTAAGAAGTACGAACTGATCCCGCAGAAAACATAATCATGGTATAGACGCCGCACCGAGCGTTTGTATAAATTTAATAAACTTTTAACAAAGGAGAGAGTAAGATGTTAAGAAGACTCAAAGAGAACAAGAAAAAAGGATTTACTCTGGTAGAGCTGATCGTTGTACTGGTAATCCTGGCTATCCTGGCAGCTCTGCTGGTACCGGCACTGACTGGATATATTGACAAAGCAAAAAGAAAATCTATCGTAGCTGAGACTCGTCAGACTGTAATGGCTGCTCAGACTCTGGTTGATGAAGCATACGCTAAGCAGGATGTTGGAGCAAATAAAATTGAAGTAGCTGATGCAAAGGGTGCTGACACTACTGTAGCATATATTTTGAAAAGTGATATTGCAACTTTAGCAGAAGTTCCAGCCGACAATATTACATCTGCAACTGTAGCTAGTGGTGTTGTAACCAACCTTGTATATACAAAAGCTGGAAAGACTTGCACTTATACTAAAGGTGCTACAACTGGTTCAGATGGAGCATATGACGTAGCGAAGTAAGCAATAATTTGTTTTTAGAAAGGACCTCGAACACCCATGCCTGAATCACAACGAGACTTAAAGAACTCTCCGACTAAAACTAAATATCGTTGGATCCGGTCATGGCTGACGGTCCTCCTCATTCTGATGCTGGCAATTGTAGCCTTGATCCCTGGTGTGCTCCGGATCATGTACCGGGCAGATGCACAGGTAGCGTTGGGACATGCCAAGACGGTGCGAATGGCATTGAAGACAACTGCGATCGAGCAGTATGGAGTGAATGGTGCCTTTAGCGATGCCTCCTGTCAGGGAGGTGTCGCTGAAGGCCTCTATAAAGATATCATCTGGCTGTGCAAAGTGCCCGGTGATTTCTGGATCCTGCAGACGGACAAGACCGGTTATGAAGTCCGGCAGTTTGTCTATCAGGAAGGAGAGTATACCGTATGGTACACAGCCGATCCCGGTAAGTATACCGTATATCATGAAAATACAATGGTCGATACCGGAGACGGATTATGATGTTGACAATCGTGGAAGCAGTGCTCTGGCTCATCCGTTTTTTCTTCGGAGCCTGCGTATTCAGTTTTTTAAATGTAATGATCGACCGGATTCCCAGAGGGGAGAGCGTGGCAGGCGGCAGAAGCCACTGCACTGGATGTGGAAGGATTCTGACACCTCTGGAGTTGATCCCGTGTATCAGTTTCCTGTGTCTGCGGGGCAGATGCAGAGGGTGCGGGGCACAGATCCCTGTACGTGATTTTGTTGTTGAATTGTTTGGCGGAGCGGCATTTATGCTCTGCAGTGTTCGTTATGGCTGCGGCAGTCTGGGAGTCATATCTTTGAATGGCGCAGTGATTTTTTTGTATCTTGGAATATTAGTGGTCGTATCCCTCATCGACTGGGATACCCAGATCATTTACGATAGATTTCATATTTTTATAGTTATATTGGCGGTGGCACATCTGTGGCTGTTCCCTCAGCACGGCATCCTTGACCGGCTGCTGGGTATGGTCGTAATCTCGGTGCCCATGCTGGTCTTAAGCCTGGTGATCCCCGGAGCCTTTGGCGGCGGGGATATCAAACTCATGGCTGCGTCCGGATTATTTCTCGGATCAGCACCAATCGTGTGTGCCATGTTCTTCGGTCTGCTGACAGGCGGTGCTTATGCCACCTGGATGCTCATTACCGGAAAATTGGACCGCAAAGCACAGTTCGCATTTGGACCATTTTTATCCGTGGGACTGATGATCGCGGCACTTGCAGGAGACCAGATCATGAGTTGGTACCTGGGACTTTTATTTTTATAGGCATGAGTTTATCTTGAGTATAGAAACGTAGAAACAGAAAGGAAGATTCAGATGGCACGATTTCGGTATGTCGCAAAGGACATGGGCGGAAAGGTACATAGAGGGACAACAGAGGCAGCTTCGGAGAAAGCATTGGTGACAGACCTGACAAGTCAGGGACTGTTTCTGGTACAGGCGAAGAATCTGACTGAAGAAGCAGGACACCGGAAACTGAAGCCCAAGCAGTTGTCTGAATTTTGTAAGGAGCTGTCAACGCTTCTGTCATCAGGTATCAGTCTGGTGCGGGCACTGGACATTATCTCCGAGCAGGAAGGAATCTCCAGTACGGAGAGGGAGATCTACCAGGAAGTGCTGGCGGATCTGAAGAAAGGTATCAGTCTGTCAGAGGCCATGGAGGCACGGCATTGTTTTCCGGAGCTGATGCTGGGTATGCTGAGAGCCGGTGAGGGAAGTGGTAATCTGGATCAGGTCACGGACCGTCTGGCACTGCAGTATGAGAAGGATTACAAGCTGACCCAGCAGGTGAAATCAGCCATGACCTATCCTTGCATCTTGCTGGTCATGTGCGTGGTCATCGTGATCCTGATCGTGACTTTTATCCTGCCTCAGTTCCAGTCCTTGTTTGACCAGATGGACAGTCTTCCGTTTATCACCAACTGTCTGATCGCAGCATCGGATTTTCTGGTGCATCAGTGGTATATTGCGATCTTCGCCGTATTGTCATTTGTGGCAGTACTCCGGATCATCGTAGGGATCCCGGCAGTGCGGGAACAGGTGGATTACCGGAAGGTGCATCTGCCTGTATTTGGCAAGTTATTTAAGGTGATATATACGGCCCGGTTTGCCCGGACTTTAAGCAGTCTGTATTCCAGTGGTATGCCGCTGGCGCAGGCCATCGGTATCGCAGGAGATACCATTGGCAACCGGTATGTGGAAGGGCAGTTTGAACAGGTGGTGACGCTGGTACGAAGCGGTGTTCCTCTGTCCCAGGCACTTCATGATGTGGACGGACTTCTGAAGAAGCTGTCCAGTACGATCCTGGTAGGAGAGGAGAGCGGCCGGCTGGATGTGATGCTGGATTCCATCGCGGTTACGCTGGAGGATGACGCAGAGCAGGCCACCAAGCGGATGGTTACTCTACTGGAGCCGCTGCTGATTGTATTTATGGCACTGGTGGTCGGTATGATCATGATCGGTGTCATGCTGCCGATCTATCAGTCCTATGCAGCTATTGAAAATGCATAACCGCAGATGTATATTGCATCTGTAATCATACGAACAGATAAGGAGAAGATATATGAGTGATACAGTCATTATCTTACAGGACGAATGTATCCTTGCCGCAGAGGGAAAGGAAGGGCGTATCCCGAAGGTGAGCCAGGTCTTCCGGATCCCGGTGGACAGTTACGGTGATTCTGTAGAACAATGGAAAAAGGCATTGAGCAAATATAATGAAGAACATCACCCGGATCGCGTGAAGCTGGTGCTTCCGGTGAACTATTCCACCGCACGTATGACACAGATCCCCTATGTATCTGGCAAACAGCTTTCCAATATGGCTCACAATGTCATGCTGGAAAATGGCATTGAGGGAATGGCAGATTATTCCGTCGTGTCAGCGGACAAGAAGCAGGGTGTCTGTCTGTGCTGTGGTAGTGCCACAGAAGAGCTTTTGAAAAAGCTGGCGGATATGTTTGAGGAGATTTCCCTTCCAGTTCATACCATCTCGGTTCCCATGGAAGGGTATTTAAGGCTTCTGTCCCAGCTGAAGGCATACAAGGATCAGACAGCCATCTACCTGTTATTTGAAGAGAACAGTGTGACAAGTATTTTATACAGGGACGGTGTGTATCATTATTCCACCAGAAGCCGGATCTTCAGTGAGCGGGGAACGCTGGATTTTGGAACGGAGATCGTGAGAAATATTTCCGGCATCGGTCAGTTCTATTCCACTGAGCGTGATTCCTCACCGATCACTGATGTGTATTATGCAGGCTGCGCCGATGATGATTTTGAAGTGTGTATCCAGGGCATCGAGAACATGGATCTGAAGGTGCATCCGCTGGAGATCAACATTTCCATCGATGGCAAAGAGAAAGCCGAGGATTATCTGGCGTGCATCGGCGGCATGATCACCGATAAGAAAAATATCAACCTCTATGAGAAATGGCTGGAGAGCCAGGAGCAAGAGGTTGTCCACAATATTGATATCAGGAAAGAGATTGTATTTCCACTGCTGACCTTTGCCTTCTGTCTGGTGGCATTTGCCGGAGTGACCGTATGGAATGTGGTCACATCCACCCGGATCAGCAGGATCAATGACTGGATCTATGATGATCAGAACCAGAGTGCTTATCAGCAGGCCAATGAAAGACAGATCTACAGCCAGAAGCTTGGCAGTGCCATTTCCCAGGTGGATCAGATGACGGAAAATCTGTCCACATACCCGGATCTGACTGACAAGATGCTTACGGAGATCGAAAATGTCAGCGGCAGGGATATGGATGTACGGGTACAGTCGGTGGATATGAGCACCGGTACGCTGACCTTTAATGCGGTCAGCCGTCAGGTCATCGATATTCCGGGATATATCAGTGTTTTGAATGGTACGGGATTGTTTGAATCGGTAGATTATACAGGATATTCCTATACAGACGGAGAGTATTCACTGATGCTTTCCTGCGTATTGAAGGCAGCAGATGCCGGGGAGGGTGAATGATGAAACTTGAGATGGATTTGAAGCCGGGTGACGTTGTTCTGCTGAAATTCCTGGCGTGCGTGGTGATCGCATTTTTTATGGGACGTTTTCTGATCCTGCCGGGAATCGAGAAACATCAGAACCTGATCATGGAGAGGGAAGAACTGACCCGGCAGAAAGAACAGATGGAGACGGTCATCGCCAATGCACCGGCGGTGGAGGAGACCATCAAAGGACAGATCAGTACACTGGCAGACAAGAGAGAAAAATATTATGGGCTGCTGGAAAATCAGGCTGTGGATGAGCTGATCACGGGTGTGATCCTGAAGAACAACCTGTTCCCGGTCTATTTAAGTATCGCGGATCCAGTGGCAGGTGTGCCGGAGGCTTATTTCCTGTCGGCAGAAGGAAAGGCTCTTCAGCAGGCGGAAGATGCCGCAGCCGCTGCTGTATCTTCCGGCAATTCCATTGATGACAAGGCAGCCGCCGCAGAGGAGGCAGCTAATGACACCGGTGAAGAAGACAGTTTCTTGAATGATACGATTGATGCTTATGTGCAGTATACCAATGCCACAGAGGTGTCTGTGACAGTCCAGGGATCGGAAGATGAGATCCGGGCATTTCTCGATGATATTGCTGTTTCCTATCCGGGTATTCAGGTGCGTTCCTTCAATATCCAGGAGGGAACTTATCTGGATCAGAACCTGCAGGCTATCGACAGCATAAACTGTAGCTGCGTACTTGCAGTATATACCTGTGGAGATCTGACAGATCCTGCATTTGGAGAGGAGACGGATAATCAGTGAACAGAAACCTGAGAATTGGAGAAGTACTGACAGAAAAAGGATATGTAACAGAAGAACAGATGACCCAGGCACTGGCATACCAGAAGGAACACCGGGATATGCGTATTGGCCAGATACTCCGGGAGCTTGGATTTGTCACAGAGAATCAGGTGCTGGATGCACTGGCCAGCAGACTGAACCTGAAGATCGTGGATGTGGCACAGCTTTCCGTGGACCTGACGGCTGTGGGAATGGTCAGCCGTGAGGTGGCTGAGAAGAATCTTATGCTTCCTATCAGTGTGCAGGGACATCATATGGTACTGGTCACCAACGATCCGCTGAACTATTTCGCACTGGAGGAGGTCCGTCAGCAGACCGGCTGTCAGCTGGAGATCTGTCTGAGTGAGGAGAAACCGCTGAAAAAAGCCGTTTCTTATTACTATGCGGAGGTCAGTGCAAGGAAAGCGGCACATCATGCTAATGTGGGATTTTCCACCGTCAGTGCTGAGGATAATCTGAAGATCGAGGATCTGGAAGACAGCAGTGACGAGGCACCAATCATCCGGCTGCTCAACAGTCTTCTGGAGCGTGCCATCAAGACCAATGCCAGTGATGTGCATATTGAGCCTTTTGAGCAGGAGACCAAGGTGCGTATGCGTATCGATGGTGTGATCATGGATTATGTGACGATCCAGAGAAATATTCATTCTTCGCTGATCGCCCGTATCAAGATCCTTGCCAATCTGGATATTGCAGAGAAGCGTGTGCCCCAGGACGGACATTTCCGTGTACGTCTGCAGGAGGGTAATGTGAATATCCGTGTATCCATCCTGCCTACTGTTTTTGGCGAGAAAGCGGTTATGCGTATTCTGGCAGCGACCGGACATCTGGAGCATGCGGATCATTTTGGCATGGATGATTTCAGCTATAACCAGTTCCTGCCTATGCTTAATTATCCCAATGGGATCATCTATATTACCGGGCCGACCGGTAGTGGTAAATCAACAACGTTATATATGGTGCTGGAGTATCTGTCCGGCCGGAACGTAAATATTTCTACGATTGAGGACCCGGTGGAGAAGAATATTCCGGGCATCAACCAGACCCAGGTAAACCCGGTGGCTGGTCTGACTTTTGATGTGGGACTGCGTGCCCTCATGCGTCAGGATCCGGATATCATCATGGTTGGTGAGACGCGAGACGGCGAGACAGCCGGTACGTCTGTCCGTGCGGCAATTACCGGACATGTGGTGTTGAGTACCCTTCATACCAATGATGCGGTATCCAGTATCGTCCGTCTGCAGGACATGGGCGTGGAGACTTATCTGGTAGCTAACTCCCTGGTTGGACTGGTGGCACAGCGTCTGCTCCGTAAAGTGTGCCCGCACTGTGCAAAAGAAGTGGAGACCACGGAACAGGAGCGTCTGTTCCTGGGAGAAGATGTGAAGACGGTCCGCAGAGGTATGGGCTGCTCACATTGTAACAATTCCGGTTACAGCGGACGTATTGCTGTCCATGAGATCCTGGCTATCAACAATGATATCCGCCGGATGATCGTGGAACATGCAACAGTGGAAGAGATCACGGCATATGCGAGAGAACATCAGCATATGAGAACCCTGAAGGAGAGCGGTCTGATCCTGGTGAAACAGGGCGTGACCACCCCGGAAGAATTGATGAAGATCAGTTATGGAGATTAGCACCACCGTCCCTTTTGGCTGGTTGGGAAGGCAGGTAAGGTAAAGGTAATGGAAGCACAGAACACGATCATTAATGACATTATTGCAGATGCCCGTGCAAAGAAGGCATCAGATATTCATATTTCAGAGGGCATGCCCATCTGGTACAGGGTCAACGGAAAACTTCGTCCGGCAGAGTGGAAGATGACACCGGAGGAAGTCAGACGGATGCTGGAGCAGATGATGGATCAGTGGCACAGAGAACTGTTTGAAGCTGGTCATGATGCGGATTTCGCTATGGAGACACCGGATGGAAGCAGACAGCGTGTAAATATTTTTCGGCAGCAGAAGAAGATGGCAGCTACCATCCGTCTGCTGAACACGAAGATTCCGTCCTTGGAAGAACTGAAGATGCCGACTATTCTCTATGAGATGGCACAGAAACCAAGAGGACTTGTGTTGGTTACCGGACCGACTGGAAGCGGTAAATCAACCACACTGGCAGCTATGATCGAGTATGTGAACCGCACACTGGACCGCCATGTGATCACCATTGAAGATCCTATTGAATATATGTATGAATCCAAACAGTCTCTGATTCACCAGAGAGAGGTAGGCGAGGATGTGACGAATTTTGCAGACGCCCTGCGAAGTGCACTCCGTGAAGACCCGGACGTGATCCTGGTAGGAGAGATGCGTGACTATGAGACAATCTCGGCGGCTTTGACTGCTGCGGAAACTGGTCATCTGGTCTTAAGCACCCTTCATACAACAGGTGCTGCCCAGACGGTGGAGCGTATCATTGATGCCTGCCCGGCCGGGAGTCAGAACCAGGTGCGGGTTCAGCTGGCCGGTACATTGAAGGCTATCATCAGCCAGTGTCTGATTCCATGTGGCGGCGGACTTTCCCGTGTGGCAGCGACCGAGCTTTTAGTGGGAACCGATGCAATCCTGAATCTGGTTCGTGAGGGAAAGACCCATCAGATCTGTGCCATGATCCAGTCCGGCTCCGCCAGCGGTATGCATACCCTCAACGCAGATCTGGCCAGACTGGTGAGGGAAGGCTATATCACCACAGAAGATGCAAGAGCCTATACCAATAATGGAAGTGACCTGGAGCAGTATTTATCTTGTTGAGCCATTGGGTACGGTGGTTTCTGACTTTTTATGCCAGAAACCACCGTACCCACCGGCCCTCTGCTCAAGGAAAGGAATTAAACCATGAATAATGAGCTGAAAAAGCCAGAAACCGCCGTTCCCACTGGCGCTCTCCTGGAACTGCATTGTCATCTGGACGGCTCCCTGACAAGAAAAAGCATTGAAAAAATTCTGGGAAGACCGGTATCTCTGTCGGAGTTACAGGTGGAACCGGACTGCCGCAATCTGGCAGAGTACCTGCAGAAATTCGATCTGCCGATCCAGTGTCTGCAGACAAGAGAAGGTATCAGGGAAGCCAGTAGAGAGTTCCTGCTGGATGTGGCAAAGGAAAATGTCCGTTATATGGAAGTACGGTTTGCACCCACCTGTTCCATCAATGCCCATATGACTTACAGGGATGTGATGGAGGCCACTCTTTGTGGTCTGGAAGAGGCGAGAAAAGAATGCGGAACATTTTACAATGTGATCGTATGCTGTATGCGGCATTTTGATCTGGAGACCAATCTTGCCATGTTAAAAGGCTGCAGGGAATTTTTAGGAGAGGGTGTCTGTGCAGCAGATCTGGCGGGCGATGAAGCATCCTGGCCCATGAGCAGGTTCGGAGAACTGTTCCGGGAAGCAAGGAAGCTGGATTATCCGTATACGATCCATGCAGGAGAGTGTGGCAGTGTACAGAATATCGTGGATGCCATAGAAGCAGGTGCATCCCGGATTGGACATGGAGTTGCCATGAAGGGTTGCCTGGAAGTGCAGAAGCTCTGTCGTGACCGGCACATTGGCGTGGAGACCTGCCCTACCAGTAATCTGCAGACGAGGGCAGTGACAGTACTGAAAGATTATCCTGTCAGAGAGTTCCTGAACAATGGGATTCTGGTAAGTGTCAACACGGACAATCGCACAGTCAGCGGAACGACGTTGACGCAGGAACTGCTGGCACTTCAGAACCAGGGAGTGATCGCGGAGCCGGAGACTGTCATCCTGATGGAGAATGCACTGGAAGCAGCATTTGCAGATGATGCAGTGAAGCAGGAACTTTATAAAATGTTGAAATCATATTCTTTGTGATCTGAACAAATTTTTGTGATGTGGAACAAAAAGGAAACATGAATAAATTTCATCTTTCCTTTTCCTGAAAAAGATGTTATGATATTAACTACTATTGTTTACAAATAGAAAAGGAGAGAAACTTATGAGAAAGAAAATGCTGGCTGCATTATTAGCAGTATCCATGGTTGCATCCATGACCGCATGCGGAAGCAGCAAATCCGAATCCACTGATGGGGCAAAAGAGGCATCTGAATCCACTGATGGGGCAAAAGAGGCATCTGACCTGAAGATCGGTCTGATCACTGACGTAGGTGGAGTTAACGACGGTTCCTTCAACCAGTCTTCCTGGGAAGGTCTTGAGAGAGCAGGCGAGGAGCTTGGTGTAACCGTTAACTATCTGGAGTCCGCTACTGACGCTGACTACAAACCGAACATGGAGACCTTCATTGATGAGGATTACGATCTGATCATCAGCGTTGGTTACATGCTGGCAGATGCTACCAGAGAGGCAGCAGAGGCTAACCCGGATACCAAATTTGCTATCATTGATGATGCGACCATCGATCTTCCGAACGTTACCAGCCTGATGTTCAAAGCTGAGCAGGCTTCCTACCTGGTAGGATACGTTGCAGGTCTGACAACCAAGACCAACAACATCGGTTTCGTAGTTGGTATGACCAACGAGACCATGAACCAGTTTGGATACGGCTACTGTGCAGGTGCTATCGATGCGAACCCGGATATCACTGTTCAGCAGATGAATGCAAACTCTTTCGCAGATTCCGCTACTGGTAAATCCATGGCTAATGCAGAGATCACCAATGGTGCTGATATCGTATTCCAGGCAGCAGGTGCTACCGGACTTGGTGTTATCGAGGCTTGCCAGGAGGCTGGTGTATATGCAATCGGTGTTGACTCTGACCAGTCCAGCATCGCTCCGAATACCGTTCTTACCTCTGCTATGAAGAGAGTAGACAATGCTGTATACGAGGCAGTTCAGGAACTGATCGACGGAACTCTTGAGGGTGGCGTGAAGACCTTTGACCTGGCAGCAGGTGGTGTTGATATCGCTCCGTCTCAGGATCTGATCTCTGAGGATGTTATCGCAGCAGTTGACGAAGTAAAAGAGAAGATTATCAGCGGCGACGTTGTTGTTCCGGATAACAAAGCTTCCTTTGAGGAGAAATACGGCGACGTATACGTTCTTGACTAATGCATCCTGAAGCATAAATAAAATATGTGTAGTCCGATACGGGGCCTGCGTATGCAGAGCCCCGTCGGTGCATATAGAGAACAAAGTCTGAACATTCCTGTCTTTAATGGAGAAGATAATCTGTGATTTTCCTGTCCACTGGAGACAGAAGCGGAAGTGCATTGCGATTCTGTACAGAAAAATGAATGAAATACAAAGGAGGCAGCATACGTGGGAAGAACAAGCCATATGGACGCCAGCAAAGTTGTCATTCAGATGAAAGACATCGTGAAGAAATTCGGCGACTTTACAGCCAACGACCACATCAATCTGACCGTGCACAAAGGAGAGGTACATGC
>ENA-UPXC01004431-UPXC01004431.1-human-gut-metagenome-genome-assembly--contig:-NODE-4431-length-12815-cov-3.913880_pt1 | contig 12815 bp, 8 predicted proteins | sample MGYA00250047_ERZ773371 | MGnify/ENA primary metagenome ERZ773371 (study PRJEB29103, sample SAMN06111975) | human gut metagenome | biome: human gut; feature: ankylosing spondylitis patient; material... | reverse complement strand
ATCGGCTAGAAGAACCATACGACTATATTCAATCTTCCACTATTACGAAAAACAATTGGAATCGGATCACACTCGACCAGCCATTCATACCCGATGGAAAGCCTATCTACATAGGCTACATGATAAAAGGAGCCTCCACATTATGCTACACTGAAGCTAAAGAGGATAATGAAGAATGGATTAATCAACGAGATAATACATGGGAAAAATACGTAAACAGATATAGTGCCGCATTATATGCTATTGTAGAAGGCGGAAGCAAACTTCCCAAACATAACATTCGGTTGAAGAAAGTAAAAATGCCATATTATAGCCTCACCAACACCCCAATATCCTTTGAAGGCAAGATCAGCAACCTGGGGACTGAAACCATCCATAGCCTTGAATATATTTATCAAGTAGGTACAGAACAATATAAAGAAGAATTACAAGGTTTGAATATCAAAAGCCACACGGAAGCACCTTTCCATATAAGCGGATTAAAACTAGCAGAAGAGGGAAATCCTGACCTGACCTTATCCGTAGTAAATATCAATGGATACCCCGACCAAGACATGACAGACAATTCAAGTCGTACCGTCACCCTATTGTGTAGAAATGAATTCACAGAAAGGAAGGTTCTGCTGGAAGTATTTTCTACCGAGCGCTGTTCAAGCTGTCCTTCTGCCCACTATTATTTATCGAAAGAACTCGAAGGAGACCAGCGCGTAATAGAATTAGGCCACCATTCCGGCTTTTATGATGATAAATTCACCATTCCTACAAGCGTTGAATATGAATGGTTTTATCGTCCAGACCGGCATCACGCACCGGCAATGATGCTTGATAGAAATAATATGTGGGAGAATTATCCCGAATATTACGATGTTGAAACACCCGTAATAGAAATCAAAGAAAAAGTATTCCCCACTATTTATGCCAATGCTTTAAAAGCTCCGGCTTTTGCATCCGTTCATTTAAACGTAGAGAAGAATAATACATACGAACGCACGATCAATATACACGTCTACGGGACAGAATTATTACCTCTTCCCCCCAAAGGTAACGAACGTTTATTCCTATTTCTTACAGAAGACAGCGTTTTTTCCACATCACAGGTTGGTTCCAACAAAAGCTTTTATCACCGTCACATTGCCCGAAAAGGCATTACCGGCACATGGGGCGACCCGATAAGCATCGCAGAAGGATTTTCAGCTGATTACAGCGTAGATATTCCTGAAACATGGAATACAGACAATATGAATGTCATAGCTTTCATCGGTAATTATGATCCGGAAAACAGAAACAACTGCCACGTATACAATGCAGAGACATTCAGTTTAAGATCACTATTCCCAACCGATCTGCATCAACAAATTACCGAAGAATTACAAATCATCCGTGAAGGAAGTTTTGTTTGTATCCCCACCGGATATGACAAAATAAAGCTTTACTCCATGGATGGTCAATGCCTGCTAAGTGATTCCGGGAATAAGCAACGTATTTCCCTGGAAAAATTCCCCAAAGGAAGTTATGTCTTATACATAAGCTCAAGAAACAGACAAAAAACCTTTAAGTTAAACCTCTAATAGAAGTAAATAGTTAGCCTTGAATAATATTAATCACTTTATATTGAAGAATATGAAATTAAAGAATCTTTTCGTACTTGCAACATTCACTTTGTCAGTGACTGCTCTCGTTATCTCATCATGTAATAATGAAAACGAGCCCCTGCCCTCTCCACCAGAAGAAATAACAGATCCGAACGAGCCCTACAAAGAAGGCGATGAAATCATATTTCTTTGTGACTTTCAAGATATGGACGAGGTCACAAGCCTGGTAACTCCATATAAATTAGACGGTTTAACTCCTTCCTCCGACATGCAGGAGGTTGGCTTTAGTATAGATAAGTCGTGGTTGTTTAAACTACGCGATAGCTATACCTCCAAGAACTATTTTGCCGGATCAACCTCTAAATTCTCACCTGCCGGCCAAGCGAATGCATGGCTTGTAACCATCCCAATAACCATACCGGCAGAAGGAGAAAGATACGTCCTATCATGGAAGTCCGAATCTTTAAGCCTCGATAAAAGAGACGGACTCAAAGTTTTTATATCTACAAAAGGAGGGAACCCCGAATCGGACTTTCCAACTACTCCGGAATGGGAAATCGAAGAGGAGACAGCCGGAAATTCCGAAGTTATCGATGGCGAATGGGCAGAACACGAAATCTCACTGGAAAAATACGCAGGAAAAGATATCCGGATCGCCTTCGTGAATCAAAGTAACGATAAATACGTACTCTGCATTGACGATATTTGCGTAAAAAAGAAAATGGGGTTTGAACTTCTATCCACTGTTGATAAACAAACGACAGAAGATGCCATAACCATAAAAGGTCTACTGACTGCAAAAACAGAAGAAATTACCGAATATACGGTTCACTATGTTACAGCCGATTCCATCGTACATACGGAACACTACCGGAATCTATCCATTCAGCCGGGTGAAAGCCACACATTCGAATTCAAAGACAAAATGGCTATCGGCACCAAAGGAGAATACGTATCCTACAAGATATGGGCGAGCGTAAAGGATATGGATAAAATAGGTTTGGCAGATTCAATCGCAGCCTTCACATTCATGCCTCAACATAAAATCGTATTGGAAGAAGGTACCGGAACATGGTGCGGATGGTGCCCGTTAGGCATATTATCTATTGAAAACTTACAGAATCTATATCCAGACAATATGATCGCAATAGCCGTACACAATGACGATGCCATGACTGTTGCAGAATATGACAAAGGGCTTCGTTTCGCAACATTCCCCAATGGCATAATCAACCGTAAATACCAATGCCAACCGATGGATGACTCCGGCAATAATTATTCTTTCGAAGGTAAAACCACTTTCCTGAATATGTTTCAACAAGCAATACAGGAAACTCCTTTTATAGAACCCCGCATCCTTCAAGCACAAATCACTGATAATATTATAAAGGTAAAGTCAGAAGTTAAATTTGCTCTCAATCCCCGATCGAACCATTACAGAGTTATCTACGTAATTACTGAGAATGATGTAGAAACAAAAGCCACACAACACAACTATCTAAGTCCCTATAATCTCCCTATCTTCGGAGAATTCGGCAAAGGAGGAAAATTTGGAACAAGTGTCATTAAAGGATACAAATTTCAAGAAGTGGCAAGAGGGATATACCCTTCTTTCAACGGAGCAGACGGGATGCTTCCGGCAAACATCAATTCCAGTCAGACCTATCCGTTGGAATATGAAATAGCGCTCAGCGATGCAACCATCAATAATATGGAAAAGCTTGATGTCACCATTATGATCACCGATGAAAACAGCGGTGAGATTCTGAATGCCGATCAGATAAAAGTTACCCGGTAGCTCGCATTCGGATACGGAAATTAGGACAAGGGCTTTCTCTCCCAATCATTAATATCCCAATCGTATGAAATCTCTTACGACCACTATAGCCTAAGAGATTTCATACGATTGAAATTACAGTTCCAATTTCTTTGCTACAAAACCTTCAATAAATCTCACGGTTCCATCTACCCCCAATACGGAAGAATCAATGCAAAGATGATAGGTGGCAGCCGCTCCCCACGTTTTATAGCTATAATAATTATAATACTCCGAACGTTTCTTATCGGCTTTATCCATCATTCCCTGAGCTTCTTCCTCGCTGATATTATGAATACTGCAAAGTCGCGCAATGCGGTCTTCCCGAGAAGATGAAATAAAGATATTTGCACAACGGGGATGATCTCTCAAAATATAATCAGCGCAACGTCCCACAAACAAACATGATTTGGAAGCAGCCAAATGTCGGATGACATCACTCTGGATTTTAAACAGAGCATCGTTACTCAAACAGTTGGTACAAGGCATCGCCCCGTCACTGATAAAAGGGAAACGCATTCCAAACAATCCGCCTATGATACCTTGAGATGCCTTTTCATCGGCTTTCTCAAAAAACTCCTTGCAAAGTCCGCTCTCTTCCGAAGCCAGCTTGATCAACTCTTTATCATAAAAGTCAATACCCAAACGGGCAGCCAATTTCTCTCCTATTTCTTTTCCGCCGCTACCTAACTGGCGACCGATATTGACGACATAATTACCATTCATAGTACATTTGCATATTGGTTTGAGAACAAACATACGGATTATTTCCGAAATTACCAAATGGTAATTTTTATCTCCCCAATTCGCCTTAACTTTGCAGCATGAAAAAGGAAATGAAAGATAATATCGATTTCGGAAGTATGGACATTTCCACACTCTTCCGTAAATTACTGATCCCAACCGTCCTGGGAATGGTATTTTCAGCCATATTTGTCATTACAGACGGGATATTCGTCGGCAAAGGAATCGGCAGTGATGCATTAGCGGCAGTCAACATTACCGCCCCACTTTTTATGATAACTACCGGAGTAGGATTGATGTTCGGTGTAGGCGCTTCCGTAGTAGCCTCCATCCATCTGTCACATGGGAAACAGAAAGCAGCGGGCATTAATATCACGCAGGCTCTTGTATTCTCATCGCTGCTCATCCTCCTGCTATCGGCACTCTGTTTCTTCTTTATGGAACCGGTTGCACGGTTACTGGGCAGTTCAGACCGCCTGTTACCGGGCGTAACAGAATATATGAGTTGGTATGTACCATTTCTCGTGTTCTATCTCTTGCTCAATGCCAGCATGTTCTTCGTCCGCCTCGACGGAGCGCCGAACTATGCCATGATGTGTAACGCCATCGCAGCAATCGCCAATATCGTACTGGATTATGTATTCATATTCATACTGGGATGGGGATTGATGGGAGCCGCTTTTGCTACCAGCATAGGTACAATGATAGGTGCCGTCATGACATTGGTCTACCTGTTCCGGTACTCCAAGAATATCATTTTATATCCCATCAAAATGAGCCGTAAAAGCATGCAACTGACCTTCCGTAATATCGGCTACATGGTGAAACTAGGCTCATCCGCCTTTGTCAGCGAGGCTTCTATCGCAAGCATGATGCTATTGGGCAACTATGTCTTTATCCGCTATCTGGGAGAAGACGGAGTTGCGGCTTTCAGCATTGTCTGTTATTTCTTCCCGATCATATTTATGGTTTACAATGCCATCGCTCAATCGGCACAACCCATTATTAGTTATAATTTCGGGGCAGGCAGCAACAGACGAGTACACCAGGCTCTCCGCTTATCAATCAAAACCGCACTTGGTTGCGGGGTATTCTTCTTTGTCATGACGGTATTATGCAACCGGAACATCGTTTCTTTGTTTATCGACCGCAGTTTCGGTGCATATGATATCGCTGTGGCAGGACTTCCTTATTTTGCCATCGGATATGTATTCTTTGCCCTGAACATAGTCGGCATCGGATATTACCAGAGCATCGAACGGGCTCACCGCGCCACCATCATCACGTTGCTTCGCGGAATAGTGTTCATGTTGGCCGGTTTCATCCTGCTGCCCCGCCTGCTGGGAGTACCGGGCATCTGGCTTGCCGTACCTTTGGCGGAATTACTGACTTTGCTCTACATTATCGGAATTTATTTGAAAGACCGTTTTCACTCCCGCCAAAGATGCGTATCTTTGCCGCATGGAGACATTTAAAGAAAAGTTCAGGAATAGATATAACCTTTCAGAAACAGACGTTCAAACCCTGTTGAATCACATGGAAGAGGTGTGTTTCAAGAAACGCGACGTAATTGTACGTGAAGGTGCGCGGAACACCCATCTTTACCTGATCCAAGAAGGCATATGGCGGGGGCACTATACGAAAGACGATGTAGACACCACCATCTGGTTTGCCTCCGAAGGTGAGGCAGCCTTTTCAATTTGGGGGTATGCCGACAATTCCCCTTCGTTGATCAGCATTGAAGCCATGTCCGACGGCAAGGCTTATTGTATCTCGGGAAAAAGTCTGAACGAATTGTGTTCCTCCTGCATCGGGCTGGCCAATCTGGGACGCCGGTTAATGGAACACCAACTACTGAGTATGGAGAATTGGTTAATCACCGCCGGTAGCCCGCGTGCCCGCGAGCGCTACCTAACACTGATCAAAGAGACCCCTGAGTTATTACAGCATGTCCCTTTGAAATACATCGCTTCTTATCTTTGGATCACTCCTCAGTCATTAAGCCGGATTCGTGCCGGAATCAGGACGTACAAAGACTGAGGAAAGGCTTACACCGGTTCCATCTCCTTCATCCTTCCGATAAAAAGAATAGCCCCACTCTTTTTCTCTTTTATCATATAGAGGAACGGACGGTTTACAGAAAAATACACCCCTGAACCACCAACCGATTCATCCATCACCACCGCAGTTGCCGCAGCAGCCTCGGTTCCATCTTCCGTGACCGAAACGAATGTCTTTTGCAACACTTTACTTATAGACAACCCATTTTGACGTTCCACCAGCATGTTAGGAAATTCAGCATCAAGGGAGAAAGCTTTCTTCATGCCTAAGGCTTGCAAATCGCCTGTCAGCTCACGTTTGCATTTAAGCGTAAAACTCGGCATCATAAGTTGCACCTCTTTCTCTTCCATTCCTGCTATCCATTGCCGCCATTGTTCCGTCGCAAGTCCGGCAACCAGCGTATCCAAAGCTTTTCCCCAGGCTGGCACGACAATCACCATACTGAACATTCCGTTGCCATAAGGCAATTCTATTAAACTGACATCTTGCGTTTCCAGATACCTGGCATCCAAACTCTGACGCATCATATTGGTTACCATTTCCTTACCATCCGCATTATAAAAATAGTCAAGGACGGTATCCTCCTTATCGAATTTAGAAGTCCATACGCCATTAAAATAGAGAGCATTAATCAGTATAGCGATCGTTTCCCCATCGATGTTTCCCTCTGTAAGCATCGGATTGATACGTCCGTTCGTATGGTCGGAACACCATTGATTGATAGTTATCAAAGCTTCCGGAGACGCAAAGTCCACAGCCGACAGTTCTGCATTATAATAATTCCAGCTATCACTGACAAATCCGTTTTGCAAATGGTACTCATCTCTCACCCATATAGAGTTTGCTATGTTAAGTTCAGTCTTCGGATCGGCCTTTTGCAATCCCCAAGCCAATTTCCTGCAATACTCATTGATAGCTTCTCTGGAATATTCCTTCCATCCAAGTGTGTTTTGCATTTCGGTAAGCGTTGTTCCGTCCGCTCCATTGGATGTCATTGTCAAAGCCAACGTAGCACTGAGGGGAGAAAGGAAAATGTTCTTCTCTTCCTTGTCACTTGCCACCTGACGTAGCAGATCAAACGCAAAGGCATTGTTCCGGTTGGTCATTTCCTGTTCATCGGAAGTAAAAGAGACTTCGTTCCAGTCGATATTTACAGGTTGGAGGTCGAGTTCTTCCTGAGGCTGTTCACCGGGTTGTTCTTCCGGTTGATCTCCGGACTGTTCGGGCACATTGTTTTCATCGGACTGGCAGGCAGTCATCAACAAGCCAATCGCTGCAATAAAAATAATCCGTTTCATAGTAATACTTATTTTAGTTAAACAATGACCACCAAGTGGCTCTATTTCACAAAGATAAGTATTAAAAAACAGATTACCTATTTAAAACTCCATTAATTTCATGCTGTAGCCCTATTTTACTATTTCCCGCAAGACATCCGCTGTTATCTATCACGCCTTCACCGCCATCTTACGGAACTGCCTGAACTGCCACCATAGCATGATTCCCGCTATCAGACTGGCTAAAAGATCGGATACCGGCATACTAGCCCACACTCCCATCTGGCCATAGAAATGCGGAAGGATTAGCAAACAGGGCACCAAGATCAGCATCTGGCGGGTAAGTGACAAAAAGATTGCTTTTCCTGCCATCCCGATACTTTGGAAAAAGTTGGACGCCACCATCTGAAAGCCGACAATAGGGAAAAACATTACGACAATACGAAATCCTTCGGCAGAAAGATTGATCAGCTCCATGTCGCTGGTAAAGATAGAAACGATCAGTTCGGGCACAATCATACCTAATATAAAGCCGGTAGTGGTCACAACCGTAGCACCGATAATTGTCAGCTTCAACACACGTGTGACACGCGAATACTGACGGGCACCGAAATTATATCCGGCAATAGGCTGCATTCCCTGGTTCAGTCCCAACACTATCATGACCACCACGAACACCAACCGGTTGACGATGCCGAAAGCACCGATAGCCAAGTCACCGCCATACCGTTTCAATCCCTGATTGATAAGAATAACGATGAAGCAAGATGCCAGATTCATCAAAAAAGGAGACATTCCGATGGCCAGGGAGTCGAATACGATTTTACGTTTCAGGCGGAAAATACCACGATGGAAGTGCAGAAGTTCCTCTTTGTTACTGAACAATTTGAATTGCCACATCAACGAGATGACTTGCGCCACAATGGTAGCAATCGCTGCACCACGAATGCCCCAGTCGAATACGAAAATGAAGACCGGATCGAGGATGGTATTGATAATAACCGTAGCAATGGTAGCATACATCGCTTTCTGCGGATGGCCAGCCGACCGAAGTACAGCGTTCAAGCCCAAATAGATATGCGTGATGACATTCCCCCACAAAATAACCTGCATGTATTCACGCGCGTAATACACCGTCTCATCGCTACCACCGAAAAAGTAGAGGATAGGATCGAGAAAAATCAGCGTGACCACCGAGAAAGCCAAACCGATGATGATATTCAGCACCAACACATTGCCAAGCACACGCTGTGCCGTGTCATAGTCGCGTTGCCCCAGCTTCACCGAGATCAAGGTCGCTGCTCCCACACCGACCAACGAACCGAAAGCTGCGGCAAGGTTCATCAAAGGGAAAGTCAGTGCAAGCCCCGAAATAGCCATTCGCCCCACACCGTGTCCGATGAAAATACTATCTACCATATTATAAAGAGAAGAAGCCGTCATGGCGATAATTGCCGGAATGGCATATTGCATTAGAAGTTTACCGATGCTCTCCGTCCCCAACGCTGTGGGCGTTTTTTGTCCTGTCGTCATACTTGTTTTCATAAAATTGAGGGTGCAAAAGTAGTGCTTTTTCACGAAGCGGACAAATGAGAACACTTATAATATTTAAAGAATCTGCGAAGTTCGGTCAAAAGGATAGCATAAAGGCCGATTGCATAACACAAATCTTCCGATAAGCACTTTTTACTTACCTGCATTCTCCAGTAATTCATTCAAATAGGGAAATCAATTCAAGACGACACGTAATAATATGCATCAAACCTCCCGACTAAAGAATATTTATACAGTCCTGTTACTTTAAAACCACCTTCATCCATTGTAATGGTTTCGTTTCCGGTGTAAAACGGTTTATTCCTCGGTGAGTAGCACTGCGTTCATCGGTGAGGAACACTGTGTTCATCGGTGAGAAGCACCTCCTTCATCGGTGAGGAAAGCCATGCACCTCGGTGAGGAAGCATCCGCACACCATAAAAGCGACCGATTGAAAGCTATTTCCTCTTAATAAACAGGCAAGCCGGATATGACACATCAGCACAGAAATGGTTCTATTTATATCTTTCCGAGCAATCAAAAGAAGAAAAGCCGAACACATAGTCCCTTAATCGAGCAAATTGCGAGAATCTTGAACTCGTCTAATACGCCCAGAATCAAAAAATACAGTCCACGCTGCCATCCTCCCGTATTTTCCGCATCCAGAGGAGATTAGAATATGCAAAGTGTCAAAACGTTATTCTTCCGACAGCCATTTCCAATCCACCTTCCGACCGTCCTTCAAACCCCACTTCGGCAAATTAGCAGCCCATTGATGCCGGAATATAAAAAATGTTTCGTATTTTTGTCCCAAATATTGAGTTAATACGTAACGAAATGAACCTATTAGAACTAAGTGAACAGGAAATCATCCGACGTAACAGTCTGAATGAGCTTCGCGCGATGGGTATCGAACCCTATCCCGCAGCAGAGTATGTAACCAATGCTTTCTCCACCGATATAAAACAGGAATTCAAAGACGAAGAAGAACCCCGTCAGGTGTCCATAGCCGGACGAATAATGAGCCGCCGCGTCATGGGCAAAGCTTCTTTCATCGAGCTTCAGGATTCCAAAGGACGCATCCAGGTGTATATCACCCGTGATGACATCTGTCCGGGAGAAGATAAAGAATTGTACAACACTGTATTCAAACGCCTGCTCGACTTAGGAGATTTTATCGGCATCGAAGGCTATGTGTTCCGTACACAAATGGGCGAAATCAGTGTCCATGCAAAAAAGCTGACCGTACTTGCCAAATCGATCAAACCGCTGCCAATCGTTAAATATAAAGACGGTGTGGCTTATGACTCGTTTGAAGATCCTGAACTGCGGTATCGTCAACGTTATGTAGACCTTGCGGTAAACGATGGCATCAAAGAGATATTCCTCAAACGCAATAAAGTGTACAATTCCATGCGCGAGTATTTCAACTCGAAAGGTTATGTGGAAGTAGAAACTCCGATCCTGCAATCCATTGCCGGTGGAGCTGCGGCACGTCCGTTCATCACTCATCACAACGCACTCGACATGCCGTTGTACATGCGTATCGCCAGTGAACTGTACTTAAAGCGTCTGATCGTAGGTGGATTCGAGGGTGTCTATGAAATCGGCAAGAACTTCCGTAACGAAGGTATGGATCGCACACACAACCCGGAATTTACCTGTATGGAAATATACGTGGCCTACAAGGATTACAACTGGATGATGACCTTTACGGAAAACATGATCGAGAAAATCTGCCTAGACGTGAACGGTACGACCGAAGTCAAAGTAGGCGACAACATCATCAACTTCAAAGCTCCGTTCAAGCGTGTCACCATGCTCGACTCCATCAAAGAGTTTACAGGCTATGACCTCAACGGACTCAGTGAAGACGAAATCCGTGAAATCTGCAAAAAGCTGAACATGGAGATCGATGAAACGATGGGCAAAGGCAAGCTGATCGATGAAATCTTCGGTGAATTCTGTGAAGGCAATTACATACAGCCCACATTTATCACCGACTATCCGATCGAAATGTCACCGCTGACCAAACGCCACCGCGACAACCCCGAACTGACCGAACGCTTCGAACTGATGGTAAACGGCAAGGAGCTGTGCAATGCCTATTCGGAATTGAACGACCCTCTCGACCAGTTAGAACGCTTCGAAGAACAGATGCGCCTAAGTGAAAAAGGCGATGACGAAGCCATGATCATCGACAAGGACTTTGTGCGCTCATTGGAATACGGTATGCCACCGACTTCCGGAATGGGTATCGGCATGGATCGTCTCGTAATGCTGATGACCGGGCAGACTACCATCCAGGAAGTGCTGTTCTTCCCACAGATGCGACCGGAAAAAGTAGTGAAGAAAGACCCGGCTGCCAAATATATGGAACTGGGAGTTCCCGCAGATTGGGTGCCAGTCATCCAAAAAGCTGGCTACAACCTCGTTGAGGACATGAAGGATGTCAATCCGCAGAAATTCCACCAGGATATTTGTGGCATCAACAAGAAATACAAATTGGAGTTGACGAATCCAAGTGTGAACGATGTAACCGATTGGATAAAAAAAATCAATTAGAAACGAAAAGCGAAGAGTGAAAAGTGAATAACGGGTTGCACTGTACTACCCTACCACTTTTCACTCTTCACTCTTCGTTTTTCACTTTTCACTATATATTATAGTAATATGAAACTACCTGGTAAGATAGCGATAATGGGCGGTGGAAGCTGGGCCACAGCCATAGCCAAGATGTTTCTCTCACAAGAGGATTCCATCAACTGGTATATGCGCCGTGACGACCGCATAGCCGACTTCAAACGGCTCGGACACAATCCGGCTTACCTCACGGGCGTGAAGTTCGACATGAAACGCATCAATTTCAGTTCGAACATCAATGACATTGTGAAGGAATCGGATACACTTGTCTTTGTCACCCCCTCCCCTTACTTGAAGGCTCACTTGAAAAAGCTGAAAACCCGCATTAAGGATAAGTTCATCATTACCGCCATCAAAGGAATCGTCCCCGATGACAATCTTATCGTGTCGGAGTACTTCACGAAAGAGTATGGCGTGCCGCCCGAGAATATCGCTGTATTGGCAGGTCCCTGCCACGCAGAAGAAGTGGCTCTGGAACGTCTCTCCTACCTCACCCTTGCCTGCCCCGACAAAGACAAAGCACGCATCTTTGCCCGCCGCCTGGGAAGCAGCTATATAAAAACTTCCGTCAGCGATGACGTTGCGGGAATCGAATACAGCTCCGTACTGAAAAACGTCTACGCCATCGCAGCAGGCATTTGCAGCGGACTGAAATACGGTGATAACTTTCAAGCCGTACTCATCTCCAACGCCATTCAGGAAATGCGCCGTTTTCTCGACACAGTTCATCCATTGAACCGAAACGTAGACGAATCTGTTTATCTGGGGGACTTACTGGTGACGGGCTATTCCAACTTCAGCCGTAACCGCACATTCGGCACCATGATCGGCAAAGGATATTCGGTGAAGAGCGCCCAAATAGAAATGGAAATGATAGCTGAAGGATACTACGGAACCAAGTGCATCAAAGAGATAAACAAGCATCACCATGTGAACATGCCGATACTCGATGCCGTATACAATATCCTGTACGAACGCATTTCACCCATGATCGAGATCAAGTTGCTGACTGATTCATTCAGATAAAAAACTATAAATGCAAAAGACATAGAGTTATGATCAAATTAAACATTGAAAAGACATTCGGTGCTCTTTATAATAATGTGATTAGCAAAAATTATTTATATATATTACAATTAACAACATATG